>Ga0307510_10004162_pt1 | contig 16990 bp, 15 predicted proteins | sample 12_EM_MG_FD_207224 | JGI IMG/M metagenome (GOLD analysis project Ga0307510, IMG submission 207224) | Populus trichocarpa ectomycorrhiza microbial communities from riparian zone in the Pacific Northwest, United States - 12_EM | ecosystem: Host-associated > Plants > Roots > Unclassified | place...
GATACATATATTTTTGATCCCTGTCTGTCCGATCACCCACGTCCATACCCTAGTACATACGATTGCGGTACGGCAAGAGCCATCTCTTGTCATTTGCCCGTCCCGCTCGTCTCTCCCGCGCCATCGCTCCCAAGGTGCCGCAGTTTGAGATGGTGCTATGGATCACATGCCACTGCGCACGGTCATAAATTGGTCATGGAAGCTTCCTTGCGGGTCGGGAGAGATTCCGAGACAGATTGATCCACTTCGTGACCCTGGGGAGAACTCCTCATCCATGACCCTTACACTGCAGGTTGAAAGAAGCGAGATACTGCATCCGAAGCCCGAATTTGAGGCGAAGTGTGACACAAGGCTAGATATCTAGTGAATTAATTTGTTTTGAAAAGATGTATGATACGAGCAGATACCAGGATCAGATAAGCTAGGAAAACTCGCTATGCAGCCAAACTCTGCATGCATAGACTTCGCCGTAGATTGACTGCATATTCTGTGATTTCAAAGAGCAGTACTCAGCGTAGGCTGTTGCATTTCCCCTAGTCCAAACTTAGCTTGGCCCCTTGCGCACGCTATGAGGGTTGCTTCTGTGGGAGGGCTAAATTATTGTAGTCTCTTGCCTTTTTTTGCCAATAGTGTGTGTAGCCAAAATTCTCTGTATCCCTACCTATATTCCAGGTATAGCGAGGGTTTCGGGTTTGTGAGATGATGCACTCCTTCCCCATCCAGGTCGCCATAGTGTGAAAACTCAGATAGAAAATAAATACATTAGGACATTACATTATACACCACAATACAGTAACTGCATCGCCTGGAAAAGTGTTTCTTATATTCCTTTTGTTTCGTCTTAACTGAGGGCTGAGTTTGCGGTGTTTCCCATTCTGTAACTACGAAGCGGAATCCTGAAATTCTAGCTATCTTCTCTTCCAGTGCTCCCGGTATTAATATGGCTGCTTCTGCTTCTCTCGGAATTGCATTCCTCCCTTTATCTCCCCACCATACTCGAATATATCCGTTATCTACAACTTAGACGAGTTGAGGCAACATTCGCACATCCAATTTCCAGGACCTCCAGCGACCCTCCGGGGCAAGCACTCGTGAGAAGATGACCCCAAGGTATAGCACTTCGTTGTTTTTCTGTATGGGTCTAGGTCGGCTAATAAGATATTAGTTTGGGTGGACCGCCGGTATTCCCGTCTGCTGTCCAGAGTTTAATCCCCGGGAACTACTCAGGCAACAATAATAGCAACAATACCAATATAAAAACTACCAATAATTATTATGGTGCACAAGTACCTTCATATGTCCCTGGTATGCTAATGCAACATCCCATTGCCAATCCTCTTTTGAAACTTATGGCTAAGAAATTGTGTAGCAACCTTTGAAGATCTGATAGCGGGTGCTGGTTGGAGGGCGTCGCCGCCGGAAATTGATCTAGACCACCTCCGCGACAAGTATAACCTGCCTCAGGACGACACTGGGAAATGGATTTTCGAAGAAGCCGAGTATAGGAAGTGGCAGGAGAGCAGTGAATCCAGGCTTCTTTGGATTTGTGGTGGTCCTGGAACGGGAAAGACCATGCTAGCCAAGCGTGTTGCAGCCGAGTTTCTCGAAGGACTCGACGATCCCCCTAACGATGATAAATTCGTTTTCCACTTCGTCACGCCCGAACTCCCCACCGACGGGATATCTGCTGACGAGGCCGGATTATCACAACTCAGGCTGGCCAGGGTGGCCAGCGACCTGCTATATGGCATCCTGCAGCAGGATGGTAGCCTTTTCGATGGCTGCAAGGCCGAACTTGGAAAGCAGGGGGATATATTTTTCACCAACCCATGTTCTTTGTGGAAAGTTCTGGGAAAAGCGGTTCGGGATTGCCAGACAGACTCCATATACATTCTCATAGATGGCATAGATGGGCTCAAGGAGGGCTTATGCAGAGAATTGATAGGAAGGATTTTGGATCTCATGGAAATCCGCACAGTCAAAGTATTTCTTTCCAGCCGGGACGTACCCCACGTTTCGAATATCCTCTCTGGTAACCTTCCGAATGGCCTCCCCAAATGCGCCAAGATCAACCTTGATATGGACAATCCTATAAGAGAGGATGTGAAATCTTTTATCGAGAGGAGCGTGGATGAGTTGGGGTGGGATGGTAATATTAAGAAGAGAGCAAAAGAAGCCCTTTTTGCGAAATCGGAAGGCACCTTCCTCTGGGCATCGTTGGCTGTTCGAAATCTGGAGTGCCTTAGTTCAGGCCCCGATTTTGGTGCCTTTCTGAAAACTCCCCCATCAGAGCTTCAAGATGTCTACCGAAAGATTTTAAGCTCTCTCACAAAACGGGGAGGATCGGAGACAGTTCTCAACATGATCCACAGTGTGGCGCTTGCCTTGCGCCCGCTCACATTTGGCGAATTGGGCCATATCCTGGCACGTATGGAGGAAACGGCAAAAGCTGAACAGTTCTCCCATGGGAGAACAGGTACCAAAATTCCACCAACGAAGGAGGAAATCAGGGGGTACGTCCAGTCCTCTCTGGGATTTCTCCGGGCTACCGACACAACGGTGTCCCTTGTCCATCATACCGCCAGAGAATTCCTTTTTGACGAAAGTCACAATGAGGAGCTACCAATACCTCTTAGAAGCGATCTCACCGTTTCATGGGAGTGCTTCCAATACCTTCACCATGCCTTAGAGGACACGGAGAAATCCCGAACGGGGGGTCCTAGTGAGCATGACAATGAATCCCGGGGCTCAAGTTCAAAGCAAGATCACCGGGAAGAGGAGCTAGAGGAGACTGTAGGAGAAGTGGAGCGGAAAGACCCTCAGCACGCCGCCGCCATGTGGCCATATCTCAGATATGCAGCAGAATCCTGGTTCATTCATGCCCGTCGGAGTGTTGAGATCCCGGAGGACAAGTTCTACGACGACTCTACTCGTAACTGGTTTCAGTATCAGTTCTTCGAAGCCCACGACATCATACGAAAGCCATGGATTGAGCTCTGCGGAGATCAGAAAATGGAGATTCTGGCTGGAGATCAGACAAAATTGCATCTTGCGGTCTCTCTAGGGCTCTTACCCCTGGTAGAAAAGGCCCTCTTAGATTCCCCAAAGGGGACAGACAACAATTGGTCACCACTACACTTGGCGGCCAGGCTCATGTCCGGGGCATACAGGATCCTAATTGACATGGGAGGGCGATCCCTCCTCACAATGCGGGATCAAGACGGCAACACGCCGCTGCACGAAGCGGTCATTTCCGGCCATTTCCCCATGCTAAAGGGCCTGGTGAAAAGATTCACAGAGTATAGGGTTAACGGCAGCGAAATCAACAAGCAGAACCAATATGGCAACACCCCGCTTCACCTCGCTTTTCAATTCGACCATCCCGAGATAGTCAAGTTTCTAGTAGAGAAAGGAGCTGACACAACCATCAGGAATGATGCCATGGTGACAGCATCGGAATTGGGGAAGGAATTCGGGAGAGATGATAGTTTGGATACTCTAAAACAGGCCGAGAAGATTCGGGGAGAGTCTAGCGAGGGTATTATGTCTGGGCCCGCTGGTGGCTCTTCACAGGCCCCTTCGCAAGATCCTCCACAGAGTCCTCCACAACCTCCTGCACAAGATCCTCCACAGGATCCTCCGCAGGGCCCTCCACAAAATCCTCCACAGAACCCTCCGCAGGATTCTCCACAGGATCCTCTTCAAGCTCCTCCACAGAATCCTCAGCAGGCCCCTCCGCGTGATTCTCAACAGGATCCTCCACAGGTTCCCCAACAGGCGCCCCCGCAAGATCCCCCACAGGATCCCCTACAAGATCCTCCACAGGCTCCTCTACAAGCCCCTCCACAGGCTCCTCCACAAGATCCTCCGCAAGATCCTCCACAGGGCCCTCCACAAGCTGTTCCGCAAGATTCTCCACAGGATCCTTTACAAGCTCCTCCACAGAATCCTCAACAGGCCCCTCCGCGGGATCCTCAACAGGATCCTCAACAGGTTCCCCAGCAGACACCCCCGCGAGATCTCCCACAGGATCCTCCACAAGGCCCTTCACAGGGTCCATCACAGGCTCCTTCGGGCAATTCTCCACAGGATCCTCTACAAGATCCTCCACAAGATCCTTCACAAGACCCTCCGCAGGATCCTCCACAGAGCCCTCCACAAGCTCTTCAGCAAGATTCCCAACAGAATCCTCAACAAGCCCCTCCGCAAGCCCCTCCGCAAGATTCTCAACAGGATCCTCCCCAAGATCCTCCACACGATCCTCCTCAGGATCCTCCACACGATCCTCCTCAGGATCCTCCACACGATCCTCCACAGGTCCCCCAACAGACACCCCCGCAAGACCTCTCACAGGATCCTCCCCAAGATCCTCCGCATGATCCTCCCCAAGATCCCCCTCAGGGCCTTCCACAAAATCCTCAACATGACCCTCTACAACTTTATTCACAAGCTCCTCGACGCACTCGACGGACTCGACATGTTGCTCCGCCGGCCCCTGTACATCCTTCGGGGGCCCCACCACCGAGGGTTCTAGATGAAAACGAACTAGAGGCTGGAAGCAGCATCGGATGTGGAAAAAACAAAGTCATCCCCCAATCCCTGTGGGGACGTATCCGGATGCTATACGTTATGATTGCGATAGGCACAATGGGGGGGACCATTTTAACTGTCATCGTGCTCTTTGCAAGAGGACACAATTGACCCATCAAGAGGAAGGAAGGTGCTACTTGGCCCTAAATATGCGGTATGAAGGTGGGGCGCATTTGCCCAGCCTACGATCTATTATCACAACTTTTTAACTAACGTTATAGTCTCAACCTTGTATTGTGCGTTGGTCTCATTCATAATGTTTCATGTAGAGTAATGCGACGAAGGATTTTCACTTGGCTAGGTTATTTTAAGCAGAGAATTTTCCGGCTCTCGGGGGTGGTGGCCCTCGCGGGCTGTCACCTTAGATTTTTTTGAGGGGTTATGTTTTTTTTGTTTTTTTTGTTTGGTTGGCTGTTAGGATTGGTCGGAGTTGGCATATTGGCGGTATATTGTTACTTCATTGGATAGTTAAGTTGGGTGTTTTGTGGGGGGGGGGAGGGCATGACGCTGGTTCGTTGACTTGTTCCTTGTTTTGGGGTTGGCGGCGTAAATCATTATTTAGTTCTTTTTCGAACTAGTTTTACTTGTTCGGTGAATTTTTGACAGTTTTATTCCATTATTTTACTTCCCTAGTCTCTAGCGAAATGCCGCTCTAGCTATGCTACGCGTCTGGGTTGAGCTGTTTGGTTTATCCGAGCGTAGTGAGAGTGAGGTTGTCTACGATACCTTTACCGCTAGTTAGAGGATTGTTCATATATGATTTCTATGTACTCTCAAATATGGTTTCTTTCTCTTCTCAAAGGTTTCTTTCAGCTTTGAATGTCTTCTATATTCATTACTGTTGGAACCTAATCCATGTTCTTTCATTGTTCCTATTGTTCCACTCAGGTCATTCCTTTGATAGTCTTTGTTTCTCTTTGTGGATGGATCGTGGTGGTAATGGCTGAACTCAACCACTGTACTATATAGCTGTTATGTCTTCCTTATTATCCAATGGAGCTGATTGCCGCAACGAGAGATCTTAACTACTTCTATTATCATTTCTTCGTCCAAGTTCCGATCACACAGTATAACAAGGATAGCGCAGAGAGGGTCGAGTGACCGCACGTGATTCAGCGGCATTCCTTCATCTCTTGATCACTCATAATGTTCACGAAATACACTAGAGACTCGCCGCTAAACTACCTCCTTAACCGTGCTGTGTATACTCCTTGGGTTTCACTGTGAGCCCCCTTTAACAACCGCCTCCCTCCCATCCTGCTCAAACTCGAACCTACCAATCGCTACAGAAAACAGACACTTAAGCTCTATTTTGGCAAACACATTCCAAATATACCCCCCAAGCCGAGCCGGGAATATGAGAAACCTATAATTCCTCTCGACAGCAGGCCCCCTCCCCTCCGCCCGTCCACTGCTCGTGCCTGAGCCCCTCCGCGTTGGCGCCTTATAGTGTCACGCGCCTGTCCACCGCGAACTGGTAGGGGAGAGCCTATTTATACAGGTCAGGCTGGAGATCTGGTCGTATAGGATGGCTGTCGGTAGGCTAGAGGGGAATGTAGTGTGGGTCTCGGCACGGAGGTGGGATTGAATATGTCCGTTTTCCGGCTAGGATAAAGAGTGCACGACCCAGATCACTGATCCAGTGATGGCTTTGTGCTCTGTGGCTAGTAAGGTCATTGTTCTGTCGCCCATACTAGGCCCCCGTCCGAGCCCGTGCAGGCGCTCGTTTAAATTTAGCTCTACTGAGAGAGTATGCCTTTAGATTCAAAGTTTTCTAGGGAGGTAACTAGGGTAGCTTTTTTGGTTTCGGCTGTCACACTTCCGATAGTCGGTTCTTGGTGTGCGATGTTGCGGGTTAGTTTTAGCTGGAGGGACTACTTGAAGCTAGAGCGAAATACCGTGGATAGGATTGCCACGACTCGGGATGGGCTACTCATGTTGAAGATCAAATCGTACGGGCAACGGGTCCGGGCAAGATGTGTCTGAACATTCGAGGACCAATTAGTATGGGCGCTCAGATAAGGATGGATCATTGCCCATATATTTTGCTAATCCTAGTGTTCGAATACCCCCGGCTGTTATTTATAGGTCTGCTAACTGTAGGCCAGGTTTTTTCATCGGAATTACTACTCTCGCTTATGAAAGCGCTCTCTAGCGCACGAAATTCATAGTCGAAACCGGAAGGGCCGGTTATACCTAGTATCACCGGTGGTCACCACTTCCCCGTCTCCACCACCCCCCCCCCCTCTTCCCGGTCACCGCTAGCGCCGCTCCGGGAAGCGTGCGCTGCCTCTGCAACTTTCCCGGGCATTTTAACTCTCCCGGATCAAAACCCGGGCACCAACCCTTTAATTTGCGCATGCGAAAAAGCCAACCCCCCCGCACCCTCCGCGAACAGCAGCCCCTCCTTTCCGGGACCGCTGCCGCCATCATTTGTTACAAGCCGCGATTTGATGAATTTGTAGTCCCTCGTATGTAGCCCTCCGTTCAGCACCTTCGGTATTGCGAAGAGTAGCCGCGCGATGCTGGAGATCCCAGGCGCCGCAGCGGTCCGCTAGTCGGAATTGTGCGTACTTAGATGGCTTGCGGGGCTCTGGACAGCATTTTTTGGACTGGCGAAGCTGCCGATGAGAAGCCGGGGTTGGTAAGCCCCGAGAGGTGAGTAGTATGAATGTGGTGTTTGCTAGGGTAGGTGTGGTGGGGAAGGAGTATTGTGGATGCAGCGCATCCCGCTAGGGTGATGGTTGCGGACACTGTTGGGTCGGGAGCGAGGGCCAAACTGAAGGGGAGCACCGGTGGTCAACGTTGGTGATAGATACTGCATAAACTAGCAAGAACGGGCTGGCGCTAGTACGTTCAAATAAGGTTTTTATCCCAGTTCTTAGCCGAGGTCGCAATACTGTAAGCTGCCATGTGTAACTCTTTATAGCCGAGATTAAGCCTTTTAGGGTCCTTGAATCGGAAGTTTCATTTTAGCCCCTTCTTATTTCAGTTTATCCGGTAGATCTTCTTCCAAGGGAGGAGAGGTGAGTGTGGGGAAATGCTCAAATAGGTGTGGTACGATGTTGGGGGAGTACCACTCTGCTGGGTGGTGCTTACCATATACCGGTATCTCCTGTGCGCTCTCCAACCGCGAAATGTCCCATCCACCCAGTCTAACAATACCTCATCCCTGTGAAAGGTTGTGGTGTTGTGCTCACTTTTGGGCAATCATCAAATCTCAGGGGTTGCATGGATGTGACAAGGATTACGAACTCGCGAGGGCGGATGTCCAAGCAGGCCACACCAGCGCCGTCAAAACTCCTGCAACTGGCTGCTCGAGTATCTCTGCAACCCTGGATGGTTTGGTATCACCAGTTACCAGAAATGCGGATACCCGTTAATGAGATCCAACACGTCAGTAAGCCTGATCCTATACCGCGACTGGAAAGCAGAAGAGGGGCCTCCCTCAGGACTCTTTTATCTCTGGATCCGCGCCGAAGATAGCGAATCGCAAGAGTCCTTATTCTCAAAGATTGCCGACAACTCTCGTAGCTTTGCGTTACTGGTGCGCGCCCCTTCTGCCAAGAAACTCTGGCGATATTATGATGTCCAACTAGGCCCTGGAGAGTACAATCACGGCAATCCAAATATACACCCTGTCTAAATACACATTTCGCCAATTGGTCGGATTTTAGTGATCCTAGCCAATGCTAATTAGTGGGGAATGTGTAGGAGTATTTAGGTGTTCATTGTGGGTTCGTTGAGGTGTATACCGCATTACCTGGTTTTTTTCCGCCTGCCGCTGGCACGCCGGAGTAAAGAGTTTTCTTTGTAACCTTTCTCAATTTTGCAATAAAGTGCCTGGTGCCTTCACTAAACCCTTTATGGCCAAAACCAGGTTTATTTTGGACTCTTCCTGACTGGATTGAATGTTTTGCTTCAGCCCCTATTTTATTCCAACGTACCGTACTCGAGCAACTTATTCGAGTACCAGCGGTAGGCGAATAAAACCAAGTACGGTAATGCGGTATCATAGGTCCTGGTGTCAAGTCTTGATGATCCGTTGAGTCATCATTCACTCAGCAATCTCGTCAAATGCTAGTACCGTAGATGATGTGCGCCCCCTTCATCTAGCTACTCGTATTTTTAAACGGATCGACGGCTCAACGACGACAACCAAACGAAACACTATGAGTTCACACAGAAAAATACGATCGCCAGCGCATGACTTAGGAGTAGGGAAGTCCTCTCGTTATCTCCTTCTCTATCTATCGCTCACACACTCTCGATCAACTAACGGTAAAGATAGGAGTATATATAACCAGGAGTGAAGTTGTCCTCCTATCCTTGCATGGATCTCAACACATATCCAGTCTCTCCCGCGTATGTCCCCCTTTCCTTTTTCCATACTCTTGAGAATGCTAGCAAAGGAAAGGCAAAAACTCCCACTGTCGTAGCCTCCGGGTACCGGTATCTAGCTCATTCGCGCTGGCTTCCGGCTCTTCCGCTTTCCTTCCTACGGATGCATCGGCCCAAAACCTAAGTGGATTCCCGGAGCCCTAGCGCGTCTCCCGGAGCCTCAGAATCATCGCATTCCCGGAAACTATGCGGATCACGAAACTATTATGAGACCATGCTGAGCGGCATCTCATAACTTCCAACACTACTCACATGTAAAGAGCGATAACATAAACGAATAATTGTACACTACTGGCACGGCTCAATTGAAGCCGGACACCTTGTATAGGCATTGCCATCCTGGGTGTTCGACTTCAACTCGGTCGCGAGAGCACTATTCTACGAGTAATCGTATCACCCTCAAACCCATTGCCTCCTCAGATTCACATCCTACGCAATGCAGGTTGGACACTGGCCGTACGAATAATGATAGGGTGGACAACCCTCGACAATCCATTGCATGTCTCTCAGTATACTCCCCTCCCTTGTCACAATCTATCGAAATATTGTAGTGGTCATTTGTATTGGTATTTAGCGGTAAATTATCACTTGCGCTATGCCTGCCGGTTTGGCTGGTACCTGACCAATGTAGTCGAGAATCCGAATTTTGGGGGCAAGCCAGTGTTGATGCCAATAAAGAACTCTACAACTGCCACCCCCGCAACGAGCCTAAAACCGACAGGCATAAAATGGCCGATGCCAAAATTGCTCTTGGAGGTCGCCGACCCCTAGCGCCCCACTGCAACCTAAGCGAGTATGCCCGCTCAAGTGACGTCTCGCTAGTACTGCTGGATATTTTAAGTCTCCAAGGCCTAGAAAGGATTCATGAGCAGCGTTCTTGAAGTTCTCCCCCTTGTCTGGGAGACATTACCACTTTTTGTTTCCTTTTTTGAGAAGCTCGGGCCTTTTATGCCTTCCAGGGTTGCAGGTTCAAGAATTCTCCATGTATACCAGTATTATAGTTAAATTTCATCCGATCTTTTTCCTAAGTAAAAACGGCCGGTATTATAAATTTACAGTGCAAGAATTAAGGAGAATTCGTTCTGGACAATTAGGGTAGACGTTTTTAAACACTATTGGGTTATGCACAGCGGATCCGGGTTTCCAATTGCCTGAAACGATGAAGCTTTTATTGTGACGAACAATAGCAATAGAAAATAGTTACCAAAGAACTAGAAAGAAAGATGAAATCGTATGCGAAAACGAATGACTGACGAAGAACAGATGACCGGATGAACAGAAGGTAAAATGCGATGATAAACTAACAACGAACAAAGGGAAGAACATGACCTCTTATATCCTTCTCGTAACTAAGCCTTTCCTCTATGGCATACTTCCTGCGCATGCCATATCCTTCCTTGGTTTTCTCCCACACAGTCATCTTTTCTGCCTATTCAATCGAGTCGTATCCTCGGTGAAAACACATTCACCGAGGATGCAGTTAACCGGCCAGCCGAGGATCAAGTGTATAACCGCGGATGCTGTTAAGATTCCGCTATCGCAGGTGTTTGTGTTTCGGTGTTGGTTGATGTGCGTTTGATCGTGTCGCACTAGGTAAGCAGGGTCGTTGTCGGTGTTTTGATATGAAGCTAATGGTCGTTAAACAGTCTTCAAAACAATGGCGTGTAACAGGTTGTTGCGTTCCAGCCCAAAGCGCATGGGAATATATGCATGTGGTGAGCAGCAAATTTCCAACAGACGTGTGATAATCTATGCAAGGGTGAGTGCTAAAGGGGACTAACCTTTTTAATGATAACACACAGGCACTTTGTATCGGCAATATCTCTGTCACATCGTCTTTTGAGCTGCCTAGTAGTATCTAGAATTTGGCTTTGCGCAGTTGGAAGATCAGGCAGCTAGTTGGCAGGAGCTCATGGTCGGTTCGCTGGGTAGTTACTCAAGTAGCGAGAATAAAATTTCCCGCTTGAGAAAATTTGCCTGTGGTGGCTGTTGGTCGCTTAATGGGGGCAGTTATGATATTGGATTTGGTTGATTGATTCTCCCACTGAGTTTCCGCCGCCGCTGTAGGCTTTTGGGGAATAGGGAGGAGAGCGTATCGGCGATTGCCTAACCTTCGCAAAACAAGCTTCTACCGCACAGGGGCCGAAATTTGGCCGGGGCTTAGGGGTTTTGGTGGTATGGAATAATATTGCGCAAGTACGGGTATGTATTAAAATAGGACCCAAGAGACTCCTGTCATTTACCTTCCAAACTCGTCTCTCTCCGCCCTCTCCTACGAAAGGTGTCATAATGTTAGGATGGTTCTAAGCATCTCTGCCACTGCACGCGGCCATAAGTTAGCAGGGTCATGAAAATTTGGCCGCATGTTGCGAGAGATATGCGAGATACAGCGAGAGCTCCACTTTGCGACATCCAGGAAGGATGACTCACATAGTGTCCTTACTGGAGTACCGGGTATAAAAGACGAGTCTATTGGACTGTAGGGCTATGAGGGCTAAGAGGGCTAAGAGGGCGAAGGATAGGAAGGGCGGAGAGGAGGGTCCGAGAAGCAAGATGGTATCAATTACAAGTGACATTACTGCTAAAGGGAGAGGAGAGTAGTGAGGATAGATCGGGGTAACTTATAGAGAGGGCAAGCTGGGGGTTGCGGGTTTTTGTTTTTGAGTTGTATGATCGTTGTTTGAGGAATGTGCGCAGCCGATCAGCATGGGCTGCGGCTGATAATTGAGTTCGAAATGGAAAAAAGTGTTATGACATTATGAGAACAAAAAAGGGGGGGCACCTGATAAACTCCCTCTAATTGGCTCCAGGGAGGGGCTCCTCGACCACTCAGAGCGGCGTTTGCTCCATCCAGTGAGTTACTGGAATACCGGTATCCAGTTGCATAATTCACGTTACACATATGTAGCTTCGACGAACCAGACCAGAGTTTGACGACAGGCTTTTGTGCCTAGCCTTGCACTGGAGTAGCTGCCTCCCCGACTGAGGGGTGAGTTGCCGGTCCTTTCCCCTTCCGTAGCCGATAAGGGAATTACGATGTCCTAGCACATTTACAAATTTATGCCATCTTCCCATGTTATGGTCGCTGCTTCCTTTGGTATCCTTCGTTCACTCCTCCTGACCTCGCACGCCTAATTTTGAAGACACCGAAATATCTCTGGCCGCGGGAGAATATGGGAAGATGGCCACAATGTATAGCACTAGAGTGTTTTGCTATAGGGGTCTAGACTGGCTAATAAGACATTAGTGAGCGAGAGGTTTCCAGAACGACAGCAATCCAAAGTTCAATTACGGGGAGCTTCGCAGGCAATAACAGCAGCAACAATCGGACTACCATAAATAATTATGGCATACAAGTACCTTCAGATGTTCCTGGTAAGCAGTTTTTCATTGCCGCCCTTTGTTTTAAACTTATCTCTAAGAATTTGTGTAGCAACCTTTAAAGAACTTGTAGCGTGTAAGGGCTGGAAAGTGTCGCCACCGGAAATTGACCTAGACCACCTCCGCGACGAGTATAACCTGCCACAAGGGGGTACTGGAACATGGATTTTCCGGGAAGTTGGGTATAAGGGGTGGCGGGAGAGCAAGATATCTAAACTGCTTTGGGTTTGCGGTGGCCCTGGAACTGGGAAGACTATGTTGGCCAAGCGTGTTGCCGCCGAATTTCTCAAAGAGCCCAAGCATCCACCAGAAGGGGTTAAATTGGTTTTCTACTTCATCTCCCCCGAACTCCTCCCCGAAGGAAACCCTGATGATGAAGATGGGCTATTGCGACTCGGGCTTTCAAAAGTAGCATGCGACCTGCTGTATAGCATTCTGGAACAGGATGGGAACCTTTTCGATGGCTGCAAGGCTGAACTTGAAAAGCAAGGGGATAGATTTTTCACCAACCCATGTTCTTTATGGAAGGTTCTAAAAAAAGCGGTCCGGGATTGTCAGACAGACCCCATATACATTCTCATAGATGGCTTGGATGGGCTTGGGGGGAGGTCACATGGAGAGGTTATTGAAAGGATTCTAGGGCTAATGAAAATCCGGACAGTGAAAATATTTCTCTCAAGTCGGAATGTTCCCCACATCTCAAACAGCCTCCCCCATAACCCTTACCGGTGCATCAAGATCAACCTTGATACGAACAACTTTGTGAAAGAGGATGTAAAAACGTTCATTAGGCGTAGAGTGAATGCGTGGGGGTGGGATGATGAGCTGAGGGAGAGGGCAATGGAAGCTCTTCTGGTGAAGTCGGAAGGAATCTTCCTCTGGGCATCATTGGCGATTAAAAGTTTAACATACTTTAGCTCAGGCCTTGATTTTGACGAATTTCTAAGGAAGCCTCCACAAGGGCTTGAGAACATATACAAAATAATGTTGCGCACGGTATTCTCACGGGGGGGATCGAGGAAAGTTCTGAACATGATCCGGAGTGTGGCACTCGCCTTGCGCCCACTCACATTTAGCGAGTTAGGGTTTATACTGGCATGTATTGAGGGAAAGGCTAAAGCTCAACAATGGCCATCTCACAGGGGGAAAAGCAGCGAAATTCGGCCGAGGACAGAGAGGGAAATTAGGATGTATGTTCAATCCTCTATGGGATTTCTCCGGGCTACCGACACAACTGTATCCATTGTCCATCATACCGCAATGGAATATCTTTTCGACGAAAACCGCCAGGGCGACCCTCCGGTACTTTCAAAAAGCGAGGCAGAGCTCACAATTTCTTGGGAGTGCTTCCAATACCTTCACCATGCCTTTGGAGACCAGGAGAGATTCCAAAGGGCAGATGTTAGGGTGTGCCACAATGGATCCCCGGACTTAAGCTTGGGGAGATACCATCAGGAGGAGGGGCCAGAGGGGGCACCATGGGAAGAGGCGCGGGTGGACCCACCCAGAGCTGCAGCCCAATGGCCATGTCTCAGATATGCATCAGAATCCTGGTTCATCCATGCCCGCCGGAGTATCGAGATATCAAAAGACAATTTCTGCGACGACTCAACTCATAATTGGTTTCGCCATCAGTTCTTTGAGAGAAGCGACATCATACGAAAGCCCTGGATTGAGTTGTGTGGAGATTCGAGAATGGAAGCTTTGGTGGGGGAGCAGACACCACTGCACATCGCAGTCTGTCTCGGGCTCATACCCCTGGTGGGGAAGGCGCTCACAGATTTTCCAGAGGGCACGAACAGGGATTGGCTACTACTACACCTAGCAGCCATGTTTATGTCCGTGGCATACAAGATCCTGATTGACAAGGGTGGACCATCCCTCCTCACCTATCCAGATCAATACGGCAACACACCACTACACGCGGCGGCCATTTTCGGCCATTTTTTTATGCTGCAGGCACTGGTAAAAATATTCGTAGGGAACACGGCATATAGTAACGAAATAAACAAGAGGAGCCACTCCGGCAACACCCCACTTCACCTCGCCTTTCAATTCGATCACCCGGAGATAGTCGAGCTTCTAATCAAGGGAGGCGCTGATCCAACCATCAGGAACAATGCCCAATTGACAGCATCAGAACTGGGAGAAATCCTCGAGAGAGGAGATAGTTTGGATATTCTGAGACGGGACGAGAACTATTGGAATGGTGGAACTTGGAGAGGTGGGGCGCCTATCAACAGCCAAGGATCAGTTACACAAAGCTCCAGAGTATCGATAATTAGCTCTTCCAACTTCCACCAACCGAGCCCTGAAGCTCATGCCTTCGTCCCCTACAACATCACTGCTAGCGAGGAAATGTCGCGCTCCCACACCGATGATGCTACCAAATCTCCCAGCAGTTCTTACTACTCAAATAACACGAATTACCCTGATAATGACATTGCGTTGAGAGTGAACACCGGTGCGGTAGACGATAGGTCTGAGATTCTCGAATGGTTATCCTCACTCGAGCCTCTTATCCGACACCAAGATATTCGAAAACGCCGGGCTGACAATCTGGGGGAATGGCGGATGCAAACTAGTGAATTTCAAAATTGGTATGATGGTGCTCAACAGGAGGGATCTGAGTCTGGAGTTTTGTTTTGCCCGGGCGATCTGGGAGCTGGGAAGACGTATTTTACGTGAGAGACAATCCTCGGAGAAAAGTCTGGGGGGTGGAGATGCTAATAAGCCACGATATTAGTTCACTTGTGGTAGATAGGTTATGCGATAAGCCCCGAGAGCAAAATATAGCCGTAGCATATTTCTATATTGATTTTACGGCCCGAGAGGAGCAGTCCCCGACGGATATTCTTGGCTCGCTACTGAAACAGATTGTCTGTGGATTAGAAAGGATCCCAGACGACATAAGGCAAACCTTTCGAGATCACAAAAAGGCGATTGCTGGAAGGGGACTTCGAGTGTCGGAGCTCGTGGCGATGCTGCAGACTGTCACATGTTTACGGCCGACATTTATATGTGTCGATGCTCTTGACGAATGTGTGGAATGGAATCGACTTGAGGTTCTATATTCGTTCCGGCAAATTCTCGAGAAGTCCCCGTGCACGCGGATATTCCTAACCGGGAGGCGGCACATCCGGGGCGAGATTGATAAGTATCTTAATGGGAGAGTGACAATTTTATCCATAAAACCCAATGATGATGATATAGCGGGATATATCCGGATGAGATTGAGGAAAGATCCATCTCCAGAGGCGATGGATAGTGGTCTGGAGGACGAAATCATCAAAAGAATTACTGAGAATATCCCTGAAATGTGAGTAAGATGAGGAAAAATAAATTTTGCCTCAGTAATTAACAGATACATCTAGGTTTCTACTGATTTCTCTGACGATGGATGCTGTCCTTGAGCAAACCACAGCTCATGGCAGGCGACAAAGGCTCAAGACAATTCCCGAGGGCTTGGATTTGAGGGGTGTTTATGATGCGACCTTGGGGCGGATAAAGGAGCAAGATGGGTACAAAACAAGGTTAGGGGTGGCAACACTAATGTGGATCTCGCATTCGGAGAGACTATTACAACTTGATGAGCTTTCCCTCGCCCTAGCGGTCGAGATAGGATCTACGAAGCTCAATCCTGGGAACATTCCTTCGGTTGAGGAATTACTGAGCTCTTGCCTGGGGCTTGTCATCATCGGTGGGGAGGCCACGACCGTTCGCTTGACCCACTTTACTCTCCAGGAGTACCTTCGCACCTGCCCCAACCTCTTTGGGCCGACTCACTCGATAATGGCAGAAACCTGCCTAACATACCTTAAATTTCATACTGTTAGGGAGTTTCCTTCCACACAGTTAACCCCCTTCCTCGGATATTCTTCTTTATATTGGGGGGTCCACGCCAGGAGAGAGGCTAGAAGTGATGTGGTGTCGCTTGCGCTCCAACTTTTCAGTCAAATAGAAAGCCATATATCTAGTAGGTTACTTCTGGCGGATCTGATATCGAGGACCGGTCGATCTATTCGTGATATCCCGGTCGACAGCCCCCTGGCACGGTTTACCGGACTGCATTGTGCATCAATTTTCGGTATCGTTGAGGTCGCAAGATGCCTTATCGGACAGCCAAACTGCGATCCCAACGGAAGGGATTTTCTGGGCATTACACCACTCATATGGGCTGCTATATGTGGACAAGAGGGGGTAGCACAAGTGCTGTTAGAACAGGAAACTGTCAACCCGGACGAGCCAGATGGATACTTTTGCCAAACAGCCCTGTCATGGGCTGCCAAGAAGGGGCATGAAGGGATTGTGAGGCTGCTTCTCGGCCGGGCAACCACCAAGCCCGATGGCACAGATGGTTGGTGGGGTAAGACTCCTCGAGTATTGAATAAGGTTCGGGGAAGGAGATATATCAACCCCAACTGGCTAGACAGATACGGTCGGACACCAATATTGTTGGCTGCTGAAGAGGGACACGAAGGGGTGGTGATGCTACTATTGGGAAGGAAGGACGTCAAACCCGACAAATCAAATGACGACGGCTGGACACCGCTCCATCGCGCTGCCAGTAATGGGCACGAGGGAGTAGTAAAATTACTCCTCGAACGGGACGACCTCA
>Ga0307510_10004163_pt1 | contig 16988 bp, 19 predicted proteins | sample 12_EM_MG_FD_207224 | JGI IMG/M metagenome (GOLD analysis project Ga0307510, IMG submission 207224) | Populus trichocarpa ectomycorrhiza microbial communities from riparian zone in the Pacific Northwest, United States - 12_EM | ecosystem: Host-associated > Plants > Roots > Unclassified | place...
CCCAGTGAGTTCCCCCCCTCCCACCTTCAAAGTTCTCAAGCGCTTGGAACTGACAAAGTCTTGACAAAAACCAGGACGACGGAGCACATCCTGAAATCCGCCAGGTGCGAGCTGCCAACGCGGCAACTTACAAATATCGTCGGCGTGGAATTCCAGGACCCGAGGTCGATGGTGCGCAGGCGCTCCGGGATGTGGAGGATTCACTTCGAAGGAGGGGGGTGGTGCTGGAGAAGCGACAGACCATCGGTGCGGGGCAGTCTGCCACCGCTACCGGGATAATTCCTGCCGCTACGCCCAAGACTCCAAACTCAATGGGCGTGGGTCAGGATGGGGGGGATCTGTGTATGCATCCCGATTCATTTCTACAAGAAATATGGCGAATGGCGATATACTAACGATGAGGAAACAGCATACTTCTCCGAAGTGAAATTCGGTTCCAACAACACGGCCTTCACCCTCGTGATCGACACCGGCAGCTCAGATACTTGGATCTCCTCCGACACTTGCAGGTCCCGCGCCTGCCTTGCACACAAGACATACGGCAGCAAGGACAGCAAAACTCTCGTCAAGACCACGCGAACCTTCGGCATCCGATACGGCAGCGGGCAGGTGGAAGGAAGCATAGTCTCCGACAGCGTCTCGTTCGCAGGGTTCAACATGAACATCTCGTTTGGCATGGCGACCAGGGTGTCAGACGACTTCATCTACTTCCCCATCGACGGCATAATGGGCCTCGGCTTCCAGAATGCGAGCACGCAGAAAGTACCGACGATAATGGACGAGCTCGTCGCTAAGCGCCTCATCAATGAGAAGCTGTTCGGCATCGCGCTCGCGCGGCATACTGACCCAGTGAACGACGGGGTGGTCAACTTCGGCGCGGCAGACGCGAGCCTGTTCGAGGGGGAATTGAACTTTATGCCGTCCGTGTCACAGCAAGGGCTCTGGGAGATTAAGGTTGACAATACGTCGGTCGATGGACGGGTGGTTGGGCTCTCGGGGCGCACAGCGGTCATCGATTCCGGGACTTCCCTGATCCTTGTGCCCCCCAGTGATGCACTAACTCTGCACTCTATCATCCCCGGCGCGGAGACTAACGGCGATGTCTTCGCCGTTCCATGTAATACCACCTCCAATATAGAATTCACCTTTGGCGGTGTGAAATACAAAGTCCCGCCAAAGGACTACGTCAGCGAGAAGATCAACTCGGAGGATGACATTTGTCAATCCCTGATCACCGGCCGAGTTAATATCCCCCCCTCCTCCCCCCTCTTCTAAAAATAAATAAAATCCACCGAATCATAGCCCATGAAGCTAACAAAAAACCCAACAAACAGCAAGTCCTAGGCAAAACCACATGGCTCCTCGGCGACGTATTCCTAAAAAACGTATACTCCGTCTTCGACTTGGATAAGAATCGTGTTGGTAAAATATACTCCCCTTCCTCTTTTCCTCTTTTCCTTATCCCCCCCCTCCTGTGGTTCCCATGAACTAATAACGTACCCGCTTAGGCTTCGCCCCACGCAAAAAGGCGGACCTCCAGCCCACCCCGAAGCCCACTTCGTCAGCCAGCGGTAGTGGCGCCAGGACGAGTAGCACCCCCTCATCATCATCAACTGCCCCCACTAGTTCTTCCACGTCCCGCGGTGGATCTGCCCGCGGTGGGAATACCGGGGATGCGACGCCGTTCGGTACTTCTGGGGCGGCTTCCGGGCGGGAGTTCGCCGCGTCGGTGGTCGGTACCGGGGTTTCGTGTCTCGTGGTGGCTCTGGTTGTGGTGGTGGTTGGGCTGTAGGGTATTATTATGATCCCTTGTTTGTTTTATCTATTTTTGTGATTGGTTTTGGTTTGGCGGGAGTTTTTTGGGAGGTTTTTTTTTTTTGATTGTTGGTAGGATATTGTGTCTTTTTTTTCCCGTAGTGTTTGGATAGTATATATATGGGTGAGTGATGGGATGGGAGGGTGGGATTGTCCATATTATGATATCGGGATCTTTGTATTCATGTACTCTTATGTACGATAGTCAAGAAGGCTGGACGGCTATGCTATGCTAGAGAGGAGGGAGGGAAGAAAAAAAAGAGCCGAAGATGGGATTACATCTATAAGTTAAAGCCCTGGGTGAACCATCAGAATGCTAGTATAATACAAGGGGGGGAAAAATAGAAAAATAGAAAAAATACACCCCAGCACACATTATAGTATCTCTGATACACCAATACACCTACTTCCCCCCACCTTCCTTCTTAACAATTGGTTTGCCAGCGCTCAACCACTCAAAATACTCCTTCTTCGTCGTAACGCACTTCAGCAGCTCATCCTTCACCTTCCCCTCCTCCCCCGCCGCTTCCCCCGCCAAGCACACGTCATCGTAAACCCCCCAGGCATCATCGGTATCCTGATCCACCCAGTGCAGTTTAGTCCAATTCTCTTCCTCCGCCATGCGCACCGCCTTCATACTACTGCTCAGCTGCGATGAGGGGTCCTCAGAGTTCTTGACCGAGAGCTGGATCGCACGTGCTTCCTGCTTCACTGGATGGAGGGCTTTGTTCGCGGCGCGCTCTAGATCGATTTGCGTGTCAATGTGGTGGAATTGGGGGCGGAGTTGGAGGGTGGAGGTTATGGGTGTTAGGAAGAGTTTATCTGTAACATTTAGTAAGTTATTTCTATCAAAAGCGGTCAGAGGGTGGTAGTGGGTGACATGTACCATTCTTGAATACCCCAGCCATATACTTTGTCGCATCGGGCTGAATCTTACTCCCAAGCGTCTGACGATTAAGTATCCGTCCAGCTTTGACCGCGGCCGCAAGATCCATATACATCAAATCCTCCTCTTCTCCCTCCCCCTCCCCCTCCCCCTCCTCCTCATTACTTCCCCCCCGCGAAATCTTCTTCCTCTTTCCTCCAATTCCACTAGCTACACCGCCACCCCTACTACTACTACTACTACTACTACCCTCCCCTCTGCTCTGCGCCTTACCGGCCTCCTTCTCCGCCCTTCGCATCACATCCCCCCATACGCGCCCCTTCTCGTCATCATAGTTTACCTGCACGTTAACCGGGATGTCAACCTCCACGAGTCCAGACTTTGGCTTGAACCGCGCTTCGACGGGACATGCATTGCGCGCCTTCGTGTAAGGCTGCTCGCGAGATCGGACGGGGTACTGGAAGATGTAGAGATCGCGGAGCTGCGAGGTGGTGATATGTACGTCGTAGGTTTGGACAACGGGGTCTTCGTCGGTGGTGTCTTCGCCGCCGGAGGTGTCGTCATCTTCGTTGCGGGGTGGTGGTGGTGGTGGTTTTGGAACGGGTTGTGGGGGCGGTGGCGGATCTGCGGGGGGCGGAGGGGGCGGGGGGGGAAGGATAACTTCTATCGACCCGTTATTGCTGCCGTTATCGTTGTCATCGTCGGAGGAGGAGTCGCTGTAGCCCGGTAGGAAGAGTGGGTTTTCGGATGAGTTGGGTGGTGGTGGTGGTGGAGGGGCGGTTTCCGTTGAGACTGCAGCTGCTACTTCTATGGATTGAGTGGGCTCTTCGGGCTCGGTGGCTGCGGCAGCTGGGCGGGGTCTCGCGGCGGATTTATTCGGTTTGCGCTTTGGCGGCATTGTGATGGTTGGTTGGTGATGGTTGAGAGAAGGGTTGAGTCGGGGAGCGATGACTGACTTTGAACCCACCGGAAAAACTTTATTGCGTGAGGTCAAACCTCGGCGGCGCTACATGTGTCACCTTAAAGTCAAAAAGTATGGCCAACGTTCATTTCAGTCTTTCGAAGGTATGATCATGTGAATGGGGTAGGACTTGAAACAAATTATCTAGTACCGTATCCAACTTAAATAATATTATAATATTATTCTAGTAATAACCCCAACCACCGGTACTGTACTCGAGTATATTACAAAAAAAAGTCCCCGAAGCGCAGATATTTACTTTTTAAAGCAGAAACAAAAGGAATCACTTGCTTTTACCTTTCCCCCTCAATATCTTCTGCGCGAGCTTCTTCCCACCCTTCCCTTTGCCATTCCTCTTAGAAGTCCTATCCGTCTTCGTCTTCTTATAAACTCTCCCTTCCTCAACCTCCCCTCTCACCTCCAACTTCTTCCTTTTCTTATTACTCAACTTAACCTTCTTCTCGGGCAATTCCAACCCATTCAACTGTGCCTTACTGACTTTCCCCCGCAGTTCCTTCTCCCTCTGCGTCTCGAACCAAGTTCTTTTCGGCCGACTCCTGATCTCGTCCTCATGCTTGATCAGATTCTCGCCCTTGCGTAATTGCAATTCCGCAGACTGCAGCTGCTTCTCCTCCTTCTCTTCCTCGAGGATCTCTTCGATCTCGTCGCCTAGATTCTTGATCTTCTCGCCCAGTGCATCGACTTTGTCCACGTCTAGGATCCGGGAGACGACCTTGGCGGATTGGGATTGAGCGGCTTTGACGGCGGCTTTGACGACCTTGCGGTCTGCCTCCGCCGCTAGTGTCACTGCGCGACCTTGGCGACCGGCACGAGCGGTACGGCCTACTCTGTGGAGGTATATTTCGTGAGATTGGGGGGCTTCGTAGTTTATTACCACGTCTACACCTTTGATATCTAGGCCACGGGAGGCGAGGTCGGTAGCTAAGAGGAAATCTGCTTTTCCATCTCGGAAAGTTTCAACTGCTCTGACGCGCTGCCACCCATTGCTAGATTAGTGCCAAATCCGTATTTGTAGAAAGGTCAAGAAGAAGCAGAAGCTCACCTGCTCCTGACTCAAATTCCCGTGCAACTCCGCTGCCTTGAGTCCAAAAAGGCCAAACACAACCCTCACCCTGTGTGCGAAGACTTTACTCCGGAAGAACACGATAGTCCTCGCCGTGAAATACTCCTTGCATACAAACACTAACATCGCAAGACGAAGGTGCTCCCTCTGCGGCCTGATCCTAATAAACTCCTGCACGAGCGTCTTGACGGTGCTAAGCTTCGTATCGACCATAATCCTGACGGGCCTCTGCAGAGAAAGCCGAATGAGCTTATCGACGCTATCTGTCATGGTAGCAGAGAACAACATCGTTTGTCGGCTCTTGGGGATGGTATTGATAATCTCGTTTAGCTCGTCGGCGAATCCGTCCTCGAGCATGCGGTCTGCTTCGTCCATTACCACTATCTCGATACTCTCGACCGAGAAGCCTTGGGAGTTGCGCATATGGTCGATGAAACGGCCGGGTGTGGCGATTATCACATCGGGGCGCTTTTTGAGTTCGGCTTCCTGGACCTTTAGGGAGAGGCCTCCGACTGCAAGCGCGAATCTGATATCCGTGTATGCGGCTAGTTTCACTGCGACGCTGTGCGCTTGCATCGCCAGCTCACGAGTCGGGCAGAGAATGACGACTCGGGAGATTGGGACTTTTTTCGGGCGGAAGAGTAGACGTTCGAGAATTGGGACTATGAACGCTGCGGTTTTACCTGACCCAGTGACTGCACCTCCCACAACGTCTTTACCCAACAGGGCAACTGGAATTGTCTTCTGCTGGATCAGCGTCGGAATATTGAACCCGACATTCGCTAGACCACGGAGGATTGGGCGGGAGAGGTTCATTTGCTGGAAGTTGATGGACACACTACCCTTAGCGCCAGCGCCTTCCTCCTCCGGTGCGAAAAACGCAGCTTTCTTAGCAGCCTCCTCAGCATCTTCCTCTTCTGAATCGGAGGAGGAGACCTCGTCTTCGGGATGGGGAACTATCGAAGCCACAGATTCGCCATCCGAATCTTCCCCCTCCCCATCTTTCTCCTCCCCGTCCTCTTCGTCTCCATCCTCATCCTTCTCGGACCCAGATTGATCCTCCCCACCCGAATCCTCTCCGACAGCACCCATCCCAAACCCATCCAGCGCAAGATCTTCATCGTCAGACCCAAACCCAGTAAACTCCATCTCCTCTTCCTCACCCTCAGTTTCCTCATCCTCAGTTTCTTCCACCTCTTCCTCTTCACCCCTCCTCCTCCGAATGATATCATCAACATCGACTCCACCCCTCCCACTCCTCATTGCTTCCCGGGCGCCTTCAAATCCCCACCCATCATACTCCCCAACGTTACCTTCCTCCCCACCGCCCATGAACTCGAAATCCGAGTCAAGCCCTCCATCGTCTCTCTTGTTCTCTTTCTCCCCGCTCTCAGCAACAAGCCTCTTACGCTTTTTCCCGCGCTTAGAAACCTCATCAGCCTCAGGCGTAGTGGGTTTATCCCTGCCAATTGATTCGACGTTGGAGTCGTCAGAGTCGAGGTCCGGAACATCCTCATCCGAGTCGGAGATCGTCATTACGAAGTCGTCCATTGCCGGGTATTTCTTTGCTAGAGAATTATTTTTTGCACTCGCGGCAGCTTTGGTGAGGCTCGGTGCGTCTTTCGGCGGCTTTGAGCGGGGCATTGCGGGGTGATTGGATTGTAGATTGTTCGTGGTGGTGGGGGGATTTGCGAGAGTTTACCTTTTTTTTTTATAAGCACTATCAACTGGCTAGATGAGGCTCAACCTAATCCGATTGCCTAGCAAACGTCTAGGGCAGGGTAACTCCATCACCCCATCACTCCCCATTAAAGTTACTCTCAATCACGCTAAACTTCAGAGCATCACTCGTCCTCGCCGCAGCCATTCAGAATTTCGGTGCGCGAGAAAAGAGAGCGAAGCGAAAGTAAAGACGGGTGGGCTGAAAGAATAATGTGGTTTGTAGAGGAAGGGCAAGAATTGACTGATGTCTCTTATACATTGATGCTTGAGTACCGGCGCACAGTATTTGTACCCATAAGAGGTATCTATATACAGAGGCAACTAGTGTCTAAATTCCACTGGCGCTGTTGCCCGCCGCTGGCAGAAATATTTTCGTCACATTGAAGCCATTTTTCCAACAATTCCAGCACACACCCACAAAAAGAAAAGCCCCCACTGTGAGGGAAAGAAGCTGTTGGCCAAAAATTGGAAAAAGGGAAAAAGGTACCAACAGCAACGTTTGGATCTTGCCTCTCCCTAGCTACGGGGCGGGAATGATTCACCCCGGAGCCCAACCCGGGTTGGGCGCACACTGAATGGTATGGCAAGCGTCCGTGATACCCCTGCACTACTGAATCGGCTGGTGACTTACTAGTTGTTTATCAACTTGAGCAGTTTTTTCGGTTGGATGGGCTAGACCAATGTAATGGCAGTGGTTGGCGGGCAAGTGATATTGCACGGGAGCGATTGCGAAGGTTCGATGAGTAGATTTTAAGCCTGGTGAGACTCAAGGGAAGGTGAGTGTACTGGAAGCTGGTATCCGCAATTGTTTCGGGCTCATCAATCTAGTCTTGAGAATCAGGGACACGTAGCGAACTTTCAAAGACTGCCGGTTCTATAAATCACCGAGTTTGTTCGCTATACTGAAAAGCACCAGAATTAATGCAATGTACAGCCTCATAATAAAATAATTAGCCTTACTATAGTATGTCCTAGCGCCTACTTTCACAACCACACTCGATATCCGGGATCAGGAAGGAGCTGATAAGGGCTTTATTTCCCGCCACCCGAATAATACAGAACACAAGTTTGTAACATTTAGTGGTCTCATTCAATCTCAGGAGTGAAAAGGAACGGATGGTCGAAGCAATGGACAATCCCCAATTCCAGCCAGAACCCTAATCCACCATACTGGGAGAGTGTGTGTTTCATATTGAAGTACACCCCTTCCGTGCGATCCTTCCCAGAAAACGGCGTGTAGGCATTTCTTGCAACAAATGAAAAAAATGAAAGAAAAAAGGCCCTCGGGGGCCACCTCTAGGGCAGAGATGTGATAAATCCTAACGCTCTCAGATCAAGGAAGGAGTAACAAAGAAGAAAGAGGCAAAGGGAAGGTAGAGTACTCTTATATAGTTGTATCGCAATTGCCTTGGGTGCGCCTTGAGGGATGAGCACTGGGAATATCCGATTTATGGTGCCCATTTTGCTGCGACGTGGTGCCCGACTTTCGGCGGGGATGACACATCACAGGCAAGGCATCCACCAGTTGGTAGTGCAGATCATTGGAAACTACTTCAAGGGGATACATGTTACTGAGAGTGCTGGCTCAGGGGATCGAGTGACTTTCTGTGAGGGTAGTATGGAGTTGAAGAAACTGCTCCTCCTTTATGATTACAAATTTTATACTTTATCCCAAAGGAGAAACCGTACAGATACATAATATATTATCACAATCTTTGTCCTAGAAATCTTCAAACACAAAGATATCAAGCGAAAACAGCTTAAACCTGCCTACAGTCCTACTCTCAAAGCCCAATGCCGATAGAAAATCATCGCTCATGACCAAAAGCCCCAGGGAGATTGCTGATGGGAATACGGTTTCCACCATACCTGGCCGATGTCAAAGACACGGAGCTTCCCAGTTGAGAGCTCCAAGGCGTACGATACCTGTGGCTGGGGATGCTGTGGTACGGATTTGTAGCAGGAGTGAAAGTGTTACTTGGATGGCTCCAACGACTCTCCGGTGCCAAAACAGCCGGCATGTGATCCCCCCCTCCAGGCCCATTCCAATAGCTGCGCCCACCTCCACTACGATCAGGTCTCTTTCCCCTACTAGCATAGCTTTGGGTACTCTGTAGAGTTTGATAATAACTTTGAGGCCCATTACGAGCTTTCCATTCCCCCAGCCTAATACAGGGCTCAACAAGCCCCGGTGCTATGGCCTGGGATCTGTCAGTATCCACCATCTAATAAAAACTCAAAAACGTACCGTGCCATCCGCAGTATAAGTCAGCTCATGCGTATCCTCTTCATCCTTGATACAATCCTCCGGAGGCTCCAAACCATATTTCTGATAATCTCCAGAGCGTCCAAGTAGAATACCAGGATTTTTGGTCATAACGCCCTCGCTCCAGATAGAACCTGAGTACATGTCATGAAACAATGTAGGGTCAAGCATCTCCACCTTGCCTGCGTCAGAGAAATCGAAAATCGGGCCTGGGTCAAGGGAGGTGAAATCCACTATTTTGCGAAGGGGTTTGATAGCCCCCATTTCAATGGGTTCGGTGGCAACTAGTTCGAGCTTGGTGCCTTCAACTTTTTCGGCACACTCGACTTCGTGGCCAGAGATCTCCGAAGTAGTTACGCCGCCTTCACTAACCTCACTACTGCTATCGTCTCTTGTAAAGTCGCCGCTGAACCCAGAGAAGGTTATACTTTCAGGTTTTTCCTCCGCATCCTTTTCATCTCTACTGCCCGTAACATGAGTAATCAAGTTTTCCGACCCGGCAGCACCAGAGTCTCTGGCGACTATCCTTATCCCACCGTCGGCCCCAACGGTCTCCACCGCGGCGCTGGCGCTGGACCTCTCCACGACAACATCCGCTACAGAACTCTCTGCTAGAATGTTCACGTTCACAGGGTGGGCATCAATGAATTCCTGGCCTTGCTCGCCCTCAATATTTTGGGTCTCGCAGGTAACGCCTTTGGCTTCCTCCGTCTTGCCATTGACGTCCTCAACAGGTGTGTTCACAAGCGTAGTGCCAACCGAGCCCCTACTTTGGACAACGATAGTAGGTGTGGTGATCCCCAAAGATGGTGGTGATTCATTGATGTCATTAGGGTTCGGTTTCATAGCAGGAGGGATAGGGAGAACTGGTGGAAGAGGGCCGGTGCCATGCTTGTCAGATTTGACAGACTTTAACCAGTCGTTAACATTGGGATTTTTTATAGGATAAGATGCGTGCGGTTTGAAGAAACAGCCGTTGCCGAAACACATTTTAACAATAGTAAAGCAGGTGGGTATGTAAAGGTGTGGAGGTTTGTGATTTAAAAAAAGAAGGGAAGTAAATAATAGTGATGCAAAATGAGGAAAGGGAAAGGGGAGAAAGAAGGCAGGGGCAAAGGCTTTATTTATAACATAGGATGATGTGACGTAAATCAAGGTACCACGTATTATGTTTGATGAAAAAAATATAAAAAAATAAGAATCGTTCGTCATTATGTACATTGGGGCTGCTTAGACAACCTTCTCTGATTCTGTATGCTCTCGATGTATATTGGTGACGTGTTCTGGCTCTGGTGTATTCGTCGCCTGCTGTTTTTAGTGGATCATCTCCATTCAAGAAAGGAGCTTACTTACCCATATCCGATCAATACATAGCTCAAAAGGCCCCGGAATTCGATCAATTAATCCAATCCCAACAGTCTTAACCTTTTGCCTCATCATCTCATTTTGAGGCTCGATAACCTGTCCAAAGTTTGTCCTCACAAACTCCGTGAAGGGAATCTACGTATTCATCAGCTCTAGGCTCCAGTATACGGGGGTGGTAAAGACTCTAGCTGCCTCACATGGATTGTCTCCCATTCCCCGATCCTCTTAGCAAATAATCTATGCTGATGAATATCCGTCTCAACAATTGAGTCGGTCTGTATATTAACGAAATACTTGCTTCCATCGCTCTTAACCTTCAGCGCCAAATAGGTATAAGGATCGCAATCCCAATTCTGCCGCCCAAAGAGCGTCCTCCCTCTCTCCCGCGTTCTCCAAGCAGCATACCCAGACCGTTGAATTTTCGGCCGCTCGACGGGCAACTCAATGGATATGTTTCCATGGAATCTCCCATAGTATTGGCCCTCGGATGGGTGGCCCGGTGGGCATGGTGTAAGGTCCATGTGAACTTCACTGAAACCTCCGGTGTCTGCATCGGAAAAGATTTTGATGTTTTTGAGAGAATCTGGATGGCGGAAGGAGTGGACTTCCATGTCGGCAAAGTCACCAGTTATGCCCTCGCCTTTGAAGACTACAATTGGTCATGTTAGGAATTGTAAATGGTGGGACGGAGGGGGGCTGAAAAAAAGCTACCGCTAAAAGTATTGCGCTTCATCTCCTCTATGCTCCGCTGGAGGAAGCCACCCCGAAGAAGACGAAGTGCTGGTCGCATCGCGATTTATTGGTTTCACCCAATGTTCGCTTGTGGAGCGCCGTATGGCAGTCTTGAGCAAATAAAAGTTAAGACTGAGGTTGAGTTGAGGCTCCGTTTTCCGACGTCACTGTTTCGCTTAAAATGAGTCTTCTGAGATGATGTGGATCTTAATATTTTAGGATTTTGCATGTGTGCTTATCAAATGGCACATGATCGGTTAGATACGTTATCACACCAGACTGATTATTTGAATGTTGCTTTTCCCAACTGGTTATGGGCAAAAAAATAATTTTATTTATGCACGGCTAGGACTACCGGTACTTCAATCCTTTTATGATTGGTCCTTGATCGATGTCACACATCTTATTTGCTTTTTTTATAGCTAACTACCGCAGCGTGCAACTTTTTGCACACTCACAGACTCTCAAATGTCCTTCCACTCTCTGCCAGTAAGTAGCTCATAAACTTCGTGGTATTTTTCGCCCGTTTCAACAATAACTTTGTCAGGCATCACGACACCCGGTCTCCCCTTTAGCAGGTACTTAGTCAACCAGTTTCTGAGGAATTGCTTGTCGTAGGAGTCCTGACTCCTTCCGGCCTCGTAAGTGGAGGCAAGCCAAAACCGAGACGAATCTATTCCACAATTAGTACATGAATAATCAACAGAGCTGGATTCTGAAAAACTAACCCGGGGTTAGAACTTCGTCAACAAGAACAACGTTTTTGTCCTCATCAAGACCAAATTCAAACTTCGTATCGGCAATAATAATGCCTCTCTCGGCAGCGTAATCACGGGCCTTGGTATACAAAGCAAGAGAAAATTCCTCAATTTTTTTTGCGTACTCGTAGCCAACAAGTTGAGCAACCTTATCAGGGTGGATATTCTCATCTAACGATAGTGCCAAATCAGCAATTTTTGACCTGCGTTTGTTTTAATCCGGATAAATAAGATAGAAGGAAGCTACCGTGTTGACCCTGGGCAGCCTTGGTGCTTGGAGTAAACAATGGCTTCTCAAAAGCCTGACTCTCCACCATCCCTTCAGGAACCTGAATTCCGTGAACAGTCCCAGACTTCTGATACTCAGGCCAGGCGCTGCCAGTAAGGTATCCCCTAACAATAGCTTCAACTGGGAAGACCTTAAGCTTCCTAACGACCATAGAGCGGCCCTTAAGTTGCGCAGAGTACTTCTGAAGTTCCTCCGGGAGAGAGTCCATGCTGGAAGAAATAAAGTGGTTCGGGCCAACGTCCTTGAGAACAGTAGTAAACCAGAACTCAGAAAGGGCAGTGAGAAGTTTGCCCTTATTCGGGATTCCCTATTAAACGTTAACTAATTTATCTAGGCAGAAAGGGAGGAAGGGAAAAGAGAGATAATTAAAAAAGCAAACATTTTTCAAAATAACATCGTAGGCGGAAATACGATCCGTTGCAACAAATAGAAGAGTGTCGGAGGATAGAGTATAGACATCTCTAACTTTCCCTTGGGCAAGAAGCGGGAGTGTGCCTCTAAGATCAGTGCAGGTAAGCGACCCCGAGATTGGTTGATGGTAGGCCATGTTGATGCGTTGTGATTTTCGTTTGTCGGTTCGTCGGTCAATTGGTTGGTTGAGAGGGAAGGGAGGGAGGGAGGATTAAGGGAAGGGATGAATGGAAATTAAGGTGGGGGAGGGGCAGCGTGCAGAAAGGAGGCTCAAAATAAATGTTAGGGTTAGGGATCGACATGACGCAAGTCGCTGGTCGGTCACAGAGGGTCTCGCCGGACAGGCACTCCCGCAAGTCAAAAATCCATTGAGTCAGAGACCACCTAGCCACTCTATGACTTGCCCAAGTGTGTGGCTGAAACACAGCCGCAGTCTTTCATGCCAGTATAATAGCTCATGCTTGAATTCACAGAAATATAGTATGATTCAGTAAAAGACAGATCCGAGAGTCAAGTTAAACTAGGAGACACCACTTTACGACCAATATCTCCTAGCTACGTGAAGTGGCTCAACTAACCCTTTCTGACTATAACAACAACCATGTGCCAGAAATATTGATTAACGATCGAGCATCAACAATTTAGAAGCCCAGAATCAAGCAACCTACCGTAGAAACTCCAATAATTGGCCCATGTGCTATGTCTTTGGGGCTGCCTCCTCTGGCAGGGTCCAGAGTTCTTTATTTTTATTTTTTGTCTTTCAGAGGGGCTGGGTCGACTGCCTTTTGCTGTTTTCTGGGCCCCTTTTTAAGAGTAGGGGATTTTCGACGACATAGCATATAGACTCATTATCAGGGTTTCTACGGTAGGCTCAAGATATAACCATTTCAACAATCCAGTCTCCCGAGTGATTATCTATGAATGGCAAGGGCTGCCCCTAGCATCGACCCAAAGAATATCAATGTCATCCAACCCACAATTGTCACAATCAGGCTTGCACAAGTTTTTGTAAGAAATCATGAAGGAAAAGAATCCATTTATTCAAATAGCGTACAACTATTTCTATCCACACTAGCTTAGTCCTTCTTCAGGTCTATAACCTCCTCAGAGACGCCATCCTTGGTGACCGTAATAATCTGCAGCCCATCTCCAACTTCGATATGACGCTCAGTAGCAGATGTGAAAGCATCCTTCACCAGCTTCGCGACTGTAACAGGATCGAGAGGCACTACCGGTCTCTCCTCCTGCCCCTTCGACGAAGGCACAAACTGGTTTTTGAATTCGACCTAATTTCTTTAGTCAACATCATTTGATAAATCCGGGATAGGGCTGACGCACCTGATTGTCGAGGAAAGGCACAATTAATGATGACGCAGAGCCAGCGGACGCCCGGCTCTCCCCTTCTTTGGAATACGAGCCAACTGAATCATAGGAATATAGGCGAGCCTTTCCGTCCCTATCCAGGCCAGCAAGAACACAGTTTGCATATTTGGGAAAAAAGCGGTTGCCGTAGAGAACAGTGGAAAGGTACTGCGCAGCAGCAGAGACGCTCATGTCTTTCAAGTTGTGGTGGAATTTGAAATCCTGTTCTCAATAAGCTTTATCATCCCAAGTTCGAAAGGAGTGTAGCAAACATTAACAGCTCTCATCATAGTCTCAGCAACGTCTTTAGAATCAGCCCCGAATCCAACAGTTGCTAGCACAAGACCGTTATCTTCCCCGAGTCGGTACACCTTCTTCTCGGTTCGGGAATTGATGTTGTAGCCGGATGTGTGCCTGGTATCCCCTGCTAGTACGACAAAATCCTCACCGGCAATCCCTATGATGGTTCCACCATTGTCTGTGTATCTGCGAGATAGTCAGCTTGATGAAATCATGAATCAAGGGAGAGGGAACTCTACGGGTTAAATCTGTGCTGGGTGTATCCTCCAGAAGCTTTAGAAGTTGGTGGGTGGAAGGAATAGGACTGGTCGTAGCCGAGCGGCTGCATAGAGGGCAAAGACATGTTTGTGCGGGTATCTCTATCGATTCGGCGCTCGGAGGCAGATGAAAATGATGGAATGGGAGCTTCGTTGGAGGGGTTGAAAGGTTGTCCGAGCAGCCTCTATAGAGAAGCCGGGTAACGAAGCCAACATTCTATCAGCACGGATCTCTTGGCATGCAGTGTGTGGAAACTCCCTTGGATCTCGAGAAGCACTTTATCAGCCAACTTGATTTTCCATTCACCATGGCCCTGGTCGAATACGGCAGCGGCAGCGAAAGTGACCAGGAAGAAATTCAACCTGAACCACAGCCAGAAGTCGCTGCCAGCGCCGCACCCTTACAAATCAGAAAGGTACGTCAAGCAGCTTCGGCCACAGAGAAATGCTGAGCTGACACGCGCCCAGGCGCGCCCAACCCCCGGTCCACCATTGAGTCCCAAACCGGATGGAGCTTCAAAAAGTCTTTCTTCTTCTACCCTAAAAAGAAAAGCTAGCGTCCCTTCTACTCACATCACCAGTCATGCAGCAGTTGCTTCTGTGCCAGCCAAGAGGGTAGAGCCTGAGCCGCAAATCCGAGAACCTGAACCGACAGATGACATCGGACCCATCCAGGGTCCCGCACGACCGCCTCAATCTCCATCTTCCGCCCCACAGACCCCCGGACCTGAGCTGCTATCACCTTACTCCCTTAATCGCGCAACAATCCGATCTTTAACCTTACCAACATCAATACCAGAGATACCACCTTCACCGCCCGGCGAGGAACACCCCGATGTTAGCTCCAAATTCGGGCGCTTCCGAGAGCTCAAGAAGCAAGGGATCCATTTCAACGAGCAGCTCTCACGGTCTTCTACCCTACAGAACCCGAATCTGTTCGAGAAGCTCACAGAATTTGTTGGGGTCACAGGCGGCGATCAGTACACGAGCTGTCTCCCGAAGGAGCTCTGGGATCCATTTGGCTTCCCTGAAGAGGCTTTCGCCGACAGGCTTGCGAAAACTCAAATCGAAGTACTTGAGAAAAGACAGGCGGAGGAAAGGGGCCGCATTGAGTTTGTAGGATCCACGGCCATATCGGCCCCTCCGGCGCCATCGTCAAGGGATAGAAGAGCTGGGAACGCAGGCGGCCGGAGCGCAGCAGAAAGAGTTATGGCAGGGCTGGATCGAGGGAGGGATGGGGAACGCGATACTGGGCCCAAGAGAAAGGAGTCTAGTGGGAGGTGGGATGAGAGGCCAAAAGAGCGGAAAAGAGAAGGTGACGGGGGAAAGAAACGGTCACGTTCGAATTCAAGGGAGCGGTCTGTTGGTAGAGGCAGGCACCGGGATTATGATAGGGCGTAATTGGCCATTTGTATAACACCTAAGCTACCCTTAATCTCTGTTTGATAATTAGAGATACCCAGTTATCCCTTTTTTGTGTTTCGAGTGATATATTGTGAGCACAACAGTTGTCGGCCACCGTATGATACCTCACGACTGCAACGGCGGCAAGCCCAAGATGGAACAGGAGGAACATGCCGAACCACTACGTCTATGTTTTCGCGAGCTGACCCAAAGATTCGTTCGCAGGTGAATTTGAATTCCCAAATTCCGGGCCAACTAAGACTAGAAGAACTCGCAAGGGCAGGCTCACATGCACAATACTGCACTGTACTAGTGTATATATACAAAAGCTCTTCCCCAGAGGAGGGCTTGTCATTGACCCCGTCATATTTTTGTCAAAACTCCCAGTGAGAGAATGTACATTCACGCAACCATAATGCAATTCTGCTACTCCTCTTCATCCCCTAGTCAGAGCAGACAATTTGTCTCATTACGAGTTTGAAGACAAACCAAAGAGACAACCTCCCAGGCAACCACGAGCCCCCCAGAGTTCGCGAATGCTTCCTTAAATATATAGTACACGTATTAAAGCTCCAGCAAATAGGTAAGGAATAAGTCCCTCTGAAAAGGACATTACCTCCCCTTTGCCCACTTCGGAGAGAAATGGGAAGACTGGAACTATCATCAAGCTACCCACCACCATAACTTTCAGCCGTTTCTCTTTCTTAACTATTGCTAAACAGCTCGTAAGCTATATCTCAGATGCTAGCCCACACACTTTTACAGATAATGGTGCCTTCTTTTCTTGGCATAGCAACGTGGTCCGTCCACATGTCTGCTACTAATTTTTCCCTCTAGCAAGGTGGATCGTTTACCCACTGCAACCACTTACTAGGTGAAGCACGTTTCGTGGTAGATGTAAATTCTGGAAGCGATTCTGTCCAGAAAAATGGCTGGACCTCCCATGTTTTGTTTCTTTGTCTTCCCTGAGAGGTCGAGCACAATACAGCTGCCGGTATCGCGGTATTCGGGGGACAAAAAGCCTGGGTGGTGCATTAATCGAACCCCCAAGGGCCAGGATGACATTGCTCAAAGTTCAATGACACTGACGCCGAAAAAGAAGTTAACAACGGCCGTGTATGCAGTAAGACATGTACACTAAAGTATGATGCCTTGATAGAAAAAGGAGAAAAGAAAAAAGTAATAAACTCAAATTCCGACGTTTGCTAGTACGATACAATGCTAATTCTATGGCAGCCAAGTCCGACCGCGGGGTAACCCAACGAAATAACTCTGCAAATTCATCCCCAGCCCCCCCCCGCATAGTGGGCACGATTAAAGTGTATGGAAAATTGACCCGCTGCTTCTCTACTAGGAGAACCGAGCCCCGGGGAGAC
>Ga0307510_10004165_pt1 | contig 16980 bp, 9 predicted proteins | sample 12_EM_MG_FD_207224 | JGI IMG/M metagenome (GOLD analysis project Ga0307510, IMG submission 207224) | Populus trichocarpa ectomycorrhiza microbial communities from riparian zone in the Pacific Northwest, United States - 12_EM | ecosystem: Host-associated > Plants > Roots > Unclassified | place...
CAGTAGTGGATGATGTGGCCATTGTCGAGTCGCCACATGTTTGCAAAGCAGTTGCTGAGCTGGAAGTGTAAGAGACTGATTGAGTTTTAGTATTAACAAACCCATTATGCAACAAAATGATCATTCTTCACTCTCTTTCTAATCATTCACTGAATATCTATTATTTCCCTTCTTAAGTACTCTCGCTAGCTGAAACCTTCTGCTGGTTGTGACCTTCAGAGGTTGTGTGCTTGGGTGGCATGCATGTACGTTTCGTTGACTTTATTATCATTAACAATTCTTTCAAATTATTGCCCTCGATCGATCAGAGCGAGATGGAATCTCTGTATTAATGCTAATCTAGATATCATCACCTCTGGTTCAGGATTAAAAATCAGTATCAGATTATTCCTATTCCCTTGCTCTCTAATCACATATATATCCATGATTTTATTTCTAAAATTAAAGAGTACGTGCTCTGAAACATTCGCTCTTTGTGGCCTTTCGGGGCTGTGCTTGGGTTTAATTAACATAACGCCTATCACATTGCTGTGCATTGAAATCAAGATGATGGGGTGCCATCAATGCTATTAATTTGACTGCTAATTTATGGAAGGAGAGGAGAGCAAGTCCTTTCATTTTAAGATAAGAGCAAGGAAATGGAGGTCTGCTACTTATATTTGTAGCCAACATTTTGTAACGAAGAGCTAATTAAGACGTCCCCAATTCCACCGCTGCCACACATACGTACCTTTGAGAGCAACTTAGACTCTCAAGTTGCATTGATCTTGCACCACCATTGATGCTTAACTAGTATTCATAGCGAGAAGAAAACTGTGCCTAACAAGTAAGGAGAATTAATTGTGGGTGCTTGAGAGTGTAGTAACGCTTGTTTTTTAAAGTATTTTTTGTTCAGAAATGCATCAAAATAATATTTTTTATTTTTAAAAAGTTATTTTTGATATCAACACATCAAAGCGATCTTAAAATACAAATAAAAAAATTAATTTAAAATAAAAAAATTATTTTTTTAAATTTTTTTTTAAAACTAAAAACAAACAAATCGAAGAACACAGAAATAATGATGCATTGATTAGGGGGCATCCAAAAAAGGTACTCTCTAATAATAATAATAATAATAATAATAATAATAATAATGGTAGTGGGCATTCAAAACTTACACCTAACCCCGTCACAATTGTGATGAACTAGAACTTCCTTTATTAGTTTATTTGCCCCTCTTGTTTTTGATGGCTACCTAAACCCTAAATCTGAGGGCTTGGCACCCTCTTTCAACTACATTAATCCAACATTTAGCTTGCAACAACCACCGCTTTAGCAAGTCTATGTATATAAGAACAAAAGGTCTCTCCACCCTTTCCCTCCCCTTTTCCTTCTATGAATCTTGTATCCTTGGGCAACAACGTCTCTGTTTGCATATTATAAATAAAATATATTTAATTAACACCATTTTTTTTCTATTTACAAATGAGGCATTTTTGAACCAATTTAAGACCTCTTGAAGAGGAGGATTACGCAGGTGTCGGTTGGGCTATAAACTCACTAGTAATATCTCAATATTACCTTATGGGTTTTAAGTTTTAAATTAGGTGGCAGGCAATTAAGTAATTTTACTTCTATTCCCGTCAATTCAATTCTAGATCGTAAAAAGGTTGCTCTATATAGAGAATTTCCATTAATGCATTAGTAGGAAGATAAACATCCATATGAGAATTGATTGAGAGATTCAGATCTTTTTGGTATAGCTACGGCTTTTAACTGTAAAGTTTCTTCCTTTAATAGTAGTGCCTATCCGCTACAACACTATGGTATGTTCGGGGATGCTTTTAGAATTCTGTTTGATTTTAATAAAATATTTTTCTATAATTTTAATTTATTGAAGTAAAAAATCTATAAAAAAATCTATAAAAAAATTGTCTTGATATTCATGTATGATGCCGTTTGAAAACGGCGAGTTCCTAGTTGGGCCCACTAATTCCATGTCTCAAACGGTCATCGGCTGTCTTCGATTTCCGAAACAGGACCACGCCCCGTGGTCAAGCCTCTCCACCAAAACCATTTTCTTTTTATTTCGGTAAGCGCACTTAAAAAAACGAATAAAAGAATAATGGATTAACAAGTGTAAATAAATAATTTAACAAGAAATTAAAAAAAAAAATGATGATACAGCGGGGAACCACACTTCTGCCACAGGGAGCTGGCTCAAGTTCAATTTAGGCTCACCGAGTGGACGAAGTACACTTCAACAGCAGTTTTTGACCAGAGGGAAAGCATATAGTATACGTTGAAAGACAAGAGCAAGTGGTTTTCTCTGCTACGACCATAAGGCAGGTTATGGGTCCTGTCAATAATGCTCCAATTAATGAATGCTTAATCTATATTTAATCACGCAAATAAACACATAAAATCTAATGATTTAATTAATTTAAACTCCAAACCGCATGGAGTCTAACAACTATACTATAGTATGGAGTGCCAATTTGAATGTTGAACACACGCCCTAATGAATTACTGCGCTTCGTTGTAGAAATCAATGGACCTCGTTGACAAACTGATTTGTTGGTGGAATTAAGAATAATCTTGTGTCCTTCAAGACAAATCAATGGAACTGAAAGGCATTATCTAGAAGGTTGCATCAAGCAGGATGGCAAAACAAAAGAAGAAACACAATCCCTATCGAACTCTCAAGTTTCATAAACTTTTATGATTATGTAATAATAGTTTGAAATAGGAACAAGTGCATATCTAGGTCACAGTGCTCCTTGACTTGTTCAACAACTTGTTAGGATGTCCTTTCTTGCTCTTAATAATCAAAACCACCAACCAACATTAATACTCATGATATGGAATTTTTCGCTATTGTGAGGCTCGAAGATTGCATTTGAATTTGCATCTCGGAGATGGTGCGCCATTGACTTGGAAGGATCTCTAAGATATGGTTTGAGTCACCATTTAATCACAGTAAAAAATGATAAGAGAAATCACTATAAAAAATGATTGTTGGTAATTTGTGATTTGCCGGCAATAGTTTCACCGATGGGTTTACTAAACGAAAAGACACGCCAAAAAAAAAATGAGAGGATGCACGGAGAAATTTTATTTTTAGAGAAGTGCATCCTACAATTTATGAGAAGGAATACATGAGCTGGTACTTGAGTAGAATACGTCACATCATTACACCTTACTCAGCGTAAGTTCCTCCACGCAAGGAGATGGAGCATAAGCCACATGCACGTCAGATTCAAAATGTTGTAAATATTTGTTTTTTTTATAGGCTTTGACAAAAAACATTGTATTTTATTTATGGATAAATAATTTCTATTTGCTTTATATTAGGTTGAACAGTTACTACATGATGGTCGATATGTTGTTGTTGATCTTCATGATCTCGGCGATGGTGAAGAATATGCTCGTTATTATGTATCTTCTTGATTCGAGACATGTTATACTACACTTAACTTATTATGAGAGAGTTTGAGCTTAGATGTTGTCTCAGAGGATGAGACCACAAAGACAGGTGGAAGTTGTGATATTGATGAAGCTTGTCCATCCACTCATCGTCGCAGATGATATAGATAGGCTCAAAAATATTATTATGTTGTGTTATTTTTATATTCAAGAATTATTTTTATTATTATTGCTTTTATAATATTGTTTTTGTTAATTGTCATGTATATTATGTATTTTCATACTTAGTTTATATAAGCATGATATCATTAATTAACAAATGAAACGAAACGGGTATGCATGATAATCTCTTTTTGACAACATTAGCAATACTAGATAGGTAAAAGGGATACCACTCAGACACTCACCACTAAACATTTAATTAATTGATTAAGTGTTGTGTTTCCGTAGCTAAAGCCTGTTCTAAAAGGGTTGATACTCTGGTATATGTAAGACAATTCTATTGTTTTTCTGTGATCTTTTCTATTCAAGTCGTACGTGTACTGCCGCTGGCTAGCTTCCATGCCATGAAAACACGTCCATGTTCAAGCTGTCATGGTCATGACTGGTCTGTTTCATAAGTACGTGCCACCCATGGATAATTAGGAACCCTAGCTACTACTTATTCAAGCTAATCAAGTCACCTTGAATGTCAACAAAGACGTAACTATCCATCAAAATTGCGGAGAGAGTACAGGAATGTATACATGTCGATCTAAAAGGCCAGCCTTTGGTGCATGATCCAAAATTTATTAAAAAACAAAACGGCAAATGATTGAGGAATTGTTTGATTTTCTTTCCCTTCTCAGCCTCCTTTTATTTTTATTTAGGATAGTTATTTTTTTAAAAAAAAATTATTTGAAAATATATTAAAATAGTATATTTTTTAAAATTATTTTTAATATAAACGCATTAAAATATTGTGAAAACATAAAAAATGTTTTCTGCTTCTTCTTTTTAACATGAAAATCTATTTTATTTTATCTTAACGTTGTGAAATTATGGTTGTGATTGAAAATAATATTAAAATAATATTGTTTTATATTTTAAAATTTATTTTTGATTTAACAATAACAAAACACAGAAATACTTAATTTAAAACAAAAAAAACTGAAAATTCTTAAGAAGCATAGCTGTACAGCATGAAGAAACCCCCACGATACATTTTAAAGTGCTTTTTAACCTGATAGATATGAGCAACAGCTTAGATAGGGGCTATATTATTCAAAGCACTCTCTTGACAAAAAAATCCCAGCAGTGATGCTGAGGAGTGAGGAGTATGACCATCCAATCATTTTTTTTAAAATGTATTTTTAAATAAAAAAATATTAAAAAAAACAAAATCTACAGGATAATTACCACCCTTTTGCTCATAACAAAAGCCTGGCACAACCAATCTAAACAGTAAAAAATAAAAATAAAAAAGTCCCCATTTTTTTATATCTTCGGCGTTGCAATAGAAAACAAAAATTTGAAGGAATAAAAAAAGGTGTGGTCAAGTAGTAGAGGATGATATGATCAGGATTCAGGAAGGAAAAGCAAGTTGCACAAAATTCTGCTAAATTTGGTGTCACTTTCTGTACGGAAGCTGCATGGGTATCTGTACTCAATAGAGACAGAGCAGGGAAACCGTTCAAATTAACATTTAAAATAATGTACTACATAGAAAATGTCTGCTAAAACATTAAACAATCTATTTAATAAGCTTTTTAAATTAGTTTTTCATTTTAAAATATATTAAAATATTAATATTGGCATATCAAAATTATTTAAAAAATATTAATTTAATATTTAAAAAAAAACACTTCCAAGAATCATCTGAAACCAAGAGCAGAAGCAGTATTAAACACACCGCAAGTGGACGAAAGAAACAAACACGGGCGGCTCTCTGTTCGACACATCGTTCGATAAATATTGTTAAGGAGTCACACACACCAATTCCGGCTGGCCCATGAATCGAGGCCCATTTTTTTAGTGAATTACCGTGTTGCCCCCCGCTCACCTCCTTCCACTTTTCATGCTGAGTGGTCTCCGCCTGCATTTTAGACTACAACTATGCTAGGTAGTAGTGTTTTTAAAACCGCCTTGAAAAAAAAAAAAACAAAAAATGCTATATAAATGTAAGAAAAGATTATGTATATCATGTACCTATGTGGTAGTTAATTCAAATTAAATATTTACTTGCTATCTGTGCCGACATCTAAGAGTAAATGAATTATAATTTTTATTTAATTAAAAAAAACGCACAATATATGATTAATATGGCAACAACTCATAAAAAGTTGTCTTGCTATGTATATTAGTTGGAGTTTATTGTAAGAGCCAACAATTTTTATTTTCTGGCAGCCTTTTCAGAATCAAACACCAAACTGTCCAGTGCTAACGGCTATGAATGGAGAAGCCTGCTGGGTGTTAAGAAAGAAAGAGGCACCACACTTATTGTTGATTCATGCATGTGAACACCTCAAAATCATCGACCTATAAAAGATGTTTGATTTAACCACAAGATTTTTGCAGAAGAAAAAACTACCAAAGAAGCTAATTCTTTTGGGTTCCTGCTGCTATTTATTACATAATTACTCGGATAGTTTTGACGATTGTGTTTTTAAAATATTTTTTAAAATATATTTTTACTTTTCAACACGTCTAAACAATAAAAAAATAATTGTTTAATAATCAGGATGGAAATTGAAAACTTAAAGGGCGTTTCAATATATAATCATGCCACCTAGAACCATGTTGTTTTAGAAATTGTAAATAGAATGGGGACATTAAAACCATGGAAATAAAATCATCCTGCACACAGGCAGACAAACAAACAAAAAAAATTACAAATTTACTGCCAAGAGAAATATCTTACCAGCCACACTCACTATGTAATGTATCAAGATACCTACATGCCTCAGGCTCAATCAATTGAAGCCAGCTAAGAAAATTAAATACTGCATTTCCACGGTCGAAATTAGCAAAAACATCAAACTAAGACCATGTTTAAGGAAATAAAAAGTGTCCCCTCTCCCTCTCTCTCTCTCTCCCCCTTCTCGCCTAATTAAAAATGTTTAAACCATTTTATTTTTTAAAATGTTTTTTTTGTTTTAAAAACATTCCTTGAACCTGAAAATTAGAATTCACCGCGAAAAAACGACTGTTTTACCAAATTATAGCGGACAAATAAACAAGTCATCTCTCAAGCTCCATACATGACTTGAAGCCAGCTAAGAAAGCACTGGAATGGCATGGTCAAAATGTAGCAAGAACATTTAAAAAAAATAAAAAAATCAGTTATAAAATGGCCCCAAATTCAATGTAGAATTGCAAAGAAGGGTAAGAACAAGTAAGAAATCAGCATACACGGAGCCAACACATAGTGTAACGGCAACTAGATGCCTCCAATCTCAAAAGACAAAAACAACCCATGAAGGTTAAGCCTCAATAACCGCAGTTTAACACTTTTTAAGTATAGTAATTAAGGGTCATTAAAAGGGGTTTTTAAAAATATTCTTAGTCAAAGGCAACACTGAACTAAGTGTCTGGTCTCACGTGACTGAAAATCTTCAATTCCGAAAAAAAAAATCCTTCTTTAGCCGAGTCAGCAGGGAAAAGCACATCCTCCCATTGGATGGGCACTCTTTTACCGGGTCCACCTGTCCACGTGTACGGACCTTACTTGCCCTTCTATGCGGCGCCTCGTTAAAAATATCTCGCCTTCTCAGCTTACGACCTGTCGTTCAGTCATTAAACGCCCTCCCTCCTCTCCTCTTCTTTCCGGTAGTAGAAACGAATGACACGAATCTTAATTTACTCCCTGAATTTAAAGATATCTCCAATCAAGTTTTCAAATTCCTTTATCCCCTCCCCACTCCAAAAAGCTAGGAATTCTTGATTTTGTGCCAATCCAATCGCAAAAGAAAAGGTATTTTTCTAATTTAAAAATTCATTTTTGAATTTTGAAAGATGATTAAATAGCTAAATTGACACGCTAGTGAAGGGACTTTTGAATTATATTTCAAATATTATTTTATATTCATAGCCACAGCTAAAACAAACCACAAATCTTTTGTTTAATTAGAGTGTTTGAAAAGGAAGTTTCAATTAATTTTATTTATCTATATTTGTTAATGCATTTTATCCAAATCTTTTGTTCATGCATGAATAACAACATCATCTTATATATTACTGGAGCCCCTTAAAAGAATTATTCACAGAAATAAAAGGACTGAATTGAAAGTTAGTTTATGACGCAAGGACTAGCATGAGGCGTGTACAAAACAAAAACTCCGGAAATTAGAGATTAGAATATTAGATGAGGATACTGAACCGGTTTGAAGGGTATTGCGGCTTTCTTGTGATTCTATAAAATAGCTTGTTTTGGTATCCGCCTACAAGCTCGAGTGTGCTGTGTATCTTTTTATCTCTCTCTCTCTCCCCTGTTTCTTAAATCCTCTCATCTCCTTTCTAGTACCAAGAAAAACACTTGGTATTCGTTTGGTTCTTTACCAAAAGCTTCTCTTCACTTCTTTATCGGAGTAAGTGTGTGGAAAAGCAGTTTGTGTCTGTCAAGCAACGGTGGTGGTGGCATAAGAAGGCAGTAGTGGTGGTGGTGATTCTAAACATTTTATGCCTTTATTCCCTCCCTTTTTTTTCCTCTCCGGTAAAGCTATGAACTTTCTTTAAAAAAAAACCCACTTTTGCTTCTTTCTATTGCTGCCATAGTTCTTGGTGTCTCCTCAGTCCTCACTGACCATATCTTCACGCTTCCGTACTCATATATACCCCCCTATCAACCCAGTTTCTTGTCTTTAGACCATCTTCCTCCTTTTTCTTCCTTGTAACTTTCCTTGAAATTTCCCGTCCTTCAATAACCACAACAGGGTCTCTTTATATCCCACCTCCTACCCCTCTTTCTCTTTATTCTCCTCGTGTCCAGTCTCAAAAGAATCTCTCCCTCTTCTTTTAAGTCTTTCTAATATTTTTACACCCCCGTCCCTCTTCACTATATACTCTCCGCTTCATTTTCAATGCGAATCTGATAGTAACCACTCGAGAAAAAGAGAAACCCATCAAGAAAATGGATCATCCAGTCAAGTTTAGTGAGCATAGAAACCAAACCAAACTCACAACCTCATTTTTATCGAATCCAGTCCAACACTCTAAACCTCCAAAAATTGTACGGATATCAGTAACAGACACTTATGCAACTGACTCTTCAAGTGACGAAGAAAACGAGGTTGCAGCAGGCTCTTCCCATAAACGACATGTCACAAGGGTCAAAAAGTTTGTCAATGAAATCTCTATAGAGCCACCATCATCATCAAGAAGTGCTGACTGTGTCCCAGTCGACACGGTTTTGGGGACCAAACCGTCGAGGAGTGCTAGGAAGAAGGTTGGCGATAATGGGTCTCGGACGAGACGTTTTCCGTCGAAGGCAACGGCAACGGTGGTGGTGGGGAAGAAATTTAGAGGGGTGAGACAAAGGCCGTGGGGGAAATGGGCGGCTGAGATTAGAGATCCCTTGAGACGTGTACGGCTGTGGTTAGGCACTTATGATACTGCTGAAGAAGCTGCTATTGTTTATGACAACGCGGCTATTCAGTTGCGTGGACCCGACGCCCTCACCAACTTTGTCACTCCTCCGGCTAGGTGCTCACCGCTGGCAGCCACCTCCGGGTACATCTCCGGTGACGAGTCAAATAGTAACTATAATATTAACAATGACGGTGTTGTTAATGTGAGCTCTCCAATCTCAGTGCTCCGGTTTAGTGAAGAGGCCGAGACTCAAAGTGCCAGCTCAAGTAGAGAAATCCGAGATACCGGAAATGAGGTTCCTGAAGTAAAAGAGGACTCCTGTGTATCGGAGAACTTGTCCGATTTTTCGGAGTATAATTCCTCGATCGACAGTCTGTTTCCTCCCACAACCGACATTTGTGAACTTCGGAGTTCAATGAGGAATATTTTCGAGGAAACAAGTTTTGCTGCTGGTGGGTTTTTGAAAGATGATGATTTCAGGGACATGGATTTGGATTTCGGCTTCGGTTTATCAAGTTGGAATGTGCAAGACCATTTTCAAGATATTGGAGATTTGTTCGGGTCGGATTCTCTTATAGCTTTTTGAAGATAAATAACGATAATATGATGATGAACGACAGTTCTCGTATCGGCATTGCTTGTTTTCTGGCATTGTCAATTTTGTTTCGGCGAGAAGCAAATATCGGTCGTGTTTTTCTTGATTGGTAGTACCAATTTTGTGTGTTTTTTTTATTCGCTTTTATTTTTATTTTTTTATGTAAGAGGTAATCATGTTAAATATGAGTATTGGTAATATCAAAAAACTAATCTTCGTCACAGTAACGGTGACGGTAGAGTTTGGCTACGTGTGCTTTTCTGGTGTTCTATTTTTTACCTTTGTGAAGGCACATGTTCACTGCACGTGACTCGTAACCATTTTTGAAAAGAGAAAACAGGCTTGAGTGCTTGACTATGAAGCTAATGGAAGACAAACTTAACCAAAAAAAGAATATGTAAGGTAGACTTTGTAAATAAAGAAGTTGTCTGTCTTGTTTTAGATTTAGCTCGTGAAAAAACTCGAGTTTATTAGACATGTATTTAAGTGTTTTTTTTCCATCTCTTTTAGTAAAAGATTAGATTGGTGGTCCATGATGTAGATAATTAGATTGAATTTTGATTAATTTAATAACATGATAAAAAAAAATAAGGCAACAACAATAAATAAATTAAAGAAAGAATATTGTCATGAGCAAAGCTGAGTTTATATATAAAACTCGTGACCAGTCACACGAGATCGGGATAACCCTGCAGAAAGATGATACTATCAAAAATCAATTATAAAAAAAAACCTGAAAAAAAAAAGATGTAAGCTAACATAGTCAAATATTTCAAATTCATGACCTGAAAGGTTAACAAAATCATGATCAATAAAATATTGAGAGAGGAAATAAAAAAATCCAAGAAAAAAATGATTGAAAACAAAATGAATAACAGTCAAAAGAATTTGGACCAAATCTGACATAAAATAAAATAAACTAAAATATTGAGTGATGCAACTTAAAAAATAATTGAATTAAGAGAATGATATAATGCAATTGAAAAGATAATTTAATTGAGAGAATAATTCTTTTAAAATAAAATGAAAAGAATGAGAACTAAATCCGAAAGCTGAAAAAACCAAATGAGCATTATATTGAAAGAAGATTCCAATTGCATGGATAGTCTAAAACAAAACAAATACAAGTAAAAAAGAACAATGATAAAATCTAAAAGAAAAATAAATTAAATGGTTGTTTTGGAAATCTGTAGTGGTTGGCTCTGAAATCGAGACAGAGAGAAAAAAAAATGATCACCAACGTAGAACCTAATATAGTTTTTGCACAAGCACCATCCATGAATAGAGGCGATACTGTGGGGATTAAAATGTCATCGTAGAAGCTAGAGTTTGGTCGTCGAACGGTGTCGCATGCATCGTTCAAAAACCGAGAGTGAAATGACAAATGACATGTGTTCAAGTGAATACCACGCGTAACCCGCTTTTTCAAACTCAATAATATTTATTCATGGCAAGATACTAAAATGTCCCTGAGTAAACCTCTTTAATAACAAAAAAAAAAACCTTGGGCCACAACAATTCTCACCAAAGAGCTTTATTGTAATTTTACTATGCAAATAAAAATAAAAAATAACCTTGCCCACTAATGGATGTTGTTTTTATCTTCAAGGGCACATTAGTCATTTAAGTGTTCAATAAACATCAAGAATACTATTATATCGTCGCTGCCAAGATCATTCGTGTTATTGTCTATGATAAAACTATATTTTGACACACACACACATATATATAGAAAGATAGTTAGTTAGTTAGTTTGTTGAAGCTTCATTCTTGTGTTATTTTTCACTTTAATATGATTGAATTTTGCATGTTAATTTTGTTACTAGATTATAATCATAGGATGAATATGAAAACATAAAAGCTTAAATTTTTATATAGTTATTTTCTAGCATATATTATGCTGCATGTTGGATAAAAAAAATTTAAAATCTTAATAAAATATTCAAGCTCCATGAAACTATTTGAAATTATTATTAAACTTGATCCAACGGGTCAATCTTGAACTCTCCGAACATGATATTTTTCCTAGTCCTAGTTTAAAATTAATTTCGTGAGAATTGCCATGATATAACCCAATTAACTTTGATTAGTCCAAGGATAACCCGATGGTCGATAAAAGTGTGGTTTGACTTTTAAATTTTTTTTCAACATCTTATTTTCAATATTAAGACAACAACATATTAGATTGACCGCGATTCGGATCATGGACTCTACTAGGTTTACAATTTTGTTTCTTAAAACAAGTTTTTACTTAATGACATGTAACAAAAACAGATGCTCGCCGAATTGAGTATAAACCAAATTTCATGATATTTGTTTGAGATTACAATAAAATCATAGAAAGTAAATCAAAACAAATTATTATGACCGATTCAAAATCAATCAAATGTTAAATGATAAAATAAATAAAAAAAGAGTAAAAATAATTCAATCAAAAGAAAAAAAAACATGAAGATCGATTTTTTTTAAATGAATCTATATGGGATTCTTATTAAAGGGGACCCAACGGATCAACATTAAAATCTCTCGACCTGACTCCTTGTCTAGCTTGGGTTTAAAATTAACATGCATGAGAGTTGACTCAACATGATCAGGTTAATTTGGGGGGTCCTAAGACAACTCGAAAAATCAATAAAAGCTTGGTTTGGATTAAAAAAATTCCAAGATAATATCTTTTTATTTTTTTTAATATGGAGATAATGACATATTAGATCGACCTAGACTTTGCGACTTAACTCGCGATCTTGATCATGGAATTTACTGAGTTTAAAAAATTTATTTATTTTAAGCTATTTTTTATTTAATGTTATGATATCAAAAATAGACGCTTATAAAATCTAAATACTAATTAAATATCAAGATGTTTTTTTAAAATTATGATAACATCATCAAAACTGAAACAAATTATAAAAAATAATTTAAAATTAATAAAATATTAAAGAATTAAACTGAAAGAGAAAGTTTTGGGACGTAGAATTTCTTAAAAAAAAAGGGAAAGGAAAAACGTTTGAATTTTCTTGAAAAAAATCGAGATGCTGAACAGTGAACCATCTGTTTTCCATTTCTCTTGGTAGAGAAAATAACTACTGTGATTGGCAAGTTTATTCATACATTTTTTTTTACTTGTCAATTGAGAATTTTGAAATATGAAAAATGGAAAACTAACAACAATGTTCCATTAAAGAAAGAAAGAAAAAACTAAGAAGAATAGATACATTCAATTTTATTTTTCTTAAAAAAAAGAGCCAAAACCAGAGGAGAGCGAAGAAGCGCGTGTTTAGATTGATATATGGGGAATCGAAAGAAAGGCAAATCTGCTGCATCGGAATGGCAAAATTTGATGGCGAGTAGAAGGTGTAAGTCACGGAATACAGTTATTGCCGTTCCAGCAGCTACAGCCTACCAGCTAGCTAGCTCATAGAACAGTACTGACAGTCATGCAGAGGGAGGCAAGTGGTGGTATCCATGGTTTTTTTATGTTTTTTCCACTGCCGTATCAGACCTTTTCTCCACGTTTCATTACCGTACCCAACATGAATAAAACAACTCCTTCTGTTGGATGATGGATCTTTGCGTTGAAAAACCGAGATCGGAAAACCATGCCTGTAAATTATTTTGGTAGGCAATTGGTGCCATAAAAATGCTTGGAGGTAGCTGCGTCTATCACCACCGCTCTGCTTAAATCATTTATGATGCAATATTAGTCCTGAAAATAGCAATATGTTTATCTTCTTATTGCTAGAGAATGAAGTAAAAATGAAGAATAATTATTATTTTTTACAAATAACCTTTGAAAAAAATTGTTGATTGTTGCGCTATGATATTGATGAATAATGTCTACTGATCTTGCAGGGGATTATTACGCAAGGATAGCATTCATTGGAGAAAAAAGTTAGGTTATCATGAAATAGCCACCGGCAAAAAAGTAGACATCGCGGGGCCTCGAATACGGCGCCCAGACAGCCACCCTGCCGTATGAACTGGCCCTAACGGGAGGATGTCAGTTTTTTTCCTTGTATTATCACCGGGGTAATTCCATGGACAATCTAGATAGACCAATCGTAACAAAACGGTTGCATCAGGCATTTTTCCAGTCTGATTTGATTCAGGGAAACAAAGCTTTATTGTTTTTTTCCCAAGTATGGTAACCTGTGCTAAAGTTTTGAAAGCATCCAATCAAACCATGAGCCAGTTTTAAGTTTTCTTTTTTATATATTTATGTAACATAATTGAATCAAGTGGGATATGTTAAAATGGCATTTCTCTGCTTTCAAAGTGGAGAAAGATGGCAATAATTGTGCCTTAGACGACAATTTCCGATGGAACATGTAGAATCAACGATAAGTGCAGGAAGGGTTTGGGTCATTTTTTCAGGTGAAGAGGGAGGCTCATTTCGGGTCCTTTTCTCCTCATGAGTTTGTCTTCTAGTGAAATCCAGCAAATCAAGGGAATCATTCTTAAGTCAAACTGGCTATGAGTCAACCGTTTACCTATCTATACTACCATGTTGTTTAGTATTCCTTACATGTAAAACTAGAATCACTTATATTATTAAAGCAAAATTAAGGTGTTCTTTTAAGTGCTGGAGGTTTAAAAAAAATTGAATTTTTTTCTTTTTAAATTATATTTTTTAATATTTTTACATCATTTCATATCCACTATCTCAAACACCTATATGTTATAAACAGTTTGTCCGCAATACTTTGCTTATCTGGGTTCAACCACAAATAGACCAACTCCATAGTCCATGGCGAGTAATTCAGTTTATGGGCTGATCATCACTCCTATTGGACCAACCCACGAAGGAATAAAGCAGGATAATTAGGTCTAATCAATCAGGTTTTTGATTAAATAGGCCTATTTCAAGAATCCCAGAAGACATTTATCCAAAAAAGAAAAGAACTCTGAAAGACAGTAGCGACTTTTCAATGGCTAGGATCAATAATATCCTATGGTCCCATCTCATTAGCTGGAGTTGCCGGGAAAGCCACCAGACTCTGGCAATTTGACCGCACACCTCTGCAGTACAGAAAAACTCCTCTGATCTACACCCATATATGGCCTCACACAAAAGCAAACAATAACATGAGCTGATATACCTCATACTAAGGCGTCTCGTCTCGTACCTGAGCAAGTGACCATGCCTCCAGCAACAAGACAAATGTACTCTTAGAAGCCACATTTGTCTCTTTTCATCTGTGACAATATCTCTTACCAATCTAGTCCTACCCATATTGCCAATTGATTTAAATATAAAGCATGCCTAACGGAACGGTGTTGAAGGGTGAATAGAGATGTCACTTTCTGGTAGATTTTGTCTTAATTTGTGGTGCCACTGTTTCCGGCTTTATAAATGCAGGCTGATGAGAACAATTCACGCTGGACAACATATGGCTACTTGCATAGGCTAGCTAAAACTGGGATTTTTTCCCCGACTTATTATCCCCAGTTGATGCATGAGGACAGTATTTGATTCATGTTGGTCCGGAATTTAAATCTTGGGTCCCCCAGATTCAAACGCATTGCATGATTATTTATCATGTATTCGAGCCAAACAACCACCCTTTCTTTCTCCCACAGGCTTTTCAGCCAAGATTGCAATCGATCCCTTGATGTGGATACCTACAGCAACAGAAGCTCAACATGGAGGAGAGGAACTCGTCTTTCAGAACTAAACTAGTGCCTAATGCATGTCAGGAAGGATTGCCACCAATCTCTGCATAATAGGATTTAAATCCAGACATTAGACGACGATTTGATCGAACGTTTTTACCATGATCGAAGCAATGCATGTCTCTGTTTTCCCAGATCATCAACAGCTTAGAGGATAAATATTGGTTACTCCATGATTTTCATGTCTTAGTTCGTTGTTGCAACATCACTATCGATCGTTTATCAATGCCCTATCAAATCCATGTCACGAACATTGCAAACCAAGTCATTTACCATTCCAGAACGAGACATGGCCACGTCAAGATTTGTTGGAAACATAACAACACTCTTGCCGTTTTCTTCTCCAATAATAATCACATCCCTTGTTATGACCTTTGCTCGTAACCGGTGACTTTCCTCTACCTCTTTGAATATGTAGGAGGTCACGGCAGACTAACCACACAAAAATATAAAAAAAGGTTTTTCAGTCCCAATTGGTGCATAGATTTGGCATCAAATAAGTCCAAGATTTGTAGATTCATTCAAAAAGAAAACAATCTCTGAGGATCTTCTTTGTTATTCTCCAGGAATACAATCAATCATGGACGTACACGTCATGTCAGGTTAACGGTTTTGTTTCTTTGTACCACCTCGTTCAGTGCAATTGTCTCAACTAGGCCCTCTCCTGGTCCCCGGGTCCCTATTGAATCCAGCTAATTCATCACTGTTTTTACGGGTACAGTTTTGAATTGTGGTCCTGCTGCCACTGTTTTGGACCCTCCGTTTTGGATAAGAATAACCCTTCTGTCCCATTTACTAGCCCATCGGATTTGGGCTTCTTTATTTGCGTTGCCCAGTAATTATTTGTTGTCTTATCACAGCCACATGGTATCTGGTGTTTTTCAGTGGTTCGCAGGGTCTAAAATAGACCTTCTACATTTTCCGTGGTGAAAATAGATATTTACTGAGCTTGTTTTGTTTTTGTATTTTTAAAATATTTTTAAAGAATTGATTTTTATGTTAACATATTCCATTCAATAAATAAATTTTCAAATAAGTGTTTTTTATTCTTATCATTGAAGTTATTTTACTATATATATATATATATATCTTATCCTCGATCAATTCTAAAATGCTCAGATGGTTTACCCTCAAGTATTATATAGCCTGCAAGGATTTTTTATTTTTTTTTGAAAGGCAAGATAGTAGAAACATTGTTCTGTTTCCATTCACAATGCATTGTACATGGGAGAATAATAGAAACATTTTGTTTTTTTTTAAAAAAAAAATTCCCAGGGTGAGGTGGTCACGTGAAATATTTATTATGTATGGGGGGTAATTTTCTAACACAAAAATTCTAGGGTTCCCTTTCGTCCAGAGACCTGGCTGGATGCAAGCGTGGCGATGAAGACTGTTAAATGAAAAATACAAGACCCCCCGTACATACATACATACATACATACATGATTATTCATGTATTGTGGGTGGAAAAGAAGGCAGGTAGGGCCACGATCACCCACCGACAGCTAGGTGAGGAGACCAGGTTTTTTTTTTGGAGAGATTCTGGTGATGAAAGACAGATAGATATCGAAGTGGAAGTAGTACGTGTCGTATGGACATACGTACATACATACATATATATATATATATATAGTAATTTATGGTATGTCATGACGCCTTGTGCCTGCTGGGTGAAATCAATGCGCATAATTAAGCTCACTTCTCCAGCACGCTCTTCTTGTGCCGCTTGCAAGTGCCCA
>Ga0307510_10004166_pt1 | contig 16979 bp, 8 predicted proteins | sample 12_EM_MG_FD_207224 | JGI IMG/M metagenome (GOLD analysis project Ga0307510, IMG submission 207224) | Populus trichocarpa ectomycorrhiza microbial communities from riparian zone in the Pacific Northwest, United States - 12_EM | ecosystem: Host-associated > Plants > Roots > Unclassified | place...
ACTCTCTTATATATATATATATATATATATATATATATATATATATATATATATATATATATATATATATAGGAGTGGAGGGGGGTGTAATCGGGGAGTTATTAGAAGGAAAATAATAAAAACTCTTCTGTTATGCAGTTACATTCTGCTTTAGTATTTTTCCTTCTAGCTATAGTTCATTGAACGACGATGAAAAATAGAGGGGACGCACCCCTTGGGCAGTCCTGGGGCGACTGCATAGTGGTCGCCCTACCACTGCGCCATGACTGAGCAGAGGTAGTAGGCCTCTCTCCCCTTGTTTTTTGCCTATAAATACAAGGGAGAGAAAGTAGCGAAGAAAAAAAAAAGAGACAAAAAAACTGAGAGAGAGAAAGAAAAGAAAAAACAGAGGAAGAAGAGAAGGAAAACAGAAAGAGAAAAGGAAAAAAAAGAGGAATAGAGAGAAAGAAGAGAGGAGCAGAAAAGGGATAGAAAGGAGAGAACCAAGAGAGGAAAAAGAAGTAAAAGAAGAAGAAGAAGATAAGGAAAACAGAGAGAAAAAAACAGGGGAAGAAACGGTGAGAACCGTCATCGCCGGCACCTCCACTGCCACCAGCAGTTGTGTCCGTCCACCTCCACCGCTGCCAGCAGCACCGTGAGCCACCGTAGGTCAGCCTTCTTCCCTCTCCTTCTCCACCTCCTTCTTCTTCTTCTGCATCTTCCTCTCCACTGTTCACGCTGCATGTGAACAGTGGAGAGGCCCACTGTTTAATGGGCTGGCAGCGCCGGCCCAGCCCAAAATGGTGGGCCGGGTCCGACCCAATTCAAAAAAAGTTTTGAAAATTGTATTTTTTTTCGAGTTTTTTTTCTACTAAATTTTGCTTAATATTAGTTTGTATTTTTATACCGTAAAGATACAAATCTGGTATTAAAATACCAGATTTTGGTCAAAACATTGAAAAACTTAAAAAAAAATAATTTATTTTGATGCATACGGCCTAGTCTCTCAAAGCTTAAAAAAATCATATTGTATTGTCATACAACAAAGAAAACTTCAAAAAATATGTTTTAGCATGCATTTCGGCTTTAATAACCAGTTTATTAAAGTCACGAGAATTCGACTTTAACAACCACATTAGCTACTTCCATATAATCATCAACGAGGCCATCAAACTTCCTAGTTAAAGCAAAGAGAAGATTGCATTTCGATAGTGACGCAGCACCATCAAGGCAAGGCTTTCTTCGTTCTCTGCCTTCGATCAGATCCTCTTTGTATGTTGGTTTAATTGTTTATTAATCATTTTTCAAGTTTCTTGATCCTTTTTTTTCTTATTTTTAATGCATCAAACCTCAACAAGATCCAAATGATGCAAAGAATAGTCAACAACTTACAGCACAACACACTTCACCTCCACTAGTGAAGAAACCACGCATGCCAAGCTTCTCAAATTTGGAGGTGTTGTCACTCTCATTTACCATATTGTTTTATTGCTTAATAAAGGCAGCTAGCCATGTTAGTTTCTCATTGCCTTTGATATGCATTTGGATTACTTTCATAAACATGGCTCGAATACATCATGTTCTTATATTCAACCCGTTCTTTATTTATTTATTTATTGGACTTTTATATCATAGGAAAAAAACAAACTATTTTCTTCAATCTTGCTCATGGTTAGTTATTTACCATACAAATTCTAACAACATAAAAAAATACAGGATCACTAGCTTTCTAAGTTTCGATGCAGAGTATGTACAGATACGCTGATCATTGCTTATACCAATATGCATCATTTTGTTTTAGTACTTCATCGCAATCTTAGAAAATATTTGAAGTTTTAATTTATTTTATTGGAAATTACTTTATTTTTTGGATTGATTTTATATTTGTAATGTAGATATATCCACTGCAATCTTACATGTACTACTATTGTAGCTATTATGCATGGCAGTTACATTACTTTTCTTTTCTTTTGAACCTAGCTATCAACTGTTTATCTGTTTTTTGCAATGTCTTGTATTAGAATATTCACAAATTTAATAGCCGATTGTTATTTCATATTATTTAAAAATTAGCTTGCATTAACGCGCGGATCGCCCATCTAATATGTTTCTATAACTAAATTGTGCAAAAACCACCACCTCCACCACGTCGATGCTTGTAATATTTTATTGATCATGGTCCGTATAAAGACAGAATGTGGAGCCTCGTGCATGTGTGTGGTGGTGAAGAGGGAGGGAAGATCACAAGCTAGCTTGGAATAACAATTAGGAGGAACTGTTGGGTGCGTGATGTATGTCCAAGATATATACATAATTTATTAGATTCATTCATTTTTGGTGTTACTATCTTGATGGATTCACAGTTTTCTCGTACACAATATTTATTGACTTCCGGCGTTTATGAAACCAAAAGCTTGAAATAAAAGCTAACTGCTAAAAACCAGAACATTATCATCCAACGATATCTGGCTTCCCCTTTAATTATAACACACCAAAACCAAAGCAAACCATTTACTAGAAGAAATAAAATTATTACTATGACTTATCGTCAATAGTTTGGCCTTAAATTGATTTAATTTGTTGCTCCTATTTAATTATAGCAGCACTGTACTATATACTAATAGCCAATAATGCAGTTGATTCATGGACGTAGCAATAGTATGTATAAACGACAAGAAATTATTGCTATATATATATATATACTGAAACTATATGTATGATTTGATGATCATCAATCAATATTATTATTGTTAAGGTATAGGCCTTCCATGGTTGAACACCACACATTGTGACCGTGGCCTCGATAGCTGCCCACCGGCACTGGCGGGACACCCCATCAACCCCACAGACGGAACCATGCAGTTATACGTCAAGCATAACGACAACGTATCAGGCAATGCCAGCCCCGCTTCCAACGGAAACCCTGTTATGTAATTATGTTGCAAGTACAGTGTTTTTGTGCTGCCTCCATACACGCTCTTCACGTACTCCTCAGGAACCCTACCCATCAGATGGTTGTTATTCAAGAACAATGTCTCCACCGCAGCCAGAACCGGTGACAATTCACCAGTCAGGAAATTGTGGCTCAGGTCCACGATCGACCCCTCACCGTACATTGATGATGGTGGTGGTGACGGTGATGGGACTCCACCCGATAAATTGTTCCGTTGCAAAAACAAGGAAGAGAGAGTGGGCCTCAGGAGAGAGGAAGGTATGGGCCCACTGAATTGGTTCATGCTTAAGTCGAGAAACTCTAACTCCGATAACGATTGGAGGCCGTTGAGTGGGCCCCCCATCATGTTCTTCGATGCTGACAAGTAACGGATCGTTGACGGCAGCCTTAACGGCAATGTCCCTGTTAATTTGTTGTCTTTCAAATCTAAATGCAGAATCTCTGCTGACACCATTCTTGGCAACTCGCCGGATAACTGGTTTGAAGCCAGAATCATGACTTTCAACTGGGCCAACTCGGTGAAGAGACCTGCCGGGATTGACCCGGTGAGCTGGTTGTAACTCAGATCGAGAGTGTGCAGGTTGGGGAGTGAGGACAATGAACTGGGAATGGGACCTTTTAACCGATTGTTGGTTAATGAGAGGACTCGGAGGTTGCTGAGTCGACCCAGTTGAGGAGGGATTGGGCCGGTGACGATGCCGGGGTAGAGGATGAGTTGGGTTAATTCTGTGAGGTTGGAGAGGGAAGGGGAGAGGAAACCAGCCAGTCGAGGTGTGTTAGAGAGACCAGTGCCGAGTGTGAGGATGGTGACTCGGTTGAGAGAGCAAGTAATGCCAGAGAAGGTGGAGCAGGGATCTGGTGAGGTGAAGTCCCAGGTGGAGAAGAAGTTTGAGCCTGGAATGTCCGTAAGGCTGTCTTTTATGGCTGCTAGAGCCGCGAGATCGTTGAGGCTTATCTTGTTTTGGTTTTGGTGGGAGGGATGGCATGCATTGACAAGAAGCAGCAGCAGAAACAGGAAGAGAGCGTGAGATTGTGGTTTGGCCATGAAGAGAGAGATATGTTAATGCGAGGGAATGAAAGAAAGAAAAGGAGGCTAGAGGTGGTACTGAAACACCACCGAGGACTATCTTGATGAAAGAAAGGAGAAAAAGTTATGGCGGGTTTGCAGGAAGTTTAGAGATTGCCTTCTCATGAGGGCTCTGATTCAAGAGTCTCAATTAAGAGGACTGCTCATGGAAGCGTGTGCTTATAGGAGTGGAGTAAAAGGGGAAAAAAGGAGGAAAGAGTGAAGGGGGGCGGGTAAGAGGTGTAATAGATTTTGCTGTGATTCAAGACAACTTTTGCAGCTTTTCAACGCAGGGAGAAATTCTCGGTGTAGTGGGGTGGAGGTGATGTGTGAGATTTTAAGGACAGGGATAAGAGGGAGGTATGGGCGTGGGAGTCTATATTTGTGTTCCAAGTTTCACGTTTGGTAACTGGTGGTGACCAGCTTGACAGTTGACCGAGCAGGGGATTGGATCCAATTACCTATTTACAGATGTGCGGGAACAGTTTGCTTAGGGAGTGCGATTTATTAAATATTTTTAGCTTTAAATTATGTGAAAAACAAAAATAAAAATAAAAAATATATTAAACAGTCTAATATTAATCAAAGTGTTGCTCTGTGGTTTTGACGCATCGTAATTTCACATGACGCTGATGTGTACTGTTTTTGTAACCAGAGATTTTCAATCCAGCATAATTCATAACCCTCGTGACGCCATCACTTTTTTAACAAAATAAATATTTTTATTTTTATTCTTTATTGAGATGTTACCTTTCGTTTTTTTTCTATTTGAAAAAAATATTTCTCCTGGATTATGTTTTTTATTCACAATTATTAGAGTTTTCTAGTTTGTTTTCAATAGTTTTTTTTTTTGGCAAGTCGAGTTGTAAATGAATAAAAATTAAATATTTAAGTTGTATTTCTATATTTATGACATTTTTTTTTAATCTTTAAGCGTTTTCTCACGCCTTTATTTGCGTTAAATATTGGCAGTCCGAAGATCCTTTGTGATTGTTTTGTTTTACTGTATAGTGTAAAATAACTATGTTGAAAAAAGTTGCAAGTGTGTAATGCGATGAGGAGATTCTTTTTAGGAAAAAAAACATCTAGCAAATAGCGTGTAATTGTTTTTGTCTATGTCATATTATCATTTAAAATACTAGTGGTGATGGGTGAGATTCATAAAGAGATGACTTACACAAGGATCCACAATGAAATAACTCTTACAAAAATCTTGTATTAAAGATCTCCAATGTGGTACCCCGCACAAAAATGTTAAAGAACCATAATAGGTGGTTTGTGCATAAAAAAGATAATTTTAATGAAGGATAATTTTTAACTGAAAATTATACTCGAGTACGAGTTTTTTCTAACCTTAAAAGGTTTTTTAAAAGAAAATGGATGCTTTTTTATTTTTTATTTTTTATTATGATGTTTTTCTCCTTTTTTTTCTATTTGAAGAGAATATTTTTTTTAGTTTATTTTTTTCTATACGGTATTATTATTTAATTTTTTTTCTATATAAAGGGTTATAATATTCTTTTGTCAAGTGGAGATATAGATGAATAAAAATTGAATATTTTGATTGTTTTTTTATATTTAAGGTGTTTTTGATCTTTTAAAGTTTTGACTTGTAATGGTATTGTTTACTTGGCATCGCTAGTGACAGATTTTATCAATTTAATTAACAAAACAGACAAATTTTTATCATATGCTATGTTCTGGTTTTTAGAATTTTTAATGGAAATGTACATACATTGATTTTAGTAGTATAACTAGATTAGTAGTTTGCTGTGGGTCAAACAAGTTTTTTTTCAACATAAAACAAATGCTAAGAAAAGAAAAATTGAGACCGGAATCATTGGTTCATCTCGTAATTTCAATAATATAACTAAAATATACAACAACAATAAATAAATAAGAAAAAAATAACAATGAAAAAAAGTTTAAAAGAACTGGATCTAAGCCATCCCGAAATATTAAACAACTCCATGATAAATGATAAAATTAAAAAAACAACAAAAAAGAAGAAGAACCAAATGTTAAGGGGAAATAAATTGCAGGGGCTGGTCTGATTTTTTTTGTAAGGTGTTAACATAGAATTCGAGGGTGGGTGGGAGAGAGAAAAAAAATATAAATGGTCGTCGACGTCAAACACAATGCGTATTAGTGGTATACGCCGCCCAAGACATCAAGAGCTTTAAGAACTTTCAAACGTTGCGGGGGTTGTCCACATGCGCCATTATTTTTTTTCTAATTATATATAATAAATATAATCTATAACAATAACCCTAAGTACTTTTGGAATTTACAATAAAACCAATGTAAAATATTAAAAAAAAGCTCTCGATTAAGAATTTCATTGGCTGTCTTTAAGGTTATCAATGTAATTATACTATTTTAAAAAGATTAAAAGAAACAAAGAATATTCATCGGTTATAGGCATCAAATTAATTTATTTTAAGGTTAAAGTAATAATTTCAGTGTATAAAAAAAATGAAATTACCAATCTAATTATGTATAATTTATAAGAGATAATTATACCATACTGAAATCTTATTCCCCAATGTCCGCTTCAAATTAAGATTGTTTTGTCCAAGAGCAATTTCGTAATTACATCAATAAAAAGATTCATTCCCAGTAACTTTCGTAGAAGATTTAGTTTTTTCTAATCATATAATTTAATCTCTAAAGAGATATATATTTTTTTTCCCTCACCAGCGCATGCATGAAATTGATAGTTACATGCATCCATAACCAAAAACAAGGCAAAGCAAGTTATAACTATTCTTTATATATATATATATATATATAGAGAATATTCCTCATCCGTACTCGGCCCACTTCCTGAAAAGTTTCTTCGTTTCTTTTCCTCTGAAAGAGGTTTTTTAGGAATATTCAAACTTTAAAGTTTTGGTCGTGGTCTCCGTGCTGCCACCTCAAATATCAATCAAAGGAGTAAAAGTGCCATAACTATCCACCTATTCACCTGCTGTATTTTAATGCATTAATTAATTGTAAAGAATGCTCCTGATCATCTCTTAATCCACTCTTTTTCTTGAGAAGGAAATGCTTCTTAATTAAGTGCCTAGCTAAGTAGCTATACCATTTGCATAGCACTAATTAAGATGTGTTTCTGCTTTTCAACCGTCCCTTGCTTTCGTTCTTTCATTAGAGAAATGCTTTCTTAATACATAGCTTCAAGAACGTATATGTACGTACAGTATTTTATTCTAAAAATTAAGAAAACCTGAGAACAATGTTATATTCGTGCACTAATCAATCAGTTCAATGCTGTTCTGTATGCAGAGAGGATCAGTTATATTATATATAAGAGGTGGGCAGTGAGTAATTAATCTGAAAATTACCATCTCAATTGCAGCTTGTAGACAAGAGGACGCCCCCTGCTGATCAACTGAGAGGTTTCTGGGTTTGTAATTAATTAAAAAAATCAAAGGAGACAAAGGGGATTCGGACATAAGTTTCACCACGAAATATTATAATAAATCAACAAAAGATCGAGAAGACAATGGTCTAAACTCCTTAAATTCATTAGGCGGGACTTAATAATTCAAAAATAGATGGCGGGCCATTGGATTCATGTATAAATTATACATGGTTTGTAGCATGTGGGATCGCGCGGAGGAGAAAGAAAAAGGAGGTGGCCTGGCAGCACATGGAAGAGAGGAGTGGTGGGCATACAAAAATGTTTGCCACACATGCATGCAAAATGGTTGGCCAAAGGTAGATATAAGGGTATATGAGCAATGGTGGGAGTTGTATGCGCATGCGCAGGTTAATAATATATAGGACAAGAAGACAATTGAGATTTGCTTATATTTCAAGGCAAATAGGCAGTGCCTGTGGATCTGTGCATGCACTACCAAGTACTAGTGTGTGAAATACTCCTACAGAGATGGATTGCGTTGCGTGATGTTACAGACATACAGTTGGGAAGATTCCCCCCGGCCTCCTGCTGTTCCTTAACTAGAATTAATGGCGGAAAGATGAAAATTACTGCTACTGTCTATTAATTGACGATGAGTGGACTGGTAGAGAGTCTTCATAGTTCATACTCCTCCCCTCGCATGCATGCCTGCCTGTACGCTTCTTTTCTTCTGTTCATCAAATAAAATAGTCAATAGTCCTCCTGATCCGATCATCCTTGTTATTAATTACTGTATAGTATATCGAGAATCTCTCTTTTTTTGTCCGAGAATTATACAGTACTACTCGGTTTATACCAACGAAGTATACAGTACTACTAGATGGACCCATGACGTGTGTGGATCCATAAATGTCCCTCACGTCATGGCCTCGTCCCTCGTGGCTCTATGTTCATCATCATCAACGCTTTCTTGATCTCCTCTCTCTACTGCGGTGCCAAGAGCAGCGAAGTTTTGGACCAATGAAATAAACGGAGCAACTTTTGCTTCAGCTCAGTGGTGGTCCTGCTGCTGCTGCCGCCTTCAGTTGATGTTCATGGAAAGCACACCGGGCCGCGTGTTTTCTCTTAGTACAGTACGATACAATACGGGAGCAAAGGCCCAAGATGAAAATAACAAGACATATTCAAAACAGGCAAGGCCTAACCCCCTCTTAACACCAAACGGCCCCTAAACCCAATTGAAAGCACACTAGGCCGCGTGTTTTCTCTTAGTACAGTACGATACAATACGGGAGCAAAGGCCCAACATGAAAATAACAAGACATATTCAAAACAGGCAAGGCCTACCCCCCTCTTAACACCAAACGGCCCCTAAACCCAATTATTGAACAAGCAGGGATTACTTTTTAAATTGGAAAGATAAGGCATTAATAATGTTGCGTGGAAGGTCCAAGAATCATCCACGTGTAAACAAGAAGACTAAAGCGTGAATCTAACGCCCGCCCCCTTTGGAGGAGAGGAGAGGAGAGGAGAGTACACTAGTGCGTGTGTTGGTTGAAATTTCCAAGGCCGAATCTTTTTTATTTTATTTTCGAAAAAAAAAAAAAAAAAGGGGAAGAAGAATTCTAGTGTAGTAGTGTCGTTTGTAAGCAGTCCTTTCCTGAAAGTTTGTAACTCTTAACGACACGACCTGTCCCTGCCTATCTCACCGCTTCTTTGCTTTGCTTGCCTGCCTTCCCTTCCTTTTATTCTCAGATTCTCTATACTCTCATCTTTGCTTAATTATTGGTGTTATCATCATTGAAATTGAAACATTCTCTCTTTGTCTCTGCCTATCGTCACTGCTGCGACCTGCAACTCCTAATTACAGGTGCTTTCAAATCCCTTTCCTCCTTCATTTCGTCTGCATGTTCTTCTTCTTCTTCTTCTTCTTTTTTACGATGTATAGATCCCTAAGCTTCAGTTTTTGTTCAATTCTTTTTTTTTCTCTCTCTCTCTCAATTATAATAGTAGTAGCAACACTTCTGATATGGATTTAACCGAGAATCTCTCTTTTTTTGTCTTGATTTTTAAGTTTAATTAATGGGTAAATTAACCCGATTTAGCTCTAAGCGAGTAAACCGATAGAAGAATTTGTTTTTTGCGAAAATCGTCAATTATATCTTTTAATGCGATTAGGTTAGGTTATGCAAATGCAAATCTGAGGCGAGAAAGCTTTCTCTATGTACTACAAATTAGCTAGTTAGTTGCCGCTTTTTCAGAGTGTATTTCTGATTAGTAATTGATCAATAATTATAATTTTTTTTTTTTGATATTCTGGTTATAACTGGTTGTTATGCTTCAAAATAACACTTTTAATGTTTTACTCAATACAAAGATTGTGGTGCTCTTTGATTGCACACTGCATCATATGTTTGATTGGTGCGAAAACACAACTTCATAATTAACTGCGGTTTCTAACAATTGTAATGTGCAAATTTGATGGATGGTTAGGTGACGGTTTCTTGCACACCGCATATGCATGCGGTTTTCTAGTTTTTGATTGGGTAAAAGTGAATCAGTTATGCACAAGGATAATAACAACACCGGTGCACCATCAACGCCTATTGCTAGGCTCCGGCATCGCAAGCGTTCCAGTGAGGTTTGTTGCTCCAAGTTTGATATATTTTTGTTTATTTAGAGGACTGCTTATAAACAACATAGATGTGCTGGATAGCTAGAGTGGTTTCCTTTAAAAAAAATGAAAAACATGGATTTCTATAATGAATCTTCTGTTTGGTCTCTTAGGCTGTTGGAGACGCTAGTAAAGAAAATGGTGGCCGTTTACTTGTTAATGATCAGAACAAATACAAGTCAATGTGGATCCGTGCTCAATCCACAATTTGGATGATTGGGAGCTTTGCGTTTGTTGTCTATATGGGACATCTCTATATCACTGCCATGGTGGTTGTCATCCAAATCTATATGGCAAAAGAGCTCTTCAATTTACTTAGGAAAGCAAATGAAGAAAGGCAACTTCCAGGATTTAGACTATTAAATTGGTAGGCAGACTAAATTTTATTTTCAAGTTAAAAATTGCGTTTTTTTATGCTGTTATTTTCTCATGATTAAGTTGCATTACAATCCTAGTTCACTTTTAGATGCTATCTATTACATGTCTCACATAGGTTTGCCTGTTTCTCCTTTTCCTGTGTCAGGCACTTCTTCTTCACTGCTATGCTATTTGTGTATGGTCGCATACTCAATCAACGTCTTTACAACACTGTAACCTCAGGGAAATTCTTGTATCAGCTAGTGATCAGCCTAATCAAGTATCACATGGCTATCTGCTATTCCTTGTACATTGCAGGTTTGTCATATATGTTACGTTTGTGCTTTATGTAAGAGCCTATTCCTGGCATTGCAAATTTGTTCCCTCTGCAGCGGCAGTTTGTTCTTGGCATTCTTCTGGCATTGATATTATAACTTGTAAAATCAACTCAGGTTTTATGTGGTTCATTCTTACACTGAAGAAGAAGATGTACAAGTATCAATTCGGCCAGTATGCTTGGACACATATGATTCTAATTGTGGTGTTTACACAGTCATCTTTCACTGTAGCCAATATTTTTGAAGGAATTTTCTGGTAATTTTTAAACTCTGACTGGAAGAGCTTTTTTAGCTTCCTCATTTGGTTATATTGGCATGCATCTTGTTTCCATTTTGTGGCATGATCCCTGTCACTTTATTCTCCCAATGTCCGATGAAATCCTTTCCAACTTATTTTAACAATGCCTGGCTTTTCCATTGCTCATTTGAATGAGTTTGGAACTCCTGTTTGCTGAATACCCAGAGGGCAGAATTATGGAATCCTTTCAGAACTAAAATCCAATTGTTTCATGTCCTAGGGCGGGAAAAGAAGGGATAAAGAGCTATATGGTAATCCTTGTTACTAAGTTCAATGACACATATAAAGGACAATGAATGCCTGATACTAAACGAAAACCTTGTCCATGGAAAAGTTGTATTAGTCAATGAGAGCATGTGGATTATGGCGTCATGAAGTCATCTGCTGCTATTTTGTCCTTTCATTTTTCATGTTTAGTTTCATATTTGTTTTTTGTGGTGCAAAAATCTTCTTTCTTATGTGTGTTTAAAAAGCTTAGTTTTCAAACATATGGTAAACACTAATGACAATCCACAGTTGCCAATTTAAGCATATTTGTGTACCATTTGATCTCATATGCTATTCTTTATCTTATGTTACTGATTGCTTTTTGATTTTGTTCAAAATTTGTCTGCCTCGTGTTATCGATTTTTTGGTGCTCATGCCTGGATTTTCTTTGTGCAATGTAGGTTTCTTCTTCCAGCAACCCTTATTGTCATCAATGACATTTTTGCTTATATATGTGGTTTCTTCTTTGGAAAAACCCCTCTGATCAAGTTATCTCCAAAGAAAACTTGGGAGGGATTCATTGGAGCATCTATCACAACTATGATCTCTGCATTTGTGGTGAGTATGGTTTCGCCTTCCTTTTTGCTGGACAACTTTTTGGGAATAAAATTAATTCTAATCACATTTTTCTGTGAGGATATACAAGAGTTATAGATGGATGTGGCTATGCTCACTGCATCATCTTGTGCTTTTATTTTATCTGAACTATGTGAGGGTTGCAACCATCGTAGTCACATATGACTCCTTTAGTTATGCTTATTCTGTTTATTTCAAATCTGGAGCTTTCCCAATTTTTATTCAGGTGATTTTATGATGTCCATAATTTGTATCTCAAAGTTTACCAGGTTTATTGACATTTTTCTATTGTATTGATTTTTGAATGCATTAAATAAATATAAAATCAGCAAAAAAAATTGAAAAAGAAAAAATTCCAGCGGTAAATAAATAAAATATTAGCAAAAAAAACTAATAAGTTTTATTGTTTGAACCTTTTTTTTTCGAATTTTTAGTCAATTTTTATTTTTCAAAAATTGTAATAACAGAAATCTGACACTGTGTCCCACCCTCCCTTTAAAAGTCAAAATTAATGGACAAATGCTGCCTAATGGATCAAACCTCAGGCATCCAATTGCCCATATTGTAACCTCAAGGCTGCCTTTGTCAGAAATTTGTCATTAAATCAAGCGTGCTACAATAAATGATGCGTTTAATTGTAAATAGAAGAGACCATTCCTTATTGCTATTTTTAACTAACAATTATTGGGGAAATGATCACGTTTTATTTTTTAGTTTCTTTTTGCTGTTAGAATTGTCATGGCCATGCTCATCACCTCATAAGTATTCTTGGACTCTTAACTGATTCTATGGTTGTTTATGCAGCTTGCAAACATCATGGGGCGTTTTCAGTGGCAAACATGTCCAAGGAAGGTAAATTGTTTTGACCAAATGTAAGTTATTACTGCATAATAGCCTAATAGGTGCGTTGTTCACTGTAAAAGAAACTTGTGGCTTTGCAGGATTTATCAACTGGTTGGCTGCAATGTGATCCTGGGCCTTTGTTTAAGCCAGAGTATTTCACTCTACCTGGATGGATTCCTCAATGGGTGAGTAAGCTGACATTCAATTAGGCCTCAGATAGTTTTGAGCTATGGACTTATCACACACCAGAGGCAATCAACCTCAAAAATATTGATCCATTCTTGGTACAGCTTGAACCGTGTTGAACTTGGGCCTTGAATAGGAATGCATCTAGCATCTTATTTGTTCTGACCAAAACGTTTTACATGTTATCTTGTTATTGTGTTTTTCTTTCTGAAAATTGATGCGATTACCTTGTCCTAGAGCCTTAGATCTGTTACCTGATAATTCCTCCACTATAAACCGGCACCACTAATTTAGCTATCAACGGTTTTGAATGCTAATTTTGTTCATCCATTTCAGCATATCAAAAGCAGTTCCAGGAAGAAATTTGGAAGTTACTGCACTTTGTTTATGTATATAACATGTTCTTGTTCTTATTTAGTTTCCATGGAAGGAGATCTCCATTCTACCTGTTCAATGGCACGCACTATGTCTTGGTTTGTTTGCATCAATAATAGCACCTTTCGGAGGCTTTTTTGCAAGTGGCTTTAAAAGAGCTTTTAAAGTAAAGGTGTGCTCTTCTTCTTTTTGGCTCCAGAATTGAGGGGGGAAATGATGTTGCGATGTGTGACAGGCATTGCAGATGTTTATATAATCTTCTAACTTGTTATCTTTCATTTGCAACAGGATTTTGGCGATAGTATTCCTGGTCATGGAGGGATTACAGATAGAATGGATTGCCAGGTAAGATATAATGAAGTTTGAATTGTTTATACAAATGGTAGTTTGTTTATCTGGGAGCTCTTCTCACCTTCCATGTTACACTCATTGAACAATTGACTGGCAATGCCCAAAAAACAACATTATGTGCATTTTACTACCCTCTCAGTGATTACAAGTGATTGTCACATGATGTATATTAGTTTGCTTGCTGCATAATTGTAGCAGCTTTAACAACATATAAATGGCTACTGATTCTATGGAGCCATGCATCCATGTACATCGTCTTCATATTTAAAAATCATTTGATCTGATAATAAATGGAAAAATCATTTGATCTGATAATATATGGATATACTCACGGGATATGATTACTTGGAACCTTGATTTAGACCAAAACTTGTACTTTTGCCATAAACAGAGAGATACTAAATAGCAGAGATCACTTCTCAACCAAGAACTACAAAATTCAAGGTGTTGTAAGTTTATTGAAGAGTAGATGCCTGTTCTCTACTTTTTGTTTATCTATCGAGGCAGATTTGAAAATAAAACATGTAAATCAATAGAGTGTACTTCAAGTTCAGTGTTGGTGTGCCATACATGCCACAGCCACACATGTTTTCTTATCTGATTAATTTGATACTTTGGTATAGATGGTGATGGCCGTGTTTGCATACATCTATCATCAATCATTTGTTGTGCCTCAAAGCGTCTCTGTTGATATGCTCATGGAACAGGTGAACTTTTAAAAGTTGTTCATATTATTGGTTCATATTTCTATATATGTTCTTGTAGATCAATGAATATCTGTGTGCACTGTGTTACTGTTTTGTAGATACTGAGAAGCCTCCCATACGAGGAGCAGTATACTCTGTACACGAGGCTTGGGGAATTGATCCAAGGAAGGCCGACTTGACATCCTTAGATTTGCATAGTCTGCATCCATAGCATGCTTTAACTCCTGCCAGCATGTTTCGTACAAGGTGACCTTGCACTGAAAGGAAGAAATGTTTGTACATGGTGTCATCTTTCCTATTTCCGGTGGACACATTCTTTAGGACATGCACTCTGTATAGTTTTAGCAGATTATTATGCAGTAACACTTAGGGATGGCAACGGATATTAACGGGTCGAGTTTTCACTGTATTCATACTCTATTCATTACTTATCGGGTAAGAATTTTAGATATTTAATACCTGATAGGGTATCTTTTTTGGGTATTCATTGCTCGAGTACTATTTATTATTCCTTATAAAATAAAATAATATATATTTAAAAAATATAAATAATCATGCATGTATATGTATGTAAATAATATCTATATTATATCCATTCATTTGGGCTGGTTTAGACAGTATTTATAGGGGGTTTGTGTAAAATTGTCATCGCCGGAAACACAATGAAATGTATTGGTGCTGTTGCTTCTTCTCAGCGTTACAGACAACTCCGACTTTTCTACCAGGACGAAGGAAGTGCTGATAGTGTTTTGAGGCAGCATTCATACAAGCCTAGAGATACGACTTTGTTGAAGTCAATTTTACAGTGCTCCATGAATCTGTTAACGCACTTCAAATGAAGTTAAGAAAATTGCAAATGTCCATCACATCTTGGATGCCCGATGAGCTGATGATGTTAATGCGAGTTGTGTCTTTTCAGAACATCCTTAAAAATATGAACAGACCTTGATTTCACATCGTATGATTTTTCACTCTTTTGCATTTAGATGACTACCAATGAGTAGTCGGAAAGCATATTTTCTGTTGCCTTTGGCACTCCAAGACTAAAGCTGACAGTATGCGTCGTGAGGACAGCACAATCTCACCATCCACACCACCGTCTTCATTACCCAAGTGTAGAGCTAAACATTATATTTATAAGAACAACAAAGAAAATAAAAGAAGACGCAAAGCCTTCATAATCTTCAGCATTTTTGTTAGTTGAAACATGATTGTCTTCTATGCATCACCACCCAAAATTAACGATAATATTGAGTGCCTTGTGTCAGCAGCAGACTATTTATTTGATTGATAAAGCATGCATGCCGTCCTCCCGCTTTTCAGCTGAAATATTGAGGTATTGCCTTCTTCGTACTCCAAGGCAAACAAAGGAAGCAGAAAAAATCACCCGTTTTCCTTCAATGGAAAACAGCTCTAACCGAGCTCACTATCAAAACTCTCATCGCCAACCACCTCAGTAATGCCGCCATAGGAGAACTTACTTGGAAGGAAAAGGGATCACATAGGAAGAATGATCAGGGTGACTAATGACTAAGTTCGCAACTTTCCAATCAGAAACGAGTCAAGTCCCTCAAAAGGAACGGGCAAAGTCAAGACTCTTTTAACCAAAATTCATGATTTCTCACGAGTTCAAAACAAATTCATCACAGTATTGTAGGTTTCTAGGACAGAAAAGGAAGCTATCAAAACCCAAACAATCTAACCTGAAACTTCCAGCAAAGCATACAAGTATTGTACATATTCTACTCAAACAAGAAAGATTTTCATGTTTGATTTTTATCCACCAGGTCCGTTTTGTTGAACACAATAGTGAATGATCCTTGCTTTCTTGTCTGCCAAAACTCCCAAGTGCCTCAAACAATGAGCAAAGACTAATAATTTCATTGTTTCACTTCTTTCATTGAGCCTTCGGTTTCTCAATCTTCACATATGGAAGAACGCCCATAAAATGGACCACTTTGGGGGACCATCCCCGTTGCTGGGCACGGCAGAACATCAAGAATGTGTTTGCAAAGTATGAATTAAAACCCATAAAGACATGCCACAAAGCATGACCCTGTGGGTTTATGGGCCAACTTGATATCTCCTTGCAGAAAATACGATCAAAAAGCCAACACAAAGTACCAATGAGAAGGGTGGCCACATACATCTTTGCAAGCCGCTTAGCAGAGACATCCTGTGTATAAATGTAGTACTTGTACATTCGAGGGATGCAGAGGATGCAGAGGATCGCATAATGCACCTTGAAGCCAATTCCAAAACGCACCACTGAATGGACAGCAGCAAAAACAGCACCATACAGAAAGAGGAAGGTCGGCATTGTACTGCGATAATGCCAATCCGGTGAGTGGAGGATGTACATATATAGGAGCATTTCCCATACCATGGGGGTTTCATCACTCTGTTGTTGCCTGGAAATAAATTTCAACCATCATCTTCATGCGTGAATCTCAACAATAAAAAACATTCATGGAAGTTCAGTATACTCACTTCATATAGGTAAGCCTAAAAAAGTAGAGAGAGAGAGAGAGAGATCTTGTTAATTGAGGGGTGTCATTTCTAAGTGCCAGTGGATTGTATTTCGACAAGAATACGAATGTATTGCACTAAGCCTGCAGCAATGGTGGATGTAGAAGAAAATA
>Ga0307510_10004167_pt1 | contig 16977 bp, 9 predicted proteins | sample 12_EM_MG_FD_207224 | JGI IMG/M metagenome (GOLD analysis project Ga0307510, IMG submission 207224) | Populus trichocarpa ectomycorrhiza microbial communities from riparian zone in the Pacific Northwest, United States - 12_EM | ecosystem: Host-associated > Plants > Roots > Unclassified | place...
TATTCATAGTTTACGCATGGCATAAATCACAGGGAGGACTATTAGCTCAGTTGATTAGACCTCAATCATGGCTTCCATTTTGGAGACACAGCACCGTGGAATCGAATATTATGGAGATAACAAGTACAAAGAACCTCAATTCTTATCCTTTCGCCGCACAAGATGAATTTGGTCCAACCTTTAGATTATCAGTTGCATAATGTTCCCATGTATATGATGCTTTTACATGTGCTCAAGATAAATGGTGGACAATATCGATATCCACTATCTAGGATTTTTCGGTGATTGATTTACGTATAGCTGTATGAAATATCTAATGTCCTTGCAGAAGACAGGAGGAAACCAAGAAAAGCAATTGTGTCTCTGGAAAATCAAGTTTTCATAGATAAGCCAAGACACAAAATTAGGATGGTATCATTTTAGAGATAAGGATAAGATGCCTATGTTCTATTGTTAGAGTGGCGGAGTGAATTTAGAGTTGCAGGCCGCATGATCTGTGAGGATGAAAAGAAAAAAAATAAACCTTTTTTTAATGGTCTTATAGTGATTACACTATGTGTGTAGCTAGCTAGTACAACCACGCCTATGTTCTTGTGGATGACAGTTTTGTCGATCGTTTTTCTTCTTCTTCTTCGTTTTGGTTTTTGAACGACAAACATCTGGGTTGCACAAGAGATCATCATACAATAAGAAAAGGGTTTTGGTAGACGTCCATCATTTATTGAAAACTAAAGCTCATCCTCATGTGTCCACGCCAAATCATCTTCCTGTCTTATCTTCTTCTAATTTCCAGTAAGGAACTTGGACTGCTTATAAAGTTACAAGTACCAACAAATTAAAATTGAGTGCAGCAATTGGAGTTTGCAAGCCAGCGATCAGACTAGTATTCACTGTGTGGGTGAGCTCAGAAGACAGACTTGTCCACCTTGTCCCCATATTGTCGCAGCTACATGCACAGAGCTGGGTTATAGGGGACCTCCGATTGGGCCTTTGCCTCCTAATTCAGGACTTCTGATGGGCTAAAATGAGCCTAAGTTTAGTTAGGAAGGGCGTCCCTGGACAGTGATGGTTCAGTACTTGAACAAAAACTTCGATTAAGAACCACTCGGGGGATATTATAACCCATCGTTTCCGATCAAATTAAGAAGTCCACAGCGCACCAGATTCTTGTATCATATTTTCGTTCATGCAAAGAGACGAGATGGGACTCATGAAAGAATCATGGCCATGGAAGGTAACTTTTGGAATGCATGGTGCATAACAAAAGAGAGCAAGGAGACATCAATATGAATCTATCCAGGATTTTTTAGCAGTTGGCTAGGGGGATGAGGATGTTCGGCTAAGGTGAGTAGCGACAAGTATTCAGTGGCCCTGGGCAGGGCAGCATTGGTATTGTAAGAAATTAATGGCCTAACGGCCCAAGTACATGTGGACGCTGTCCAATCAGGTTTATGCGCCTTCCTTAGTGTTATATACCTTTTCTCTTTTCTCTTTTTCTTTTTTTTTATTATCAAAAATATTTTAGGGCATCTAAACTAATCTTATAAGTTCTAAAGTTAACGATTATATAAGCTTTTAATGATCCAAAAAGAACTCAAACTCGTGATTATTGAAAAACAAATCCAAAATCTGACCAATTAAACTACCCTTAAAAATTTTTGACATTATACTTTGATTTAGGACATAGATAATTTACATGAATATTGCCAATAAATATCTCGCAGCGCGCACACACGCTTGCTAGCTCAGTGATGTTTGATTTTTTATGCCTTTTTTACTTGCTTTAGGGATGATGGTCTAGGTAATTGACTAATTAGTTTTCCGGTAATTGCTTTAATAAATTAAAGTCCTCAATTACTTTATTTATTTATATTTTGTTTTAAAAAAAAGAAGTCAAGTGTTCTGTTTACGTATATGACTTAATAGTATTTAAAACTAAGTGTGTACCCGAGCTACACGTGGGGCAAACTAATTTGTTTTGCTTAAAAATGATGCTCATATTACAGAAACGCATTTTTAAAAAAAATTTAAAAAAAGTTCACGACTCGGATATACATAATTAAATCAAATAAATTTATTTTATTTTAATTAAATGATAAAAAAATAGATAATAATAGAAAATGAACTAACTTTTTTTTAAAAAATCACGATAACTTAGAAACAAATATTTTTTAAAAGAAGACAAATGATGTAGTATCATATTTGGAAAAACCATGAATCTCAATTCTCAATCAATCAAATATTAAAAAATAAAATTAAAAAAAATTTCAATTACAAGAGGATTAAAAAAATAAAAACAAAAATAATGAGGATTAAAATTAAAAAACAAAATAAATTCTATATTTGATTGAAGGGTGAAATTGAAAAGAAAGAATAATTTAGCAAAAGGACAAAAAAAAATTGAATGAGGATAAAAATTGACATGAATAATAAAAACATATATAAAAGGGCTAAAAAAAATTAAAAAGCAAAAGAATAAGGATGAAATTGAAGAAAAAATATATGTATCAAAGTGGAATTGAATGATGAAATTGAAAGCAGATAAAACTTTTACAAGAGGGCCAAGAAGAAAATTTTCAAATTAAGAGAATAAGGATTAAAGTTGAAATATCATAAAAAAACAGAACCAAGCTGTCATTTTCAGGGATGAGAGAGAAAAGAAAAAAAACGAATGACTTATTTGTGATAAAACACCCACCAATCGCCAACACACACCGCTCCAAGTAAAAAAAAAACACAGCAACACTCTCAACGACATGATGGAAGGTAGCTTTTGGTCGTCGACAAGCATCGCATGAAGGGCACAAGCGTCTCCCACACGCTAGCTCATGTTGCACACGTGCTAACCACTTTTTATTTATTTATTATTATTATTTATATCTTGTCAAAGATCAAATTTCTCCTCGACTACATGATAACCGAGGGGGGGATGAAAGGGTCTGTTGAGGTCTATTTTTTATATATATTTTTTAATTTTAATTAATTGTTTTGATGTGGTTAAAAAAATATATATACACTTGATTAATTCTTTAATAATTAATATATCTTGCTATTGATATAAATACCTCAAATGTCAAGATATTTAATTATTATTTTTTGAGGAAAGGGCAAAGATTTCATTGTCTTCAATTCCCAATAAGCTTTTGTTAAATTGATAGTTATTCTGTTCAGGATTTGGTGCCGAAGCCTTAGATGGATTCGAGTGGTCGACCCAAAAATTTGTAATTTCTCTCTACAAAAGTCTTCATTTTTGGAATAGCCATCTCTATACCAATTCTTGGTCCCAGGCCTAGCTATAACTACAAGCCACCGGCCTATTTGACACCCAGAGTCATGAAGGGAAATTTGAGAATTAGTCAATTTTACGAAGTATAAAACACAGTCTACGTAGTGCTTGGTATTATGACCTCAAACTAGCACTGTCATGATCATCTTAGCTCAAATGGCCCCGTCTTGTTTTGGGTTGATAGATGACAATTGACATCTATATTATATGCACGTCATGTGTGCAACTTTGTGTGGCTATCTGCACACGTATGTACTCGTTCCCAGAAGCATGCCCTCAACACTGAGATATGGGTTCTCACGGCTAAGAAATAGACCAAATCTGCAATGGACTAACCCAGTATCTTGAAAGAACGAAAGCTGTTTGCATATCTAGTTCTTTACACTTAAAAAGGTCACCCCACATTTTTCATTTTCCTCATTTTTTGAAAATTAAAGCTCATCCTCATGTGTCCACATCGCCAAACCATCTTCTTATCTTATCTTTTTCTAATTTTCTGTAAGGAACTTGGACTGCTTTTAAAGTTACAAGTACCATCAAATAAAAATTGACTGCAGCAATTGGAGTTTGCAAGCCAGCGATCTGACTAATATTCACTGTGTGGGTGAGCTCAGAAGACAGCCTTGTCCACCTTGTCCCCGTGTTGTCGCAGCTACATGCACAGAGATGGGTTATAGGGGACCCCCGATTCGGCCTTTGCCTCCAAATTCAGGACTCTGGTGGGCTGAAATGAGCCTAAGTTTGGTTAGGAAGGGCGTCCCTGGACAGTGATGGTTCAGTACTTGAACAAAAACTTTGATTAAGAAAAGCTCGGGGGATATTACCTGTCGTTTCCAATCAGATTAAGAAGTCCACACCGCACCAGATTCTTGGATCATATTTTCGTTCATGCAAAGTTGTTGCAGGTGAAAAGGGTGCAAGGCCTTTAATGTAGAGGGCAAGAGACTAGATGGGCCTGATGAAAGAATCATGACCATGGAATGTAACTTTTGGAACGCATGGTGCATAACAAAAGAAAGCAACGAAACATCAATATGAATCTATCCAAGATTTTTTTAGCAGTTGACAAGAGGGGATGAAGATGTCTGGATAAGGTGAGTAGCGACAAGTATTCAGTGGCCCTGGGCAGGGCAGCATTGATAATGTAAGAAATGGCCTAACGGGCCAAATACATCCGTCCAATCAGGATTATGCAGTTTCCTTGGTGTTGCTCTGGACCTGATCGCAATATCCACACAGGGTAACAGATGATTTATATGAACATCGACATAAAATATCAAATGTATATGCTTGCTAGCTCATTGATCTTTGATTTTTGATACATTCTCGAGCTTGCTTCAGGGATGACGGTTTAAGTAATTGACAAGTTAAGTGTTTATTTGTTTATTTCTTTTAGAAAAATAAGTTAAGTGTTTCTGTATACATATATAATTCAATTGCAAATCATGATTCTAACTGCCGAATTTAAATAGTATTTAAAATTTGATAGTGCCGAAGCATTAGATGGACTCGAGTGGTCGACCCAAAAATCTGGAATTTCTCTCTATAAGAGTCTTTAATGTTTGAAATCGCCATCTCTATTCCAGTTCTTGGTCCCAGGCCTAGCTATAACTAGAAGCCACTGGCCCATGTGACACCCAGAGTCATTGGAGGAAACTTGAAAACCTATCAATTGTATGAAGCATCTACAACAGTACTAGAAAAGCAACAATATGTTGCCCTCCCAGCAAACGCGTGGTGTGATCTAAATTAAAAGCCTTGCAAGTTGTAGAACTTGACTCTGAGATTGCTACAGGTTGTGTAATGGATAAAAACTTTGGAGCAAGTGTCACATTCTCAAATGGTGGATTAAGAAAAGGGGACCATCCTATTTTTTTCCCTTAATATGTTTCAATATCTAAAAATTGACTGCACCTTATGACCTCGAACTAGAACTCAAATGGCCCAGAGTTGTATGGGTTGATAGATGACAATTGACGTCTATATTATATGCACCCCCCTTGTGTGCAGACTTCGGTTGGCTCTCTGCACACGGATGTGCTCGTTCCCACAAGCATGCCCCTTGTGTTCAACACTGGGGGATGGGTTCACGGCAAAGAAATGGACCAAATCTGCATGGACTAACCCAGTATCTTGAAAGAATGAAAGTTGCTTACACTTCATATGATGATATCCAGCTCTTTGCACTTGAAAAGTTCATGACTCCACATTTTTCATTTTCCTCGATGGTGGGACTGGAACTTGACAGAATTAGATTATTATTCGGATTTTTTAAATCCTCAGCTGTATAGAATGCATGATAAAGACAAGGCATGGATGGATAATAAAGGAAACTTGTGTTTTCCTTTCAAATGGCTGGACAGAAATATTTCTAGCTTGACTGTGATCCACCAATGGATGTCTACTAGAAGGATTATCATTCATCAAATTATGTCTTGATTAAAAGATGGGGTTTCCTTCTCTTCATGACCTAATAAATGATCAGAAACATGGTCGATCAGTAGGCTTGCTTGCTTAAATCACAGGGGAGAAGGTAGAGAGAGTGACTAGTTCCTATATGACACTTGTCTACTATTCGAGGCACGATGTGATACAGACCCAAGCTTGTTTCCTTTCATGTTATTCTTCAACATCTTACAAGTTAGCCCCTTGAGGCTCTGTTCATCTTCTTACTGATATTTTTGCATTGCATTTGCATCCCACCATGCATCATGTGATCTAGGAATTGATTTGCAAACTTCGATCACCCAATTTTCCCTCTCTCCATTATCTTTCCCATATAAATATTAATTCCACCTTTTTTGTTCTTAACTTGCAGGAGTGTACTGATTAGTTAGGGCATTGTCAAAGGAGCACCTGAATCCCAAAGCGACAAATAAGAAAGTTATGAAGGAGACATCATCTTTTTTGCCACAGAACCCAGGGCCAGCAGGCACTCATGCCCCGGAATTGGAGCCACTAGGTCAGGGATGTGTACGGCCCCTCTGTTAAAAGACTCAAACCTCAACTCTCACAAAGAAGAGGCAAACTAGATATTGCGCTGGGCCATATAGTTGATTACACTTACACCAGTCAAAAATGTCTTAGCCTCTTAGTTAAAGAGATTAATTAGTGTTCATATGATGTAATATTCCGAATAATTATGGAGTGACTTCCAAGCTCTCAAAAGAAGTGTGGGATCTACCGAATTCTCCAACTCTATAATGATGATATTCAGTTGAAGTGCATGGCCATGTATAACCCCATAGCCAACATACTTGAAAGCCAATCCCCACTAAAACAGGTTAAAACCCTAGAATCCAAGGAAACACAGCTCTTTGCTCCCCACCATCCCCAACCAAACCTCTGGTTTTCACAGTAAGAGAAGGATAAAAGCATGTTTCTTTACTACGTACCCCAGCTCACTTCTATAAAGCACAAAATTCACATCAATATGGGTCTCTTCCAAAAACACTCTTCATCATGTAATGTTATAGACAGTGGCAAAGTGATTGATTGTTATAAATCTATACCCCCTACCACTACTCTCAGTCATCTCAAAACCATTCCCTCTATTCTACAATCACACATACCATACTCCCTTCTCCCGTAATTCTCCTCCCATAAATACCTTTCCATATCCTGTAACATTAACTTCCAAAATCAACTTTCACACCACATGTTCGAAAACTTCCAGTAGTTCTCAAAAATGTCCATCACAGGACTCTCATCAGACCCTAGCAAGCCTTACAAGAAGTCCTTGCATCGGAGAAACAATTCTGATGAGCTTGATGTGTTTGAGGCAGCACGGTATTTCTCAGGGTACAATGAAGCAGGTGCGGGGTATAATGGTGCAACTTACACACAGAGAGTCATGAGAGAAGATCATAAGAATTCTTGGAGGGGAGGAAGAATGAGCCTAGATGTACCAATGAGAAATCCGCTACCTCATCATATCCATCAACAGCCTCATACAGTGGAGAAGCAAATACTGAAAGAGAAGAAATACAAGCAACCAAGCTCTCCAGGTGGTAGACTTGCCAGCTTCTTGAATTCTCTCTTTAATCAAACAAGCTCTAAAAAGAAGAAATCAAAGTCCACCACACAATCAATGAAAGATGATGATGAGAGCCCCGGTGGAAGGAGGAAAAGGAGGAGCAGCATTAGTCATTTTCGAAGCTCAAGCACTACTGATACAAAGTCTTTGTATTCTTCTTCAAGCTCTGGTTTTAGGACACCCTCTCCTTATACACACCCTCCAACAAAGGGCTGCAAGGAGTCCAGAAGCTTTTCAGATCACAAGCAAATAGTTTCCTTGTCAAAGCAGAATGGGACTGTGAAGTCCACAACTTTCCAAAATGAGATATCGGATGATAAAAAGAAGTCAGGTTTCTCTTGGCTGGAGGAGAGATACAAATTCGTCAATGATGGGTTTTCAGATCAGAAAGCAGCCAAGAATCGCGGTAACCAATATTTGGAGAAAGACAGGACTTGGGTTGATGAACATTATCGATCAGAGGAAAACGAATTTAGGAAGTTCAATGAGGTGGATGATGGAGCTGAGAGTGATTCAAGCTCTGATTTGTTCGAACTGCAAAACTGTGACTTGGGTATCTACTCAAATGGTCTGCCCGTGTATGAAACAACACATATGGATAGCATCAAAAGAGGAGCAGTTCCAATTTCAAATGGCACCCTATGAGAGACAGAATTATATTTTGTGCATTTCCCTTTGTTGAACGGTTATTAATTGATGATATTACTATAAGAAGCTGTGAGAAGAATATTATTTTGCCATATTGTCATGTCTTAGATCTTGCTTTCCAATTTTTTTCCCCCTTCCTGTTTCAATTCCTCTCTTTCTTTTCATGTCTGTATGTACAGTGTGGAATGTTTATTTGTCTTTCTTTTTCTCTCTTTCTTTCGTGTAAAGACCACCATAGTAGTGGCTTCCTTAGATTGTGCCATGATCAGTGATTTTCCACTAAATTGATGGAGAAACAAAGCATGCATTATCAACCCACGTGGACTATATCTTTTAGCCTTTTGACTTAGGACTTAGGAGTTTGGACATGGAGCAATAATTGATAAAAGCATAATCCTGCCCCCTTTTTACCTCTTGTGTTTTAGGAAAGCAAAGGAAATTGATTACCGGTGAAAATGGCCATTCATCCAAGGCATGTCCTGCAAGCATCAAATGATAGTAGCTATCCAAATGACAGTTTGTCTTGGAGCTTCATAACTAAGTTCAACCATGCAGTCTATTTTGTCATACAGTGCATCGATCTCTCTAGCTTAATCACATCAGGAAATTATAGATTAGAAAGAGTACTGAATTAGGTGCAAGGATTCTATCTGAATCCAAAGGAATTGGAATTTTGTAGCGTAATTAGGTTCTATTTATGTGATCTGGAAGGACCTTTTATCAAATATGGGATCAGGAATATATAATTGATCAGATCGCCATATGTTTGCATTACTAGCTACCATAATTTTAACTTATGGACATCAATGGTAATTAAGTTTATAACTCAACTGCTGTCATTCATCATGTTTTCTCTCTTCTTAAAAAAAAAGAAGAAGAAAGAAAGAAAAACGTCTGTGCCTAGTTAAAGTAAGAGCTTGGTTTGAGCTAGCAGCTTGGAGAGGGAAAGAGTACACAGCTGTGCAGTACGGAACCAATAAATCCTCCCAAATTCGTGCTTTATATAAACTGAACTCGAATTATTAGGAGATTGATAGATATAGGTTATATATTTCTGTCTAATCATCAAATGATCAGCAAGGAAAGGCATGTTTAGAGTGTTTCTATTAATTCTTTTTTGTAGCATTAGTGACAGAATCGAGACAAAACAAGCTAGGCCCATTTAAGATTACAAGATTAATTTAGTATAAACTGGTCTCAACTTTTAACGCTACATTGATTAAGGAAAGCAAAAGGGAAAAATGTCATGAGGTGATCGCGTATGTACTATATCGAGCATGCATGCCAAGGCGTTGTCGAAAAAAACAAATAAATAGAAGGGCATGCCAAGGGAATAGAGCGCAGATTTTAATTACTCATGATCTGCATTAAGATGCGAATTAACGGATAATCAAACAAACAGAGAAATTTATCATAAGAAAAAATACAGAGAAATTTCATGAGACTAAATTGATAAAGGGTATGTAGTTTATCAATTAAATCGAATCATATACTTATCGACAGCTATCTAGTTACTCATTAAATTGTTCTTTTTATTCAAGAGCAGATTGTCTTGCTGAGATAAAAATTTATTTATTTATTTATTTTTTAAGTGCTTATCGAGTTGAAAAGCGAGGGTGTGTGTTCATGCATGCGCGTCCGAATATATAGGGCACAAGCTTGGCACTAGAGTGTAGAGGATGATGATGAATACTAAGGATAGCCTTTAGAAAGAATGATGCAGAGGAATGATGTCTAGGAGGCACCAAAGGATTAAAGCTCATTAGAAGGCATTATATGCAGGAGTTAATGATGCGTTGAGCATTGATGGGCCAGGCCATGGTCATGCAAAGCAGGTCACTAGCTAGCTAGTGGATGGAGGGGCCGAGTACGTACGTGCGATTTTCCTAAAGGATCGACAAGTATATAGTAATTAATTACAAAGTTGATGCACACACAAATCAAGATCGATAAAGCTAACAGGAACTGCTCAGTTTTCTTGCGGACAATCAAATCTGTTATCCTTTATCGAAGTTCGGAGGGAAAACAGAGCTTGCTCTTAGAGGTACCGACTACTGGCTCTGATTATGATCTCGGTTTTAATTATACCTGAAATATGATATAGTGCGGTGATTTAACTTGATCTGTAGACGAACCAAGTTCCGAATGCCTACACCGTAGAATTAAAAAAGAGAAGAGAGGAGAGGAGAGGAGAGGATATATATAGCTAGTGATAATATCCTTGAAGAAATATTGATCTACCATTTGCTGTGTGACGATGAAATTCAAGTCACACTTGTTAAGTATGATGTTTGGCCATTGGTATGATAAAAGCTACAGGACCACCAGATTATTTAGTGCACTGCAGAATCCAGTTATACATGAGATCAGCAGCAACTGATGGGTATAGATGCATCCTTTTGCATCAACATTCTATACAGAGAAAACCCTTTAGCCGCCAGGGACAAGCCGAAAAGCTTGACAGCAAAATTATCCTTCAACTTGTAAATGCCTTTTGAACATAACACCTGCAGCCATCAGAAACTGAAATGCTAGTCAGCATCATTTTGCACAAGTATCCCAGCAGCAAAGTACTCTTCAGAAGACGCTCCACAATTCAATGTCTCTTCACAAGACACCAATTGCATGTTCAGGCACTAGTTTTTTTAAGCATCGGCAAGCTGGGACTCTTCTTCTCTTTCAGGTTAAAAGATGTTTTCGATAAATTTACATTAATTATTTGATTTCTACATTGCCAAAGAAAAGTACCACTGCCATTATTTTCCACCGTCCATGTCCATGAACAGCATTCACGTATGTGCTGCATAGATGACCAGCGTAAGCCTCCTAACTCCTTTCGTCCTTTTAATGGAGAGGCTCGGTGATCACAGTTTCTAACCCAACTCGGGGGTCCTTGTTTTACAATAGAAGCCCGCCCTTGAATTGGGCTAGCCCGTTAAAAAGGGGCTTGCTTTTCCTTCTCTGCCACGCACGCTTGATGCCACAATTCGAAACATATCCAAAATGCTTTGATGTCAATGTCAATTCTTATGATTTGTAAGTACAAGCACGGATAGGGATAGTTGTCCATGACAGAGGGGGCTCAACGGTGGTGGTGGCGACATGTTTTTCCTTAAAAGCAGGTCCCCAGCTTTTTATCCCCTCGCGAAAGCTTTCAGACCTCGAGAGTGCATGCCGTTTAAGCCTTTAAGGGCACTTTGTTGCTTTAAACCCATTATTTCACAGAAAAAGCAACTGGATCCTGTTGTTGGGATCGGGTCAAATTTTGTTCTTTCAGTCCAACTCTGAAGTTTTCCCTGCAAACAGACCCTTGTTATGCACCCGGTGCAGTCTCATTCAGTGTTAATATGGTTCACAGCCATCTCATCAGACCCTTGAAAATTCAAAATTAAACAACACTTTTTTATATAGTATATATGGTTAAAAATAAATTAAAGTTAAAGTAGAATTAAAACATACAAACTCGGTTGTGTGAATTTTTATTTAGAATGAGAATTGGAATTGTTATTTATTTACAATTTCACAGTAAATGGTAGTTAATTAATTATGATTAATTAATTAATTTTTTTATAACACAATTGTACCATCAAAAATATTTTTATAGAACAAATCCAATAATATAATAAAAGATTACAAACAATGATTCAAGTGAATTCTTCATCTTTAAAGAATAAGTGTGGCCACTTAAATTATTATTGCTAATTTTTTATGACGGTGATAAATTTATCTTATTGAGATTTTCTTGATATTATCATAATATTAATATTGTAAAAAAAGTTTTGATATGCCTTTATAATTTTATATTTTTAAAAAAATTAAAAATATATTTTTTTAATATATATATATATATATTTTTGTAGAAATTACTTCGAATTTGAGGTTGTTAAAAAAAGAAAAAAAGATTGCTATTCTGAGAGAGGGAGAGAGAGGGAGAGATCGCTTTCATCGGTGCGCGCGCACACAGAGTATGAGGAGGATTTTGTCGGCACCCCATCTCTTGCTTTCACTGCCCCTCTGGCAGTATCTGCCCCTTTATCTCGCCATTAATTGTCTCCGTCTTTTACGATTCTAGAATAATTACCTGATGCATAAAAGTTTAATGCCCTCGTCAGTTTTACCTCGGGTCACTCCCGTTGTAGATAAGTTTAGTTTCCTTGTTACCATTACAGGTCTGAATCAAAGGAAGGGCTGAAATTTCTTGGGCCTGCCGAATGGAGACGATGAATAATATCTGCATTGATGCCAGAAATTCAATTTGAAAACATTAAAAAAAATCTGCTTTTGAATATTTTAAATTTAGATATTGACACTGTTACAACGGGATCATTATAGATATTTCTATATCATTCTGGTAACCAGTATATTGTAAATTCCAGGGCAGCACACATGCATGTCGTTTGATGCATTTCCTCCCCTACGTTTCGATTTTATACCGAGAAAACTCAGTCAGCATCGTTGAAGCTCGACTAGAAAAACGCAAATAATATGGACTGTGAAGGGAGCAAAATTGGGTGGAAATAAACAAAATATCGGCGCTGCAATCCAGTCGACGGCAGAAAAGTGTGTGTGTTTTGATCAAGGAAATACCCATTAGAATTCTGGGTCTTTAATTCTTCGTAGCCAGAACATGATATGTAGTGGCTGATCTCGCATGCTCACGTATATATTCGAGGGCAGTTTGCACAGAATGGACAAAAGTTGGTAGTGGAGGGGAGGGGTGGATGGCTGGGTGGCATTCAGGCAATGGTCCTTTGTGAAGTAGGAGTTGGCGGTTCCTGTCAGCAGAGGACAGACAGCAAAGCAGGGTCAAACTCCGGCTCTCCGTTCCATTCCCACATCGGGTCTTCCTTTTACAACTGGGACACGTGTATCTTTAACTGAGGTACAAGTGGCGTTCAGGGGTCTTGTCACACCTTCAACAATCAATCAAATATTTAAATCTTAGTTGATTCTCCATCAATGGGTGCACAATTCTGCAATTGCCCTTGCCTGCCACTTTCTTGAACCAATGGCTTATATTATATATGTGTGTGTGTGTGTGTGTGTGTGTGTGTGTGTGGGGAGGTATAGTAGGCAGCCGTCACTGCCAGCCTGATGAGTTTCATCCGGCTAAACGCTTCGCTGTTACAAATAGGTTCTTTGCATTGTACTTTTTTTTTTTTATCTTTTCCATTTTCAGTTAACGTGTACTACTATTTCGACCTTATTTCTGGAGGTAATTGTGAGGTTTAAAGAAATTTATTTAGAAATATATTAAAATAATATTTTTTATTTTTTAAAAATTATTTTTAGTATCATTTCATTAAAACAATCTAAAAATATAAAAAAAATAATTTTAAATAAAAAATATTACAATTTTTGGAAAATGCGGTTTCAACCACATTCTCAAACACTGCCTTCGTAACCTACCGGATAGGTGATTCATTCTACGCGGTGAGCAAATTTAAAATTTTTACTAGTGAGTATTTTCAATACTTTTTTTTTGGTTTTTAGCACTTAAAAAAATAGCATAGTACATAAAATATTTAGAAAAGTAGCACAATTTAGAGAGTCACAAGTGATATATGCAACTCATGAGTCTCTCCAAAGTTAAAAATAGACCCAGAAATTTACAATAATGAGAGGAGAGAGGAGAGGGAGAAAGAAAGAGGAAAAAAAGACCTCAAAGACACCGAAACTCTAATGACAACGTTGTCAGCATCGTTGGAAAGATATCAACGAGATGAATTCAACGACATCAAGGAAGGTCACAACGGTGATTTGATGAGTCGTCCAAATGTGTTGGGGCTCACTTGCCTTTTGGACGACTCGTGTGGCACACTTCGGTCACCATTGGTGACTTTCCTTGCTGTCGTTGAATTCATCTTGTCGAAATCTTTTCAACGGTACCGACAGTGTCATTATCAAAGCTTTGATGTGCCTCTAAGATTTTTTTTATTATTTGTTTGTTCTCTCTCTCCTCTCTCCTCCCTGTAATTTGTGAAGAGAGAGGAGAGAAAAAAAAATATTGAAAACACATCGAAGTTTCGGTGACAACGCCACCAACACTGTTGGAAAAATCTGGACGAGACTAATCCAGCGATATCAAGGAAGGTCACCAACGGTGATCGAAGTGCACCACAAGAGCCGTCCGAAGAAAAATGAGCTTTGATACATTTGTACATCTCGTGTGGCATACTTTGGTCATTGTTCTTGGCCTTTCTTGGTGTCATTGTATTTTTCTTGTTGATATCTTTCCAACGATATCGGTGGTGTCGTCATCAGAGTTTCGGCGTGTTTCCAGGATTTTTTTATTTCTTCCCTTGTTTTTTTCTTTCTCCTTTCTTTTTATTGTAAATTATGTCCACCTATTTTTAACTTTGGAGAAAGCCTCATATGACATTTGTGACTCTTTAAACCATTCTACTTTTCTAAAAAATTTTATACTATGTTATTTTATCCATTTTTTTTAGTGCTAAAGTACAAAAACATTCTTTTCAAATGAACAAGAAAAATCCAAAGACATGACTCTTAATAACCTGATTTAAAAATATATATATACAACGAACTAAAATAATAGTAATAATTAACTATGAAAAAAAAGTTATCGGTGCCATACTTAAGAGGAGAAAAAAAAAAAAGATCGTTGGAGACTCTCTGTGTATACCGCCCCACTACTAGAAAAAACTCATCGAGTTAGTTCTAACATCACTGTAAAACATTATATGACGAAACCAAAAGAGGTTGCACACGCTGTTAAAACAGCAACCCGAAAAGCAAATCAAACAAAACATCATGAAGTGAGCATCTCATGCTTATATTTAATTAATTAATCTAATTTAATTCAAAGACAAAGTTTCGTTTAATAAACCTAGATTTAACAAGGAACATGAAGTAAAAAAGACTAAAGATAATTCCGATCATTTTCGAAACTAGTAAAAAAAACTACAAAAAGCAAGCAAAAAAAAAAAGCGAAGCTCAATCTCCAATTAAATAAATGTTGAATGATGAAACTAAAAAAAATAAGATTAAAAAAACAAACTTGAACGAATCTACTAAACCTATATAATCTCTCAAACTCACAACCCATGAAATTTAAACCCTGGCTCAATTAAGAAGTTTAACTCCCAACCAATTTTACGTTGAATGGTGAAATAAATAAATAAAATATCAAGAATCTTGCATGGAAAACCCAAGCAATTCCTTGAGATGGAGGGTCTGCTTAAACGATTCAAACACTATCCTAGAAACCACCGTTTGACCGTCGAACAACGTCTCACGCACTTCATAAATGATGTGGATGTTTCTCATCTACATGCACCAATTATTTTTTTAAAAAAATAATATTTTATATTTATTAAATATCATCTCAATTCAACTTGATTATAAAAAACAAACATGTTGAAACTATGAAATCATCCCTGACGGTAAAATATGAAAAGCTTATGAATACCAATTCAATATTTTTTACTTCTAAGAGCAATTAAGTTATTTTAATATATTTAAAAGATATAAAAATATTTATTTGTTTCAAATAAATCTAATAAGATCCAATACGGTGTTACTCTTAATAACAAGGTAATTGATTTCATTTAAGAATAACATAATAGTTATTTTACGATTTTAATCCACACTAGGCTGTATCAAAGTTCTCAAAAATCCATTTTATTTGATTTTTCAAAATTTTGACAATTATATATATAAATAAAATACCAAATGTCCCCACGATTTCTTAGACGAATCCAATCCAGTGGCACCGAAGGAGCGGAACGTGCATGCGACCCCACAGTCGCAGTGCACAGTGTGCATTTAGTTCTCCTCTGATCAGCCCCGTATTGACACGGGGAATTAAGTTCGTATTTGAGCTGTAACTTGCCGGTCAGACAAGGATTAATTTAACGAAGTAACGACATGTGTCACCTGTATTTTTTTAAATTTTAATTTTTAAAAGAATAAAAAAAATATTATTTTAATATGAAAAATCTTGGTAACAATTATTTTAAATATTATTTTAAATTGTAATTTATATATATATACATACATATGAAAAATCTTGGCAACAATTATTCTGTCGTAACTACAGATTCCTTTTGTTTTATTTTTTATTTTTTTTCTTGCTGGAAGAAATGCTTGCTGCTGCATGCTTCAAAGAAAAAATATATTTCCCAGTAATTTCTTCGTTCGCGTGGAAAAGAAAAATGCAATACCTCGTAGAAGGGTCATTAGCCCAAAATTTTGGGTAATTTTATTTTAGTATTTTTAGAATATTTTGGTGTGTTGATGTTAAAAATTATTTTTAAAAAATAAAATATATTATTTTAATACATTAACAAATAAAATTTATTTTAAAAACTGAACACTCCTACCAAAACAGTGCTGCACAAGAAGCAGCTAATTAGCAAATGGATCAGATCAAAAATAAAAGGATTAACAATAGACAGGGAGGAGTTAACGAAAAGTAAAAACAAGAAGTGGGAATAAAATGAAAAGAAGGTGGACAAAAAGGGAATAACAAAGAGTCTCAAAAGCTACAAGAGACCGGAATGACAGAGAGTGAGTGTAGCGGTAGCGGTAGTGAAATCATGTTGACTCACAGTGATGGTGCATTTGCTCCAGCCTCTCCGTTATTTCTTTGAAAGAAAGAAAATTATACGTCTCACTCCCTCTTCTATTCCTCAGCTGGTAAGTAAGAAAAAAGGCTACTTACTAGTCTATCTTAGCCCCTTTACCTTTTAGCCCCCTCTGTTTCTCTGTTCATGTCAAGAAGCAACTGTTGCAAAGGAGAGAGAAATTTGGAATCCGGCAACACCCCATTTCCTAAAGTTCTTCAAATGGGAATTTCCATGTCTTATTCTTTTTCTATTTTTATTTGAAAGCCGAAGTTGACCCCCCCTCCCCCCCTTTTCTTGCCCAGTTTCTTTTGCGATTTTTTACTTGAAAGCTGCTGAAATTTTTGGTTAGTTTAAGGGTGAGCGTTAAAGATTGACAAGGGATATATGTCGTTTTTTTTTGGTTTGCCGAGGAAGGT
>Ga0307510_10004168_pt1 | contig 16974 bp, 10 predicted proteins | sample 12_EM_MG_FD_207224 | JGI IMG/M metagenome (GOLD analysis project Ga0307510, IMG submission 207224) | Populus trichocarpa ectomycorrhiza microbial communities from riparian zone in the Pacific Northwest, United States - 12_EM | ecosystem: Host-associated > Plants > Roots > Unclassified | place...
CCCAATCCACAATGCCCTGGCTCAGGAGATGGAAAGGTTGTGGCAAAAACAGAAACTACAATATTAAACGGTCTAAAAAAGGACTGCATTAAAAATATTTTTTTAATATTAAACAATTTATGACTTCTTAAATTTACATAACATGTGAACATATTTTTATAAAAGTAATTCTTACTTATTATATTTTTATAAAAGTAATTCTTACTTATTTTTAAGAAAAAGTTGAATAGGATGATAATATATATAGACAGATCATTTTAATAAAACCGATGATATATATAAAAATATTTTGAAATAGAATTATGCAAAACCACAAGTATATTTGATGTGTAATTTAAAAAAAAATGAAAAAAGTTATTAATTTAATTAAAAAAATGAATCACATAATAGGTGATTGTGGTTTTGTCTAAAATCAAGAATACTGTTTTGTTTCAAAAGCAAAACAATTTTTCTTTTTAAATGACTTGCTTTTGTTTTAAAATAAGATAAACAGGAGTCGAACACTGATTTTCAAGAAAAAAGGGAGACGAATACACCACACATGCAACGTCTTAGTCATTGAGTTTGGATGTTAGTTTGGTAATGGCATTACGTGGTTTCCAAAATCCAATGAAAACCTCTCCCAAAGACACAGAACTCTGAAAAGATTAACAAAAAAAGAGGCATTGCGTTTGGAATGGCTTCCCGTTTAGGAGAAGGAGAAGGCATAGCAGGATTTGCCGTAGTTATGATCACATATGGAAGCTTGGAAGGCAATAGTTGGCAATCTGGCTGGGTTTTGCACTCCCGCATTTTATATAGCGTGCCGGCCTATAATAATTCAGTTTTTCCCTGGAGTTGCTAGGTCGAGAAGACAGAACACAGACTACAGTTCAAGACTTGAGGATTCACATGCTTCACGCCAGTAGACTCGTGAAGCAAAAAGGATTAGAACACTGGATTCAAGTCCCAACTCGAGCATACAACAGTTACCATCTGGGCAACGTAGAAAGAATATGGTCCAAACACTGTATAACAGATTTATCTATCGAAGTTGATATCTGTTCTCCTTCAAACCCTCGTCACACTTCCCAGTTATCCCTGTTGAGATGTCCGAAAGAAATGATCTTTCAGGACATGCCATATTCAGCACGGTCTTCAGGCTTCCAAGATTTGGCTTTTCTTGGAGCTCAATTCCCTGGGAATCGGAGATTTGCTGGTGAAAGAACAAAGTTGTGTTAGAACTCAACCAATTTGAGAAAGGCCATTTAAACAGTTGCAAAATGTGAAAGTGAAGACACACTACTTACTACCTTTGTCAGCCATAATATGTAAGTTGCGCAATATATTGCCTGTGCTTGAAAATCCTCAAACTCATTATCGGGTATTGTTGAGCAGGAATTTGCGAGATGCAACTCATTATCCATAAAGATACCAATGTCAGCATTTACGCTGGATTTACATACACGGTAGTTAGATGTGTCACCAAGATTAGTTGTGAAATGCCTTATCCAAGACAAGGAGAGGAAACGACGATGAAGCCACAAAGCCTGAAAAAGATAAAACTAAGTATAAGAAGATACAAAGTGAAGTGTGGCTGGAAGTTGACCACTGGTGTTTAGGAACCATTAAGAATTCGCAGAAATTGGATATCTTCGTTTTACTTGAGGGGAGAAAGAAAAGATAAAACATCTACGACAAGTGAATCAATAATGAATTTCTTAAACCTGTGGGGCAACGTTTTGTGAGATGTACCTCTCTTCCTACATAACACTTAATCAATGCTTCATTCCAATCAAGCTCCTCCTGTCATACACCCACAGTATAACAATCAAAATATCAAATAAAACCCGGTTAAAAGTGGAATAAAAACATTTTATGAATTGTTTGCACTAGGATTTTCCTCAAAAGAAGGATTTTGCTTCAATAATGTTATTTTGTTATCCGCATGTTGATAGGTCCCAATCAAAGCTATGGAATTGTAATAGAAAAGATTATTCTCTCAGGGTGAGAACAAACCACAGATATGACGGGCTAATAATGCTTGTTCTCTTTATTCTCATGTATGAGTTATATACAAACCCATTTTGTGACTTCAATACCGAAATTAAAGGACCTACAAAGCCTAATGCTTATCCTTGCAACACACTAACAGAAAGCTAATTAACTCTCTAACAAAGCCTAATGCTTACTCACTAACAGAAGCTAATCATCAAGCATACAAGAAATCTTAGCCTTCCCCACGTTAGAAAGCTAATCCTGATAATTGGGGTTTTGTTTCCTTGATCTCCACGGCACCATCTTCTTATCACATGTCCAATAAAAGAAAGAGAGCTTGTCTCCAACATCCTGACCCATTTTTTTGCGTAAGACTACAACAATGCAGTCAAATCACCAAGAAAATCAAAGGAAAGTGCTAGGTTTATTTGAGGCAAATGTAATCTAACATAAAAAGAAAAGGTCATAATATTCCCATTCCCATATTCATAAAACTCAGAAGAGTTGCTGATGAGCTGATGTACTTGGAAAGGTACCAAGAATTAGCTACATATGATCATAAGCGAACTAGAAACACAAAAACAGAGCAGACAAGCCTTCATAAAATGAGCAGTGATTGATGAACAGTGTGCAGAAACATTATACCTGCCAGATTCGATAAATTTCATCATTTCCATCAGATGTTCCATCTTCTAGTTTATGGCAGTGATCCTCCCTGATCCTGAGCATCAGCCGCTGCATTTAATGAAAACTCATCAATAAATTTCTACATTGTTTTTTTTTCAAAGAGGCATTGGATTTCATTAGAAGATTCCCCCCAAAAAACCCATCAATAAATTTCTACATTGTTTTTTTTTTCAAATAGGCATTGGATTTCATTAGAAGAGCTATGATAGTCCCCCCCTAAAAAAAATGTTTAATTGCTTTTTCAGGGGTTTATCTTTCTTTTGAACTCTTCAATATCAGGCTCAAAAGTTTGAAGAGGAAAACTCACAGTGCGATAATGAAAGCAAGAATTATCAGCAACATGTAATCCAGCCCAGTTTCTGGATTTCTTCAACTCATGCAGCACCTGCAGGCAAAGTGGATTCATATATAATTCAAAAAAACCATGTACAACAACTAAAAATTTATAGTTTACAAATCTAACAAAAACAACTCAGCAGGAAACCATTCAAAACCAGGAAAAAGAGCCAACATAGCTTACTCTAGTGATAATCTAAGCTATGAAGGCTAGCATACAGTATTACAATGCACATTTAAGGGGGCAAGGTTGGCCCGAAAATGTTTTGCTACAGCTACATTCTAAAGCATTGATACAAAGCAAACACTTAGTGACCTGTTCTGTTGTCATGTATGAAACTAACCAGCAACGATGATTCCATGCACGATAATTCATTTTTGATCTCTGCAAAACAAGTGGGCAGGAAATCATATTAAGACCACACCTCACTGGTGCATTCCTCGTCACATAGTTTATGGGATGTCTCATCAACTGTTATGTGCCAAAAATCATTAGTTTGACCACAATTTTATAGGAAACCCAATCAAGAGCCGTTATAGGAAGATTATTTCTGATGTCTCTGGGAAGGGTTAGAAGAAACAAACTAAAATGCAACAGAAAAGAATATAATAGTTTCTACTATTAAATATCATATAAACCTTCATCTATTAATAATATCAACATCCTGAACTGAATTTAAACCTCAGCTATTTTCTCCACTAGCTCAGATTCTTTCCCTACAATATCTTGCATAGTTGAACATTTTCCAGCAACCATCTTGATCACCCACCGCCTGCCAATTTATTTATACATCCATAAGAGTTGGGTTTTATGCTTGAAAAGAATTGTGCCTAAATACACGTCACGGTGAAACAGTTGATAACTGTTGAATTACATATAGAGCTTGGTGGAAAATCAAAAACACAAAATAAAAAGTATCATCATATTAAAAACGAAAAAGAATAGCTTATATATGTTACCTGTGGCACCATGCCTTTTCACTTTTGGGAGAGTATGAAAGGACTAGGGCCGACAAGAAAAGTTCATCCAAAAATATCAACATATGCTGCTTCTTTGACACAATTAACTTCCTGCATGACAAATACGAGGAACAAACATCATGGTTATGGGTTCATGGTAAGAATAAGCAAGACTGACAATAATTAAATGAATGGAGATACAGATGCACACACAAACATATCGATATAAACTTGAGCAGAAAGCTGGAAATACCTGAAATTCCATGCAGTCCCAAAGTCACAGCTTAACAATAAAAGCGCCTTGCTGTGCTTCATGACCTCACTTTCAAGATTACCCTCATCCCAAGATGCATCAGATAGATTCTCATGCCTCTTATATTGGCTAATTGCATGCATAAACACATCTTTGACCGCCTTATACAAAGGAAGGAGAACATCTGTCGAAATTGCAAGCTTATGATCCCTGCTCCAAAAATTTGCATCTTCATGTTCCAAGGAGCTGCTCGCTTCTTTATTTAATGTGACAAATTGGGATGGGTGAATAAATCCTACTTCATCACTATATTCAAGAATATCAACAACGTAAAAATGCATATTCATAGTGTGAAAAGGCAAGAAATAATCAAATGTTTATGGACATGCGTTTGTAAAATTCTTACATGAGAGGATCAGACTCCAGAATGAGCTCAAATTCATTCAAAAGACTCAAACTGTTTCCTTTCAAAATCATAGATTCTTTTCTCATCTCTGCTGAGTTGACAGGAAACTGCCATAAAGTAGCAGAATGGCAATTACAAATAGATGGGTATATTGATATACATTTTGTGAACTGAAGTCACTAGGTCACAGGTACAACAAGGAAATTAAAAGAAAAATCAAAGAGAAAAAATTGAAGACAACTGTTTCGAAAATAGGGGAAAAAAAATTAGTCAAAAGCCCAATAACAGTAAAACAGCTTCATGTTCAAGAAAAAAAAGAGACTTCTCTATTTATACAACTACCTAGACATGTGGAGGAAATTGACTGAGGATATAAACCTGGTTTTAGGGGCTTAGCAAAGTGGTCATGACATTCAGAACTCAGTCCCTCCCAGAGCTTCAAACAAACATGCATGAGCAAAATCCTAAAGCTAGACTTCTTTGATGATTAACATGACAGCCAAGCATTCCAGCAAAAAACTTTAGTTTCCAAAAAAAAAAACAAAGAAAGAAAAGATCGCAGACCTTAGTCAGTTGTTCCCTGCAGATTTACAGGGGACTAGCAAAACCCATGCCTCTAAAAAAAGGTGCTTATCACCCATTGATTATGCAAGATTAATCAAAACTTGGTTTCAACCTCCATACAGGGCTCAGCAGGTATTATGAGCATTCCAATCAATCCAAATCCACAGAGCCAAACCCAGCAAAACATGAATATACCACCAAACTTTTATATCAAAGTACATGACATGCAAGCTCAAGAACTAAGCAAAGCAGGGTAGGAATTATAACTTCAAGGAGAAAACTCAAGACAAACAGCCCCTATAGGGTATAGACTCCTTGCCTTTCTCTTTATTTATTTCACCCTTTTCTCAGCTCACAATGGCAGCTCCCCACACTAAACAAAAAGAAAAAAACCAGGCCTTTGAATTGCAATCTTTTCCACCAAGAGAACCACCAGGAAGCCCTCACGGAAAACGAATCCCCAATATTTTCAAAACCAGAGAGCTCCCACCCAAAACTAAAGTCAAAACCCCTATTTATACCAAAAACAAGGAAACCCTAATCCTCTCTCCTCTGACCCGTTAACTCAATCTCAACCCTTCAAATTACTAGCATTTTGCCCTTGGAATCAATAATTGTATACTAAAATTATCAAATGTCTCTCATCAATAACAAATCAATATCATTTTAAAGCAACCGTGAAAATGGAATAAGATACCATCTATGGATTCCATAAAATAAAACAGCTTTCATAGTCCATGGTGATCATAGATATCTACTTCAAATCTTTATTAAAATCATAGGCCTCTTCCAAGTTTTGAGCTTTCACGTGAAACAAAAGGAACCCACATGGAAAAGAACTGAACATTGCAAGTGGAAATAACAGTACCTGTAACTGGAGCAGAGATGATTCCTTCTATTTCTTACGCTTCACTTGTTTTGAGAAATAAAAGGCGCTTCCATCTCTAGTAGCAAAAAAGAAAATTTTGAAACTTACACTCTGGTCCCTGTTGTTATATGACGTATGGAAAAAGACCCTTTTTTTCAATAGAAAAAATATAGACACGCGTCAGGAGCTGTTACGAGTGTTTTTAGCCTGCCTCCTTCTCTTAACCATGAATTTTTTATTCTTTTTTTTTTTAGAAATCTTTTAGCCATGAATTGACAGAAAAGAAAAGGAGAGAGAGAGTTTCTTGATTTTTTGTCATCATCATCAAAAGGGATCTTTTATGGTGATTGTCCAAAAACAAAACTCTACTCTACAGAGCTCTCAATCTCTTTTTCACCTATGAGTTTTGCCCATTTTTTTTTTTTCTTTAAATTCGAAGCATGCTAGCTTTTCTTTCCAATCAAATGTTTTTGATTTCATGATCTTAGACATTGATGCTTATATATGTTTCTTTCTTCTTCTTTTTTGAGTAAATTGTTCTACATTGATTGATACATGCTAAATATTTCTTCTTTTCTTTTGGATTTATTTTATTGATTGTTTTCCAAAGTTTTGGCATTCAGAAAATTGTTGGCTTGTAGAGCATTTCTATTGGTTTTATAAATTATGGATCATATTGTTGGGGGAAAATTCAAACTGGGTAGAAAGATCGGTGGAGGATCTTTTGGGGAGATTTTTCTTGGTCAGTTCTTCTTATTCTTCTTCTTCTCGTTATATTATGTAATTGCAATTTTGTTTTGAAAGAAACTAATGAATATCGCTTATGGCTTTAATTTGTACAGGGATTGATGTGCAGAATGGAGAGGAAGTTGGCATAAAGCTGGTATTTGAATAACGTTCATTTTTTGTTTGAAATTTTACCTTATTTTCATCTTCTTTATTGGAATTTAATGTATTGGGCATTGACTGCTAAAGAGGGGTATGCAATGTAAGAAATTTAGGACTGATGATTCTCTCTGATCAATGAGATGTGCAATGTGCCTTGAATTGGAATATTTTTCCTTTTTCTTTTTCTGAAAGAGTATGCTTGGTTCAGTTTGATTTGAGTTTATTTTGGTAGTGCCATTACTACTTGAATGCAAGAATTATGTAAAAGAAAAAAATGCATACAAACGCAAGAATTCTTGCATGGAAGGTGATGTAGCTGCATAAGTTCTTGCTATGGCATGAACAAACTTTTGAACTGTGACATGCATTAATTTGGTAGAGAATTTCAGCCAGTCCTAACCTTTATAAGATTCTTCTTTACCGTCATCAAGAAGGCATTGTTTTTTAAAGGAAAAATTAAGTCACGTAATTGTATTGATGAAGTGTATGTAATTGAATATCAAGAAAACAAATTGAGATCCATCTATTGATTTATCTTAAGTTTTATCTAAGAACACATTTTTCTTTCTCAAGCTCTCAGCATATATTTCCTTTTTCCTGTTAATTTTAAGGAACCTGTAAGGAGCAAGCACCCTCAGCTTCACTATGAGTCTAAAATTTACATGCTTCTTCAAGGAGGAAGTAAGTCCTCACTGTCTTTCCTTCTTGTTATTCTTAATGTGGTACAATAAGCTATAATAAAGTGATAGATGTCATTTTTGCACTATAATTGAATGATTATCTCATTTATTTTTTATGCAGTGGGAATTCCTCAACTCAAGTGGTTTGGTGTTGATGGTGAGTACAGCATCATGGTTATTGACCTTCTTGGGCCAAGTCTTGAAGACTTATTCAACTACTGCAATCGGAAGCTTTCTTTGAAAACAGTGTTGATGCTTGCAGATCAATTGGTATGTGTCTACTTCTCTTGGAGGAAGTTATTTCCCTTGGCTCAATGAGCTTCCTCTTTGATTAGATCATTAATTTTCTTAGTTGTTTATTTTAGATTAACAGGGTTGAATATATGCACTCAAGGGGCTTTCTTCACCGTGACATAAAGCCTGATAACTTTCTTATGGGTTTGGGACGTAAAGCCAATCAGGTATATTAATATGCTGCAGTTCATGTGCATGTTTAACTTTATCTTCAGTTGCAATTTCAAATTTTAAAATTTTGGAGTGGATCTTGGTTCAGTTAAAAACATTAGAGAGTCTTATTTAAACCATAGTTTTGTAATTTAAATATCTTAGTGGGATGTTGTCAACTATGGAATTTACCTCTTTGCAATTTTCCAAGACTTTTTTTTTCATTCTTTTTTTTTCAAACTTCATTATTGTGATGCATTTGCATGCTTAGTATATTAGATATAACAGTAAAATAACAAAAAAATTGTAGTTGTAATCGAGAGATATCTATTATGAATATCCTAACTAAATGATAAATATTTTCACTTACTGTTGGGCATAGTGAAGCCATAATAATATGGTGCTACTATTAAAATAAATATAAATTAGTTGATGAGATTGTTAAAATATAATTGAACACCCTTAGATATTTGGTATTTCTCAAATTGATTTGTCTTTATTTTCTGAAGAGAATTATGAAGTCCAATTGGAATTTGGTTCCCTAGCGAAAGTCCTGATTTTATTGAGAGTGAGAACATCTTCTTTACTTATTTCTGCAGTTGGTGGTTATTTCATTGTTAGTAATTATGCCAGGTTTATATTATTGATTATGGCCTTGCAAAGAAGTATAGGGATTCTCAAACTCATAAGCACATACCATACAGGTACTTCCAGTTACTATGCTTTTCCTTTACATTGCGTGTTTTTCCTTTACATTGTGTCCCCTCTCTTTTGTAGAGAAATTTTATAGTACTCCAAAAGTAATCAATAGTTACTCCATGGGTCTATCTTGAGGAGAAACAAATACAAAGATGAAAGCAAAAGGAACATACGAGCCTACTAAAAGACCAAAAGTATTAAAGAATATTTTCACTTGGGCTAGAAAATAATACTTTTAAATCTCTCTTATTAATCACTCTTTCTCCTATAGAGTAACTATTTATAGTCATTCCTTGAGTATCTATTGTATTGTGTAGCGTATCCCCCCCCCATCTATCTTATTTATCTATTTATTGAATTTGTGCATACAACATACTATTCAAAAGGTAGAGGGATAGGCCGGTTACTCATTTGGAAAGTGCTTAAGTGAAAATTTTGGTGAGCATTCAGATAAACTGAATGGATTGGATGTTACCATCTCTATCAAACTCTGCTCAAAATTAGTTGTACTGGGATTGATTTTTCTTATATTTAATTTTACTTTGGTGCATAACAAATTCTCGCTTTAATTAATACAACACATCACTTCAATGACAAACAGAAATCATTAGGGTTTTCATTTTCTTTTTTCAATATTGAAATGATTTACCTAAATACTGGTTTCCATTCCCATGCAAACCACCATTGGGCATTATTACTAGACTTGTAATATATTGCTTATATAATTGTGAATTTGTTGTATCTTCTCAGGGAAAATAAAAATCTTACCGGCACAGCTCGATATGCCAGTGTTAACACTCACCTTGGAGTTGGTAAGTAAAGTCTTATATCAATTGTTGATTTTATTACTTGGCAGAGTTTTAGATTAATTTATGCATCTAATTATTGTGTTGCTTGGTTAACAGAACAAAGTAGAAGAGATGATTTGGAATCTCTCGGTTATGTGCTTATGTATTTCCTCAGGGGAAGGTTGAACATAAAATAAATGTTATGTTAGTCCTATCTAATTTTTGCTTTTAGAGTCTTTCATAGGATCAAATACAAGTTGTTGATTTGCATCATATTCTAAGTTTCATGAACTGTTGGCATCAGCCTTCCGTGGCAGGGTCTTAAAGCAGGGACAAAAAAGCAGAAGTATGATAAAATCAGTGAAAAGAAGACCTTAACTCCTATAGAGGTAATACTACGTTTCGACATGACACCTTCTTCTACTAAAGCATACCATTTCATGTTATGTTTGTTTTATTTTAATATGGAAGAATGTGTTAATTGATCTCTTAAACCCTGCTTTCTTTTCTTTTCTTTTCTCTTGTCAATGTTTATCTTGTTGCAAAATTAAAAATAAAAAAGACAGAATTGCTTAAAGTTCCAATAATATTTTGACAGGTTCTTTGCAAATCATATCCATCAGAGTTCATATCATACTTTCATTATTGTCGATCATTACGATTTGAAGACAAACCGGATTATTCATATTTGAAGAGGCTTTTTCGTGACTTATTTCTTAGAGAAGGTAAAACATGGAGATTGTATTTATTAATTTAGTTTATCTTCCCTTAATATAGCATGGGCAAGGAATGCTTTGATTGACAAGTCATTTCCTATTTTTTCTTGTCTCTTCCTGTTGGTAATGACTGCTACCCCTCGCATTCGAGAGTGTGACTCCAGTGGCCTACATTATTAGAATAACAGATTTTGTGCAGGCTATAAAAGTAGTTTGGCCTTGCCTGGTTCCTGAGCAATACAAATCCTGACATGGATTATTTGTGCAGGCTATCAATTTGATTATATATATGATTGGACAATTTTGAAGTATCCTCAAATTGGTTCCAATTCTAGACAAAAGGTTAATGTTCGTCACTTTTATAGCCTAGACTTTTTCTTTGTTTGATATTTATAATATATTTTGTATGTTTCAGCAGCCTAGTGCAAAGGCAGGTTCAAAACTTCGACCATCTACTGAAAAAACAGAAAAGACTCCAGGTGTGTTCCTTATCGAGTTAGGAAGGTATAGAGAGGGTATAGAGAGGAATGTTAAGCTAGTTTTGTTTATAAAAACTTATGTGCATGACTGTGTTGAAATAAAAACATGATTTCTTAATTACATGATAAACTTGCGATTATTAGCTAGATTAAAATTTATAGTGATTACCATTGAGGCTTTGTTCCTTAAATTAGACCTTTCCAACTTCCTTTTCTCGGAATATGAAATGACTTTTTTGTTTCTATTTACTTGTTTTAACTAGTGGGAAAAGAGATGCATGATAGATATTTGGGTGTGGTTGAAGTGTTGGGTAGAAGAAGTGCTTCCAATGTTAATGTTGATCGCTCGAAGCACAGGCCATCGGAGAATGTTTCACCATCAAAGGAAGTGGTAAGTAATTGCATCCAGAAAATGCTACACTTAATACCTTTTCCTAACGTGTAATATTACCACTTTGAGGAGGTAGATACAAAAACTCTAGAATTCCTGGTAGGTGATGTTAAATTCTGCTATAAATATGTTTTCATCTTCTCCAGCGATCTGATTTGGATAGAGGCCGCACTTCTTTCTCTCACAATGGAAGTATGTCAAGAAAGGCTGTTGCTTCAAGCAGCAGAATAGGCACTACTGTTTCAGCTAATGAGAGTAGATCAAGTTGGCTGTTTTCGAATACTAATCGCCTGCCTACCACCCAAAAAAACCGTTCTGGAGTTGAGTCCAAAATGGCATCAGTTTCTCATGGAACCCCTACAAAAGGCACCCGTGAGGGCCATCTTCGAAGCTTTGAGAATCTTTCCATTGGCGCACAGAAGAGGAAGCAATGAACATTATTACATTACTTTTAGTAAAAGATGGTGCTTTTTATTTATGATGAGACAATACATGTGTTCTTGTTTCATTGCATGTAACGCATATTTATTCAAGCTTTTTCGTTTTGATAAAATTATGATGCATTTTGCCTTTCTAAGAAATCTGCATGTGCAACACCCGGGTGTCGTACATCTTGTTTCGACGTAGTTCTGTGAAGCAACCAAGAAGAAAATAGTAAGTTCTCTAGAGATGATTGGACATTCCAAATCTTACTCTTTGTTCTCGTTTTTCAAGAATTTGTCCTCTACGTTTTTGGATTTGGCAAGTTCCCTTCCAGAGGCAAAACTAAGATCTTGTTTAAAATTAGTTTTTTAAAACTAAGATCATGTCTAAAATTAATTTTTATTATTTTTACGGTTGAATCTGGTTTTTTTAGAATTTTTATTTTTTTGTTTTCTTGTTTAAAATTATTTTTTTTTATTTTTAGATTATTTTAATGTATTGATATTAAAAATAATTTTTTAAAAAATAAAAAATATATTATTTTGATATATTTTCGAATGAAACACTTTGAAAAACAATTATTATTACACTCAAAAATACCCTCTAATTCTAGATTTGAGTCTTGTATAAGCAATTCTTTTTATGGTGATCTGCTTTGCATATAGATAGGTGTCGTAGCGGAGGATTAATTTTTTTTAACATAAAGAATAGATGTTCAAGCATTGGATATAGTTTTTTATATAAAAAAAATAAAAATCAATAACTTAGGTTATAAATTTGATTAGTTGATTTCATTTAATTATATTACAAGTAAGCCAATGTTCCACCATCAATGGAAGTTGCATGTGGTGCTAGAACCTGACGGCTTTCTCCATACGCTAGCACATGTGATACACGAGCAAGTCAAGTTGCCCTACCCATTGACTTTATCCCATCATATTTGTTTTAATTTAAATTTTGATTCTTTAAGTTTAATTGTTTTACATCAATAAAATTTTATTTTATTTTTTCAAATCCATCATCAATCGAGCACTAGAGTTTTCCGTCGATATTGCAAGATCTTTATATATAAGCAACCAAAATAAACTATTAATTCAAATCCTAAATAAAAGCAATGTGAAAGGATCAAATAAAAAAATGTTAAGTTATAAAAAAAGACATGAACTCTTCCCCTACCCATGCAAATCAGCCCTTAATATTAGCAAAAAGAAACCAAACATTTGTTTAAGCTTTAAATTCTATGCCTGAAGCTCTAATTCTTTCTTTTAAATCAATGAAACTGAATTTTATTTTGTCAAACCAAGCATTAACTAAGTGATATAACATTTCCTCGACATCATTTGATGTGTTGATATTAAAAATAAAATTTTAAAAATAAAAAAATTATATTATTTCGATGCATTTCTAAACGAAAAACACTTTGAAAAGTAACCACTACCATAATACCAAACGAACTCTTAAGGTTTAGGGAGAAGTACATGGAACAAAAGAGGGGTTTTTTTTTTCAACATGCAAAGCCCTATGGAATATACATACATAAACGCAAATAAATTTAATGTAATTTATTAATAAGTAATTTATGTTATTAAAATAATAATACTGTCATTGAGAACTGAGAAGTTTTACGATGTTCATGAAGTAGCTAGTAACATCCTATTAGTTATTTTATGGGATCCACTTAAAAAAAACACAAATAGAAAAAGAGAAATTCCACATAAAAATATTTTTTTATCACTTTTTATAAGTAATGAGTTTAATTTTTTTTTTCTACTTGTGTTTGTATTTTTTCAAAATAAATTATATAAAATAACTAATAAAATATCTAATTATTTCTTGTGCACCCTAATAAAATCATAGCTTTCTCTTAATAAAAGTACAAGATATTTTTTACCTCTTAAAAGAACACTTCCACAAAAGGAGCTCCTACAAAACACATCGCAATTTCTAAAGGAACCAAAATCCTGTAACAAAAGAACAAGCAATATAGTTGTTTCCACTTTCCACTACAAAAAAAAAAAGAAAAAAAAAGAAAAGAAAGATGTAGCTTGTTATTGATTATTGAAATTATTTTTTGTTAATTTCTTGTTTAATGGAGCAACAATTTTAAGAGATCGAGAAATCAACATTTAATGTTTTTGTTTTTCTATTTAAACGGTTACTTTTTTGTTTTTAAACATGACCTGGTGAGTGTACAATGAAAAATATAAAACGATAATAAATAAATCAGGTTTAAAAAAAAAATGATTAAGAAAACCTTGGAAAAAAAATATTTTTTTTGAAAAAAGGACAAGTGATGTATCTCAATTCATATATTATTAGATATAGAAGAATAAAATATAGTAAAAAAGACATAAAAAATAATATTGGTCAACTCGAGTTAGCATAAATAACCCTGGTAGTCAGGACCGGGCCAACCCAGTATATCCCGTCAAACCTACGGCCGAGATCATGAGATTGAAATAACCCAATAAAAAAATAACAAGAATTATAAATTATTTTAAAAAAAAAACGTGTTAACTTTTCAAACTTATGACTCAGGTCATTAGACCCATAGTACCCTATCTAAAAAAAACCATAAAATTCAATTCTCAATCAATTAAATATTGAATAATAATATTGAAAAAAAAAATATTTCAACTATACAAAATAATTAAAAATAGCAATTAAAAGAATGAGGGCCAAAATAAATTTTATATTTGATTGAAGGGTGAAATTAAAAAGAAAAATTAATTTAGCAAAAGAACCTAAAATATCAAAAGAATGAGGATCAAAACCAATATAAAAAAATAATTGAATTGTGAAATTGAAAAGAATAATAACTTTTATAAAAGGGTTAATAAAAAAATAAAAATCAAAATAATAAGGACCAAATTAGAAAACATTACTATCAATTTGGATTGAAGAATAAAATTAAAAACCCATAAAAGTTTTATAAAAGGGCTAAGGAAAAAACATTAGAAATCAAAAGAATAAAGATCGAATTTGATAAAAAAAATATAGCAAATTGGAAAAAGAATGATAAAACTAAAAATAAATATTTTTTTATAAAATGGCTAAGAACAAAAATTATAAATAAAAAAATAAGGATTAAAGTTGAAAAACCAACAATCAGGAGGGTCAAGTTGTAATTTTTGAGAAAAGAGGGAGAAAAGATAACAAAAAGAAAGAAAGATCTATTGCGACAAACTATACTGCTAAAGCTGACATGCCCAACTGCACATTCAAAAGGCATTGTTGTGCTTCTAGTTATGTGGTGAGAGGATATTTTTTTGATGTTAAGAGACGCCACAAGTGTTAGGAAGCGCGTCGGGTGGTCACTACCTTTTTCTTTTTTATATATATTTAGTCAAATACCACATTTCTTAAGTTGACTTCATAATAATAAAAAAATTATAATGAAAATACAAAAAAAACCCCTTTAACTTAGGTTTTAATTTTTTCGCTTTTAAGAGCATTTTAGTTATTTCAATGTTCCTTTTAGTTTCTTGTTATTTTTTACATATGATCAAATACCAAATTGCTTCTCGGTTTACTTTATAATAAAAAAAAACATTATGGAAATACAACAATATCCCTTAATGCTAGCTTAATTTTTTTTACAAGGATATTTTGATCGTTTCAGTGTGAATTTAGAATTGAAAAGGATTTATTTATCCCGGATCAATTTAACAATGATCAATGAAACTGTGAAAACACTTAAATGCTCTTATAAGCTAATACTAAATTTTTCTAAAGAGTGTTTTACGTCAAAAAGTGCTTTTAAACATTTTTAATTTTTTTCTTTGATTTTTTTTAAAATATTTTTTAATGAATTTTCAAACAAAAAAATATTTTAAAAAACAAACATTACCACAATCTCGAATACTACTTTAATATAAAAGCAAAACCACCATTGCAAACTCTTTTAATATTCTTTATATCATTTACGATGTTCTTTAAATAAATATTGTTTTTTTTTTTTAAATAAAAATGTCACAAAACCTCAGCCTAGTTTTCACATCTTTAAGGAAATCTCAATTAAGTTTTCAAAAAATTTCTCACGAACAAGTTCTTAAAGTTGTAAGAAATCTCAATTGAATCTTTTTGTTCAAAATCATCTTAGATTTTTCAAAAAAAAAAAAACCAATCCCTTAAAAAGAGTTTGACTTTACAACATAAAGAATACACACTTTAGAAGAAATCCATCAATGGACGTGGAGAAATAGAATCAATTAAGAATTTTGAACCATCACAAACCTACTTCATGAAAAAGTTACGTGTTGAATTTGAATCTAAATGCCACTAGCTCAATAACTCACCCTCATTGTTTCCATGTTCTTCAATATATATCTATATTGACAAAAAGAATTACAAGAAAAGGAAAGAATCTCATTTTAATCTTTAGATCATGGAGTGAATTTAATTAAGTTGTTTTCTCCAAAATCATTTGAATTTTTGAATAAATAAAAGTCATACTTTATTTTATATATATATTGAAAAAAAGAATTACAAGAAAAGGAAAGAATCTCAATTTAATATTTAGACCATGGAGTGAATATTAATTAAGTCGTTGTCTCCAAAATCATTTGAATTTTTAAATAAATAAAAGTCAAACTCTTTAGTATCATTTTTATTTGATGAATTGCCTTGTGTTTGTGAGTATAGTTGTGGACTTGTGGTTACTTTTCAAAGTATTTGTCATGCCGAAATACATCAAAATAATATTTTTTTATTTTTTAAAAAATATTTTTGAGATCAACGCATTAAAATGATTTAAAATATACTAAAAAAATAAATTTTTAACAAAAACATAAATAAAATTTTATGAAACACGGTTTACACCGCGTTTCCAAACTATATCTAAAGCAGTGTATACCAGAAAAGATCTACTATGGATATGGATATGGATAGATGTACTCAATTATAAATATTGGAACCTCTAAGAATCTAATTGACAAAATATTATTTAGTTTGAGGACTAAATCGAGTAATTTCTAATTACCTAAACCTTTTTTTATCTAGAAAATTACCTAAATTTGAAGAAATAAATCAGCCAAGCAGCACGAGTTTTCAATCACGTGACAAAACTGACACGTGTCGTTATTCCTTAATGGCAACCAGTTTAAATACCAAGTATTATATTTTTAAAAAAATAATCAGCAACTCTCTCTTCCTCTCCTTTACCCCCCAAAAAATCTCTCGCGGTGCAAAATTTTCAGCCCTTTGAATCGCATCCATTCTATTCACTCGAAAAAACAAGAAGAAAATCTCGTGTTTTTGTAAAGATCTAGGGTTGCTTAGTATATTGGCCGAATCGAAGATTGATAAATTGGACTTGTAATTGAAGGTTGGTTAATAATGATTAGAATCTAGGGTTTGTCGATCTATGTTTTGGTTTGATTTTAGTAATTATGGAAACGACGACGAGCGATGTTG
>Ga0307510_10004169_pt1 | contig 16973 bp, 17 predicted proteins | sample 12_EM_MG_FD_207224 | JGI IMG/M metagenome (GOLD analysis project Ga0307510, IMG submission 207224) | Populus trichocarpa ectomycorrhiza microbial communities from riparian zone in the Pacific Northwest, United States - 12_EM | ecosystem: Host-associated > Plants > Roots > Unclassified | place...
CAGGACCAGGATCAGGACCAGGACCGACCACTTCGTGGCATCTCTCGTCATGTTTTGGGCATGTGGCAGTGGATTATTGCTTCCTCGTTCGGAGTCATGTAAATATGACAGTGCAGATCTACAACCCACCACATCACAGTAGCACTAGCTGTAGTGGTCACTGAGTTATCTTTTATACTGTGATGGCGTCGAAGATGGTAAGGACAAAGCAATGAAGGCTGACCGCAAGTACACTCGTGGGTGACCTATATATCCCACATTATCATTCAAACCCAACCATAAAAGATAATGTTTCCATACCCATGGGCATATAGTTACTGTCTGTTCAACAAATGTAAAGTACCGTGGGTGTACTTCGGGTATCGTTTGCATTAACAATTGGCCTAAGGCTTTGTCAATGAGAAAATGTTAGAGGCATACCTTGGAATACACTCAACACACATGGAGACGTCCAGGAGTATGGTCTTCTAGGCTTTTGGGAAGCCAGAGAAATGTGCCATGGAGTGTGTACGATCGCGGTCACGAGTCGGCGTCGAAGCTCGAAGTGTCACTCACGAGTCACGACGTTGTGGGGGGAACGAGCTCCGCTTGCAGCCCGTTGCGGTGGGAGGACATATACCGACGAGACGAGCGACAGGATAGGTAAAGGGGTGGTACAGTCACGTAGCTTATCACCAAAACACATCATGATCCGTTATTCTCCGTCCTCTTGGTACCTTCCTCCACAATCATCACATCCCTCGGATTGGCGTCCTTGGCCTTGGCGGGTGGTATGCATTTGCGTATAGCCTCAGTACGGTATTCATGTTACAGTACTAGTGCGAAGGTGTGGCAACTATTGGACTTCATTGGAGCGAGGATATTCCCCGACGGGGCTATCAAAGTTACCTTTGAAACCCGTATTGGCGGCGAAGCACCATGTGCCAGTGGCAGCCTAACCACCCCCCTTCGGCTTCGGCTCCGGTTATCCGCGAAACGACAGTGTGCATATTCACTGCCGTCATTCCCCCTCGTAACGTCAAAGCGCGCACTGATCTTGCGCATGCGCCTTCCCTTCCCAACCTAAGTATACCGGCGACACACGGGCGATCCTAGCGAGCATCACGCGCACTTCCTTCATGCAGCGACACCGCTCCCACCACGTCCCGCGAACTCCCGGCGCGCCAACGTCGCGCTCGCCAAACGCTTAGAAGAATACGTTACGCAACGATGGCATATATTGCTATGCTGGTAGAATGCCGAAGTGTTAGAACCCATGATCTTAGTAGTACAACGGCAGTATATGTATCATCCCTAGAAGTGCTACATGGGCCTCTGCTCCCCGAGGCACACAATAATGGAATCCAAAATAAATAAATAAATAACATTACCAGGCAAGGTACGAATCTGGCAGCTGACATTGTAGAAATAGTAGGATGATGTCATTCTATCGTATAGTTACCGTCCAGCCTTACAGGCTGCGGTGGGCACAACTTCTTGTCGTATAAGATCGTGTCTATGATAATGATGATGAGGACGTATCACTTAAACCTCGATTAGTGCGTCAATACTGTACTAACTGTCGCTAATCGAATCTTGATCAATCCAGAGTTATTATGGTTGCACACGGGGATAGTATACCTCTAAATTACCGATGGAATAGTGAGGTAGCTATGTACATCAACAAAACATACTGTAGTATGAATGGCAGTCATCAACTCGTGTGTACGGTAAAATTGCTCCATTTTTGGGGTGTAATTATTTTATATCTAGTTTCAAGCTATTCTAGTTGTCATGGATACGGAACTTTATTTGTGGCGATCATAATGGGGAAAAACGCACATGACGCACTGAGTGGGGTCGGTAGTTGCTTGTAAAAGATGCAATGATCAAGATGGGGCTTCAGGAAATTGCCATTGACCACGTGTTGCAGGACGAGGTGGACAACCACTGTTACATTTAGGCGCCGGCATTGCTGTGCGATCTTGACAAGTGCTGTAGCGAGGATAAGCACTGGTGATACGGCCGGAGTCGAAGGCGGGCCTATGAGGCAATTCACTCTCTTCAGGAAGAGGTGATGTGATAGCAACCAGGGTTAGTCCTACTGCAGGGAAAACGAGTACCGGAGCAAAGGCAAAATGAGCGCAAGTGTGGGCATCGCCATCAGCATCGGAGAAAGCGGCGGGGCTGAGAAGAGTTTTCGAGCGAGCTCTCGTCTCAGTCGCCACTGTACCCTTTCCCGTGCCTTCAGCTCCACTTCTTGTTGACCATCCGAAAGCGACAGAGCGAAGGCCGAGCGCCTGCCCTTCTGGGAGGACAAACCGCGACCGCACTAACCCACACAAGCGCTGAGGATCAGTTGCTTATTGCGCAGCTTTCTTTCTTAACCCAAGTCCGCGCAAGTCGCCCCCGCAGCGCCTTCCTTTTGCGGTGTCCACGACTATATAATTACCACTCACCCAATAGTTCGTGATGATCCATACACCTAACGGCATTGGTCAAACCGCCTTCATTCGGACCCTTGATACAGTGTAAGCTCGGAACAGCGCCAGGTGTGCGGCCCGGGCCGTAAATTCCGCGTCGTGCCTCTTCCCTGCGGCGGCGGCGGCGAATCTGCCAAGGGTTGTCTTGTTGAAATGTGTGATGCGCAGAGAAGCAGGCTATCTATCGATGGTAACTCAGCTAGTTGACGACTAGCTGTGCTTTTTGGTAGGCAGGGATGCGGTTCCGTACCCCCAAAAGAAAAGTGACTCGGAGAGCCAACGAAGCGAGGGGTACACTGCCACGTGGGCCTGCAAGGTGAGATGTAGCTGGCTGAGCGAGATAGTGGTATTCACCGACGTGAGATAAATTTCTGGGAGGAGGAATCTGGGTGGCATGGGCGAGTGTCGGGGTCGAAACATTGTAGCCCAAAGGGTTCAAGTATGGCCGAGTCAGGGAATCTCGAGGTCGTATTTCTGGAAGTTTGTCACTTTAGCTTCAACCACGGTTTGGCGCGACGTTATTCTCCCTAAGACTGAAAAGTGTCATGACCACCCTATGAGACAACGTCATCGAGATGCGCCGGGGAAGTCGACAAAAGAATGAAAGATGTTACAGTCCAGGGCCAATCGATTGGAAGTGGTCTACTTGGTCCTGGGGAGATGGAGAAATGTGTAAAAAAAGCGGATGCAATTGTGGTCTCTATATTGTAGGAGAATGACCATGGACGCTGGACCGCTGGACCTGGTAGATGAAGGACGTACACCGACGAAGGACTGGCACAAAAGGTGAGTAAGGCTAGATGGCGCCGTTATCATCAAGACGCACTTGACGGTTTATTTTTCCTCTCCCTTTTCCCCATGGCACCTTCCCCGCAACGATATCATCTCTCAGACTGGCTATTTACGGTTGTCTCCGACACAGTAGGGGCTATTGATCTGGACGACGCCGCATGTTCCTTATATTGTTTGACGGCTCCAACCTCGTGCGTTGCGTTCTACCCCACCACCCGGTGGATGGTCTGGCTCCCGCGGTGCAGATATTTGTTCTTGGGGTGGTAGTATGTGTGGCAGATGGCAACGACGCACTTATTTTGGGCGAAAAATGTCTCGGCGATATCAACCAGCCAGCTGCACGTGTCGAACCGCTGGACACAACTTCGCACCACGAATGGCAACGGGCATCACGCGCGTATGAATTCTGAGAACGAGATCTAATGTGGCTTAATGAGGAAATTTCCTCAAACGAAATATAAAAATTTACATATCTTAAAGCCTTTTTCGAATTGACCCGCAAGGCCCTATGTGTATCATACAATCATACAGTGTATGCCCATACTACGCATACCTGCCATATTACCTTAGGCACGTACAGTACTGCCAAAGATGCTTCTCAACTCCGAGTCGGGATCATATCCAGCTCGCACATAGAGGACTACCCAATGCTTACAATCCAATCCCAGACATCTCGCTAACTTTTGTCGGGGTTCATTCGTGGTGGGAAATAAAGTTTGGTTTGGCCAACTTCAGTGCTTCTCATGGTGATGCATCATGCATCATGAGTCTCACTGACGGTCTGATGAACTGTCAACCCAGACCACCCTCCACCACTTCTGGACAACGATACCGACAGATGACATAATATCCAGTATACCCAGGTCAAATCGAGGGCTACTGTGACATATAGGTAGTTCCCTCATGACCCCACGATCTGTGGTTCACTCATTTTCCTCGAAGTACGCGACTCGTGATATGAGCCATATGGACGTGGGAAGCCACACAACCGCCAACTGTTCTGGAGAGGTCCCGTGGGTGTAGCCGACCGGCTGCGCACCGCCGAAGTCCCCTCGGCGATGGCCTGAAATTTTGATCTCGGCTGCAATTGTCCGTGGCGCGTATCTTGGGTCTTCCTGGCTTTCATCTATCATTGCAGTGAGGATTTTAGAATTATTTTCTAACAATTGCGCGCTCACCGTCTACTTGGGCCACACGGACTCCATTGGGGTGTTCTTTTAGGCGTTCTGTCTGTGCGGGGACGAAGGTTTATTGATCTTTAGCCGAGCCATTTATGGCACTCCAGAACTCGACCTGGTCACCAGACACCACATCGGTCGGACCCACCTCCTTCCACGGTCGGGTTATATAGACGGGAGTATGTCCCCTTAGGCGTCATTTGGCCTTTAAGGCGTCACAGCAAGCCGGCCTCATACCTCTCTTCCCCTTCGTCTTTCTCTTCCCAATCATTTCTATTCGGTTTGGCAATATGGGTAAAGGGGAATGTATTTGATTGTTCTCTGTTTTGGCCCTTGTCTTATCTATTTTTTACCTGCAGTACAACGCTGCGATAGCGTCCAACCCTGTATGTCCTAGAACCCAACGGTTTACAGTCGCGAGACAGGCTCTAACTCCAACGTAGTATATTGTCGGTTCCTTCGCATGTATCGGGGGGGCTCTTTTCGGAATGGATATCTCGTCCATGTCTGGTGTACTGAGTGTACGTCCAATAAATTCTAGAGTGATGTGCTCCCCGTAATTCTTCTTTCAGAACGATGCATACAAGAGAACATTCGACAACGTACGTTTGTTCTTGTCCACTTCAACTGGATACCATCTGACTGGTTTGAGTTTGTAGCCCAACCCGAATGTACAAGGTGCCATAGTCTCTGCTATGCCCGCGGGCTCTTTTGCTGGCGCATTACTAGTCAGCTACGTGGCTGATCGAATCGGCCGCAAGAAAACCGTCATTCTTGCTGGTATCATATGGGTTATTGGCTCAATATTGCAGTCCTCCGCTATCGTATGCACTCCACTTTTTTTCCCCCAGGTATATCCTCAGTTGTCGCACAGGACCGCGGTATGTTAATAACAGGCCGAGTTATCTCCGGTATATCCGTTGGTATCGCGTCAACGATCATTCCGCTTTATCAATCGGAAATTACTGAGTCTTCAATCCGCGGTCGCCTCGTCTCCATTCAGCAATGGTCTATTACGTGGGGTATTCTCATCCAATATTTCATTCAATTCGGTTGCTCTTACATCGACGGTGTGGGGTCCTTCCGAATTCCATGGGCCCTTCAGGTCATTCCGGCTGTCGTACTTTCCATCGGCATGCTTGTCTTCCCCGAATCTCCCCGTTGGCTAATTGACCATCACCGGTGGGCATTCTCTAACCCAATGATTCCTGGCTTTGTTATTTTAACTCTTTCTCTCCCCTAGAGAGGAAGAGGCACTCAGAGTGTTGGCTGACTTACACGGAAACGGAAATCCCATGAACGAGTTAGTACAGCTAGAGTTTGAGGAGATCACCCATCAGGTGTCGTTTGAACGGAATGAAGGTGCCAAGTCGTATTTTGACTTACTTAAACCTGGCGTCCTGCATCGTGTCTCCCTTGGCGCTTCCCTTCAGATGTGGTCGCAAGTCACAGGGATAAACATCATGATGTGTGTCTTGGCACATTCCTGTCGTTGTCAGTGCTAACACGCTGACAGGTACTACATAATCTATGTATTCCAAGGGGCCGGACTTACCCCACATCGCGGCAACCTCATCGCGGACTCTGTCCAATATGTGCTCAACGTCTTATTCACCGTCCCTGCGATTCTATATATTGACAAGTGGGGCCGACGTCCGATGCTCCTCGTTGGCACGCTGTTGATGGCAGTCTTCCTTTTCGTTGTTGGCGCACTTCAAGGCCACTTTGGCAGATGGGGAGTCGTTGACCAGTCCCGAGTGTGGCTCATTGAGGGCCACGGCGGCATCACGAAAGTCGTAATCGTTTGTTCGTACCTTTTCGTGTGCAGGTTTGTTCATCGAGGTTTCCGATCCCGTTGCATTATGTTCATGACACCTAGCTTCGCTATTACCATGGGTCCGGTTTCGTGGACATATCCTGCGGAGATATTCCCAATGCGAGTCCGCGCAAAGGCGATTGCCTTGTCGACAGCGTCTAACTGGTTGTTCAACTTTGCCCTTGCGTGGGCCGTCCCCCCAGCCCTCTCAACTATCGCCTATAAGACATATTTCATCTTCGGCACCTTCAATCTCGCTGCATTCGTACACATTTTCTTTATGTTCCCGGAAACGGCTGGACGTACGCTCGAGGAAGTCGAAGAGATTTTCGCGCAGGGGTATACGTTCACCGCCTGGAGGGTGGATCGCAGCGTCGGGAGGAGGACACTCAAGCAAGTAGTGGAACTCAGGGACCGTTTCGTACCTGCGACCTCCTTTACACGTCCTTCGGTAAGTGGCTTATCGTTATCGCACAGGCTGCGGAAAGTAATTGTTCATGAGGTACACTATTAGCAGTCTGATACCCACGGTGCCGGGTCTATCATTTCACGCGACTTGAAGACGACAAGCAGTTTCGATATACCCAGAAAGAGGACTGGATTAACGGAATAGATCCTGACCTGTTCTCGCCAGCCTAGCCTCGCGGTGTGCTGGTATTATGCGGATGTGGACACTCTGGCTGTTGCATTCTTGTATCCATACTCCATTGGGCAGCGGATCAGAGCTTGTTTTGTATTGTATATATATATACATCATGTGTACTACTTACACCTACAGAGAGGCCCCAAATGACACACGTGACTGCGTGAAGGATTGTTTAGTAAGCTTTTGAACTGACTCCGGTCCGGGTTATCCCGGAGGGCAGGGCCGGTTTGTGGGTTCGAGGTTCCAGTTCAGGGTAATATGATGCCCTTGGTCGACCGGTGTTAGGCCCTTTATCCTTACATTCATGACAGTATAACCAGACATGCGCCAGGCAAGGCAAGGCAAGCCACCCCTTCAACTCCAAGTGGCTCGTCCACCGGACTGGCTCCCTGAGGCACACTCGTCTGCCGACCTAGGTACGTCCATCTAGTGCCAGCTATCGCCATGGTTTTGGAGCTGTGAGCATTGAAGGAGAGCTGCCCATTACGCCAGGCTTGATCTCACTGCCTTTCCCCCCTCGAGACGACCCACAGAGAGTACTGACGTAAATCTCATTCAGGTCGTTTTGGGTATCACTTTCCGCATCCCAGACAAGAAGAGGACATCTTAACGGAGACAAACGTCAAGGATGGACTGCACCTACCCAATCCAGTCGTCGTGCGTATATTTTTCAGCTCTCAGTGCGGTGTCCAGCTGAGCTTGCCGGACAGGCTGAAACATGGGGCGCGCTCGAAACATTCCGGCGACGCTCCAAGGAGAGCGATACGATTGCAGAGCTGGAGGATCTCATGAATCAAATTTTTTCCCGCAGAGCAGATTCTGTCGTCATTCCGTATGTCCCTTTATTTCCTTCGTTTCTTGATATGGTGAAACTGTACGCGCGCTCCGCAGCCCATCTACCTTCCGCATTCCCCAACGGGTTACTCCAAACGACGCGAAGAGACAAGCCTGGTTTGCGGACCTCGCAGACCCTGCCGTTCCGCTCCACAAACTCGGAAAATGTGTTCCACACGGCGCAAAGGGGCAAGACCTGCTCGACCTGCTACATGCCAACACCGTTGCGATCCCCCGCGCGGTTTGGTTCCTCCGTGTCTTCGGCGCAAATGAGGTGACTGGCTTACGCCATAAGCCTACGTATGATCCGATGCAATACAGCGTGGAATGGGCAAACATCGTAACGAGCCACTTGAAGAAGCAGCTGGGTGACATCATTTTACCCAGCATACCCCGTCTTAGCCTCAACATCAAGAGTGTGTTCCGAAGTGTGTTGGCCGATGGCGAGACAAGGGCGCGATGGATATCCCGATTTACCTATAGGTTACGCACCATCCTGCGTTGATGTTGTTCGCGAACTGACGTCACGATATAGCCTGGACTTGCTGCGCAGCTTCTATTCGGAGGGCCTGGTGGACAATAGGACTTTTTTATCGTGGCTAGTTCTTCAGATGTGTACTTGCAATTTAGCACAGGCCGGTTTCGTGGTTCGGCTTGCGGACGAGTATCTCGATGGAATCATCGCTTGTCGTGCTCTCTCAAGACCATTCGTGGACGCTTGTCTCTCCAAGATCTCCGAGGTAAAGTTGTGGATGATTCTTGCTATTGGCTCCACTAACCGACGTTTAGATTCGAAGCTCTTCAACCAGGGAAATCCTCCCCTCTGTTGAGAACTCCTTGAGAGTATTCTTACGAGTATGTCTATCTCAAGGATATGGATGTAGGGTCTTAACTTAAGGATCGCTTTAGCGAGCTTGCCTCATCATTCCTGATGCCTTCATTTCTCCGAGGATGTGGATAATGTACGCAACTCTCTTACAAGAAATTCTGAATGGGAATCCAAGGCAAGATCACACACCATCCCCAACGGAAACCATCTATGCTATGCTTGCCGACAATTTTGCCGATATCCAGAAGCGCAATGACGCAATGTGGTTCCGTAACCTCCCACCGCGGGTCCTTGCGCGCCTAACAGAAGCCGTTTCAGATGTAACTGTGCGCATACCGTTGTTGCCCCTTGTTTATCCTCCTGATGTTTCTTGTTCGTACAGAAATTGAATTCTATCGGGCCAACGACCGACCTGGACAACTTCAACTTTTTCGATGGTGGCATTGAAAGCGTACAACTATTCGCGGCGAAGCTCGACCGCCTGCTTACCTGGTCCGTCACGCCTCTCCAGTTTGGAGACCACCGTCCGTTCGTCGCAGCCACGATCCTCCGCCGCGCACGGGCGCAGTGGGGTGCGCGTGCGGCGAGACGTAATTCAACTGCACCTGATGGGAAGCTCCAGGATTTGTTATTCGAATGGCTAGACCGGGACGGGACGTCCAGTGAAGTGGCTTTGGTGGCGCTGTTATTCGGGGAACTTGTCAAAAACGAGCTTTTCTCATACGCGTCGTACATCCAGCGACTAATCGCACGTTGTGAGCCCGGGCTTCTCTGCTCCGAGGTGAGCATAGGCATACGACTACGCTGGGCCACTATTGACAGAACGTCTAGGAGGATGGTTCACGGCATCGTGACTTCCTGCGGTGGATCCCGTTACATAACTCAACGCCTGCGATCGTCAATCAACGACGCGTGACGTTATATGGCGTGCGAGCACGTAGCACGCCCGAGGAGAGCAACGAACGTGAGATGCGTAGGGAAGTGCGACTTGTATTTCCTGAGATATTCAATCCCGGTACGTCACTAGTGTATTGTCACCACGTTTCACAGCTAACGTTTTACATTGGGCAAGAAAACGGACCCCCGCCACTTCCATCGACTTGTCTCACGCTGTTAGGTGCACCGCGGTATCAGCAGGTCAGAACGATCAGGCAATGGTTTCTCCCATTACTCCTGAAACAACTTGCGAGGTATGGCCCTTCGTTGTTGCCTTGTTCGTATTCATCATTATCGATCGTAGTCTGCTGGATAACCCACATACGCATGACTTCGTGAGGGTATACTGTGTTGCGGTTGATTTGATGGCTCAGGTCAAGTGTTATCGCGCTATGCTCGAGGTGAGCAGAGTTCGTTTCTTCCATACGTTGATATTATCTCTCATGTTATTTCTGCTAGCTAAGCCTTGGTGTCTTGGAGCGCCCTTGCCAATCGGAATGCCTGACGATCGTGATGGAAATGCTACGCCGGTATTCCCCTATCTGGGCAGGTATGGGCGTGTTACGAGACATAACCTTGGCGCTCTACGCCGCCTACCAGTCATGTAAGACTCGAGGGATACACTGCCGTTCTTTGCTGGGATTATTGTTGGAAATCGACGCCGGTCGCTATCTTGAAGTTTCAAGTCGCAAAAACGTCGAGATGGAGATTACTAGCTATTCTCAGGTACGTCTCTATTCTCTCAATCAACTCTGAGGTTATTGACACAGTTCATATTTAGGCTCTACGTCCCTCGGGTAGCGAGACAGGACCATGTCCCAAGAAAATTCCTGAAATACTTATGCTCTCAAATGACCCACGACCTGATGCGGCTTATATTCTTGCCAACAGCCTCTGGTTCCACTATCACAAATCACCCGACTGGACATGGAGTGTTTGGGACAACACGTTTGCCGCACTGCGCGTCCAGGTTAACGCAGAAGCCCCGCGTGACGCACGCTATGCTAGCTTTTTGCTTCACATAGACCAACATCTCCCTGATGGACTTGACGAGCATGTTGCCCGGTGGTTCCAAGAAACTGGAAAGGCGGAGCTTATATCAATTGACAGTGTGGCCTGGACAAACTTGACACACACGCTGTTGCATCTCGTCGTCCAAGGGGTGCTTGCGACAACCACGATTCTAAAGGGCTTGGTCTATCCCTTATGGAACCATGCCCTCGCATCGGGCACGGAAGAGTGTGAGGTATACCTCCGCGCCGCCCACGACATCTTTGCGCGCCTCGTACTGTCCGGCGAAGAAGATTGGGGCAACGATATCGTGGAACTGCAGCGCGTGCGGGTCCGACGCCAGGACGTTTTTTGCGCACCACATCTCTCCCTTCTCGTTGGCGCCATTCCCACGCTCGTATTCCTCGAGCACGCACCGCATGTCCCTGCCGAGCTGCGTCCCCGCGCCGTTGGGCTACGTGACGCAGTATGTGGTTCCGTCGAGTTCCGTCAAGGGATATATCGGGATCTCAATGCTGTCCGCGATGCGTTCGACAAATCTCTGCAATACGACGCTCTGGACGAAAGCCTCGTAGAGCCCCTGATGGATGCGCTGAGGCTCATCCTCAACGTCACACGCACAGGTATGACTATATCTTGAGAACCACGCTCTGAGCTGACTGAGAGGCGGCAGACACTGCATCGATCGGATCTTCGGAATGGCTTGATACGTCTGCGTTGCTGAGCCCTTGGAAGTTGGCAGCAACGACCATCGAGGTGCAATTTTCTCTGAAGCAAATGGGAGAACGCCTGGCGTTTGGCACCCCCAATAGGAACACCAAGGTCGATCGCCTAATCGCCAAGTTCATGCACCATCATATGTCGACCGAGGAGGCCGACTTTGTTGCCGAGATGGCCCGCGGCGTCGGCCCGACGATCGCATGCAAGGTATTCTCTCGATCGCGTTTCAGGGTGTCGGGGAGCTTACTAGGTGCCTAGTTCGTGAATACCGGGTTCACTTGCATTGCCAACATCCTCGAGGGTGTGAATACACCACTGACCAGCGAGGGCGTACAGGAGATTCTTGACGTAGCGAGCGAGCAGCTCCGTTTGCTTGCCCATGTCGTCGAGCTAGCTAGAGACGATCCGACTGCGCTTCCTGTCGTCGACTCGGTGGCGCAGGATAGTTTCATTGAGGCGCTTGCCAGCAAGATCCAGGCATTTGAAGCGATTCTTGCTCAACCAACCTCAACGCCAAAACCGGACGTGCCCGCAGATCAAGCGACGCAAGGTGCCATTCTCATGGCACGTCTTCTCCAGTTCAACATGGCCTTCCGCGGCGTCTGGACTGCTAAGGCAAGGTCCCTCAGCGAAGGCCTATGCAAGTCCATCTTTAACCTGGCTCTGGTACGTCCCAAACAAGCTGCACGAGACTATTATCCCTCACAAGAATTAGGCCCATGGCGCAGGCGACCATCTCAACCCCGCTGCTTTCCCACTCTTTCTCGATAGTTACATGTATCTGGTCGATGGTAGGCTTATTTGTCAAGGCCTTGTACATGGTCCTATCACTTACGTACTTCTGGCAGAACTTGCTGCTGACAGCAAGGCCAGCCCGACGGATTTCTTCCGCAACTACGCGCAGATTCGCTTGGCTGATCTCCCAGCTGATATGCCTGCTGAATACCGGCAGCAGCTTCGTTGTCTTCTTCCATACCCTCCACCTCACGAAGGCGTGGCAGATTTGGTATATGCTTCTCTCGACTCATCGGGACGGACTGTCCCTGGATCGCCAGTTACGAACCGACCGTGGGACTGGGTAGAGAGCTTGGGAGATAACGCTGCTAGCGAAGCACCCAGCGAAGGCAGTATACGCAACAACGCATCGCTCTCTCTGGAACTTTTCGCTGCGCGGGCGACGGGCGACAGCGTGCGTCCAGAAAAGACCCCACGCGGATTCCATGACGCCCTCAGTGGCGAGAGCGTCTTCGCGCGCGATTGGGCAGAGACTCGGATATCGCTCACCGACGAGACCTCGCCGCGGCGCGAAGACGAAGATTCTGGCGGGGTCATGCACGCTATCGCAGCTGCGCGTCGAGGCATGTCTCCCGCATCTACGGCCTGGTCTCGCCAGTCCGCCACATCGTCGCGGTTGCAGAGCCCGACGCAGCAGTCGCATACGCGTGGGTCAGCCTCGCGATCCGATGAACTTCCCGATACAGAGCGATCGTCAGTGGGCAGCAGGCAGCCTGGCAAGCGCAAGGCGTCGACGATTAGCTCAGACTCTGATATCGAAGTCATCGACACTCCTCCTGCGCTGAAGAAGCCAAAGGTCAACCCAAAGCCTCCACCTGGCAAGCAGCGGCCGAGCAGGAAAAAATGAGAACGGTTTTCCCTGTAAGCAAGTCCTCCATCTTCGCATTATTTGAGAGAATTCCGAACACTGTTTGCTTTTGCGAGTTGACCTCATCGTATGCCGCTTTCGAGACCCCTCATTGTACGATATGACTTTCCCTAGTATCATGCACGTATGTGGTTTAGCCCTATATTTATTACCAGCTCTTGTAGTCAAATTCGTCTTTTATGACTTTAGCCAGCATCACGGCGTCCTTCTTCATTAGAAGGAATTAAAGCGATCTTGAAGGATAGTAATGTCACCAATGAATCACTACCGTGGGTGGCACTTTAAGGAATATAAGGAGAAGTCCTGAATTTGGAAGTACGCGCAAATTGGACATAAGCCCAGTGAGTGGAATGGATCCGGACATAGGACATAGGATATTATAGGGGAGATGCAGTACCATACCCACAACCGGAGATACTCGGGAACACCGTCATCTACCTGCCTCGACCTACTTCTGTTCTGGTGTTAGTGGCAATGAGTAGTACGCCATCGTGTTTAATTTCTCACCCCATACCATGCCCTCCTAGTCCTACACTAGAGTCGCCATTGTCACTGTGACCGCCGAAATGGAATAGGGCAAAATAATGTCTGTCTCCCTGCCCACATCGTCGTGACGGTCGTGTGCAATTCCCCGCCTGATCACGTGATCTTCCCTCAGTGAATTTTTTTTTTTTCGTGTCAGATCCTTTTCTCTTTGTCTTTGTGAACGAGGCACCATGAACGGGGTACTACTACTGTAGTGGGTTTCAGTTACTGTGTGACTTAGAGCTTTATGGTTCTACTGAGCCACAGTTACACGAGCATGTCTCTGAGTCTGATAAAGGCCCACTTAGGGCGCCATTACGTCACGGTCCTACTACCAGAGGGAACTAGCACTCGCGAAGTCACATCCATCAGGAGGCGTATCGACTGCTCAAGTTGTTCCCCGGATCCGGATTCAAGAGCAGTCCGAGGAGGACATGGTCTTGAGAACTATGAAAAAGATGGCACTTCCTTTTCACACCTTCTCACTGTTTAGTGATGGAAAGGTGTGACGTTGAGTAGTTGACAGCTCTACCAATATGTTCGGCGCGAGCGTGATCGCAAAACATACTAAGATTAAATTGGAAGAGCGTGGTTCATAAATACTGCAGTTAAGTGTTCTTTTTTTTTACAGACGACGTCAAGAAAGAGCATACAGTAATAAACACCGGAAGATGATAATACGGAGATGGAGACTGAAAGACACGAGAGGCTTCAACGTAAGATAGACTTAAACCTATACTATACGTTGGGCTCTACCCCAGTGGCTTCATCAAGCTTCCTGTGCTTCTCTCTTGCTCGCGGTCTGTTGCAGGGGCACAAATCGTTGCGCTGGATCAGCAAATAGGTCCTCCCTGCCCCAGTCCTCGTCGATGTTCGTGTGAAGCTGTAACTGTCGCATGCCCAGACTGCAGAGGAAACCCGCGAGCGCGATGCCAAGCATGACCTGCCAGACGACCTTTAGGGCCTCAGCGAACGTGTCCCGCACCTGGTCCTTGAATGGTTGACTCAGCGTCGGGATAATCGGTATCGTCGCAAACGCGATCTCGACACCCCCGGGGAACTGCGACAGGAAGGCGGCGGGCAGCTTTCTCTTCAGCTCGTTCTGTAGGATAGCGCCGCCGGCGGTGACACCCCAGATCTATGTTTCGATTCGGGTTATTATTGGCACAATGTGCAAGAGAGACGGAGGTAAAAGGGTACTTACATAACCAAAGTTGCGCGAGAAAACGTAAAGGGCCATGGCAGGCGCAGTCTGCGTGACTGGGATCGATGCCAGGATCGGGAAGAGCGTGACGACGTAAATGATGCCGACGCCACTGCCGATGATGATCTGGAAGCCGACAGACTTGGAGAGACTGGTGTCCGCTCGCAGTGTCGTCAACAGGCCAGCGCCGACGATAGTGAGCACCCAGCCAACGAATGTTGGGAACACATAGTTGCCCGTCCTCCTGACTGAAACGCCCGCCACAATTGCAATGAGACTGATGCTATACGACAGACCAAAGAGGTCGATGCCGGCTCCGGAGGGAGATCTGTCCTTGCAAGCTTCAAAGAAGACTGCGTACCAATCTAACAGTAGGCAGACACGTCGTAAGTTAACGAGGTGTCACCCAGAGGAGGTGGAAGTGTTTACATACAGCTCAAGGTCGCCAGCACCACGGCCATTACGAAATTTTGTAGATAACCGCTGGCCCCCGTCCAGTTCATGCGCAGCACGATGGGAACCTTAAAGGCGGTTGTTAGCTCCGGTCGATAACCACCACCTCGTACCTGTGAGAGGACTTACAACTGGTGGCTTACAAACGTAGATATCATAGATGACGAAGAGGCACAAGCCTACGATACCGACAACCAAGGGCGCAAGGACTTGGGCTGATGACCATGGGTACCGAATACCTCCCCATGTTAGCGCAATCACGACAGACGTAGTAGATCCTATAATGAGAATGTTTCCTCTACGAGGCAGAGTGAGATCGGCACCACACGAATTTACCAGCGCTTACATGATATCCATTTTGCTGACCTTCTCCTTCAGAGTTGCGGGAGGCGTCTTGAGACGGAGGAAGAGCATCACCAGGGTTGCATTAAAGGCACATATCGGGAGGTTGAGATCTGTATGGGTTGTTCACGACACCTGATCGCACCACCAATCAAAGTTATACATACAAAACAACCATCTCCTAGAGGACCACAACACAGATTAAGAAGAATTGGCGAATGTTAGAAACAACGGACATACCATTTTCCGTGTTCAGCCAATGCTCCTCCAATGACTGGACCGACGCCACCGCCGATTGCCCAGGAGCTAAACGCAGCATCAGCAACTTTCATAAAGAGTCCCTTGAGATGACGCACAGTGCCATAAGCCCACTGTATGTGCCACGCTCTCGAAGAGTGACCAAATCGGACAACATAATCTGCACCGACGAAGTGATCGCCCCAGCTCCCAGTCCCTGTACACCTATTGGGCTATGATTAGAGCAGGCATTCGGCAATCATGAACGAATAGGGCGAACCCCTTCCGGCAATGAGCATACCCATGCTCGATGCAGCACCGCATACGGTACTTCCGAGAGCGAAGAGGAAAATTGCCGAAAGCATGATGGGTCGCCGCCCTATGATCTGATGACGAAGGAAATACAATGAAGCTACTTTAGTTCTTCGCATTCGCCACAAAAGCTCGTCGTCGTACCTGTGCTAGCCCGCCACAGAGGGGTACGAGTGCTGTGGAGCCTAAGGTGTACGCAGAACCGACCCATATGAACTGCTGGCCCTTCAAGTCACGAATGATGGTCGGCAGCGCTGCCCCAATTCCAGTCTACATGTTTTGAATCCCGGCGTTACGTCAGTCCAACGCTTTAGACAAAAGATACAACGAAGAAAGGGATTACTCACAAATTCTACGGCAGTCAAGAGGACAGAAAGTGCTAGGGAGAATATGATGCACCAAAACTTCCAATCCTTCGGTACACCATGGTGGATATCTGGAGACAGAATTTGCTCGAAGGTCTTTGATGGTTTGGGGGATATTAGATCCCGAGTAGACGAGGCTGTATCCATCGCGAGTTTGTCAGGGATAACCCCACAGGGGGAGAAAAAGTGGCAGGTTCAGGTGGGAGGCAAGCAAGATGGTCGCGGCAAAAGAAGGCGGAAGCAGGAAGAATGGTAGGTAAAAGGGAAAGCGTCGTTGGCATTACAACAGGTGGGTGCAGAACCGGTGTAGTACTCCGATTTCCTTTCCAGGCGTACAAATTCCGGGGCCAAGAAACGAGCGTTCTGTTGCGTGCCATCGCACAGCCCAGCTGAACTTCTGACCGGAAGAGGATGAAGATAGCGTTTGCCGTGTGAAAGGCTCCATGCATGGGTTGTCCATGATTGGGTTTTTGGCATTACGCAAGTCCCTCTGCTTCGTGTGGAGTCTTCGGCGCTCACTGTTTGATGTGACCATCAGTGGGCGTTAGTTGGCTCGCTTTGCGTACCATGTGAATCAGTTCATTGCAATCATTTCAGCGCCAGGTGTATTCCGTGAAAAAAACGGGTAGACCTACTTGGTATAACTGT
>Ga0307510_10004170_pt1 | contig 16969 bp, 12 predicted proteins | sample 12_EM_MG_FD_207224 | JGI IMG/M metagenome (GOLD analysis project Ga0307510, IMG submission 207224) | Populus trichocarpa ectomycorrhiza microbial communities from riparian zone in the Pacific Northwest, United States - 12_EM | ecosystem: Host-associated > Plants > Roots > Unclassified | place...
GCCAAGCACCGCAATCCAGCTGCCGCGATGGCACTGCAAGCGCGTGTCGACGCGGCTCATCCATGAACGCCTGAGGAGTCGCCATGCGCACCAATCGCCTTCTTCCGTGGGTGATTCTGATCGCCGTAGTCGGCTGGTTCTACTTCAAGCACACGCCGCAAGGCCAGGTAGATACCGCGACGCCTACGACACAAAGCCAAGTGGGCACCGCACCGTCAGAAAGCGGTCAGGCCCGGGGTGGCTGCCCGGTATTGCCAGGCTTCCTGCCACAGGAAGCCCGGCAGACCATCAAGCTGATCGAAAGCGACGGGCCGTTCCCACATCGCCAGGACGGCACGGTATTCGGCAATCGCGAAGGCCTCCTGCCATCGCAGGCCAACGGCTACTACCACGAATACACCGTTGAAACCCCGGGCGCTGACAATCGTGGAGCAAGGCGCATCATCACCGGCGGCACGCCGCCCACGATCTACTACTACACAGCCGATCACTACAGCAGCTTCCGCTGCTTCCAGGTGCATGCATGAATTCCCTGCTCGACATCGACCTGACCGACGCCGCCAGCAACGGCATTTTCTTCGTCACCCAGGACGATATCGCCGCGCTCGACAGCTCGGCCAAACCCACCTCGCTGCGCACGCTGCCCATCGACTTGCACGCGTGCACCGACAAGGCATCGCTGCTTCGTCACCTGGACGATGCGCTGCACTTCCCGACAAGCTTCGGTGGCAACTGGGATGCACTCTCGGACAGTCTGCGCGACATGTCATGGCTGGACGCCAAGGGCTACCTGCTGCTCATCATGCACGCCGAAACACTGCGCGACGCCGACGAGGCAGAGTTCGCCATCTTCACGGACATCCTCGACGAGGCCGCCGAAAGCTGGCGTACCGCGGGCGTACCATTTTTCGCTTGCATCGCACTACCCGAAAGCGCTGCCGATGAGGCCGACGCCTGACCAAGCTGCAACGGGGTCAGAGTAATTACTCTGACCCCCAATCACGATAACCAGCCAGGTGATTACTAGTGGCACCCCCATATGGCGCAGCCACTAACCCATCGCTACGATATTGCCTTTCCTGGAGGCAGGCCCCATGGCGCTGATCGATCTTGAATCTCTGGCTGCAAATTTGCCGACCGCCTGGACCTCTTCCATCGTCGGGCAGGTTGGGCCTGCGCGTATAAAGGTTGTTCGCATGGACGGCCAGGCATACGAGGAAGAAACGCATGACTACAACGAAGGTCTTCTGGTCATCAACGGAAAGATGATGCTGGAAGTGCTTGGCGAAGAAGTCGTGGTTACGACGGGCCAGATGTATCTGGCGGTTGCGGGCGTTCCGCATTCGGTATTGCCAGGAAGTTACGGCACGTTGGTCATCTTCGACATCTAGTCGGATGCACGAACTAAGGAAGGACCGATGCTCGAGGATGTGACAAAGATTGTCGGCTCAATCGTCAGATTTATCGTCGGAACCGTGGTTTGGGACTTCGTACTTTTCCAGCTAGGGCGTGGCGTCGTGCTCGCAATCACTCTTGGTAGGTATCCGACGCGCAACGATCTGGAGCGATCCCGTCACGGTATCCAGTGGGCTGGGGTTTTGACCATCGTCGTCGTCTGGCTGGCTATCGCCATATATAACAACATTCACTAATGATTGCGTCGCCATCGAAAGGATAGGTGCCAGCAATGCCGTACGAGACAGGCGAGGATGACGCGCTGCCAGTTCGACCGGACCGGCGCATAAGCTCAATCGATGTGGTCAGGGCGATTGCGCTCTTTGGTGTCCTTGCCGTCAATCTGATCACCGAGTTCAGGGTGTCACTTTTCCAGCAATTTCTGGCTCCCCTTGTGAGTGGAAGCTGGTGGGACCATGCCGTCGAGACGGTGGTGAGCGTCGGCCTGGAGTTGAAGGCCTTTGCCCTGTTCTCGATACTGTTCGGCGTTGGGCTGGCGATACAGTTCGAGCGCCTTGCTGGCAATCCGTCCCGCGGCAAGTTGTTGGTCAGGCGACTTCTCGTGCTCCTCGGCTTCGGCCTGGTGCATCTGTGCCTGGTCTGGAACGGGGACATCCTTACCGAGTATGCCCTCGTGGGCTTGCTGGCACTGCCGGCGCTCTATGTTCCAAACCGGCTCGTCGCCTACGCCGGCCTAGTGGCATTGGTGATCTACGCTGCTCTCCCGCTCTGGCTTCCACCCACGTTTTTCTGGTCAGGCGAAGCGTGGTTGCGCCAGCACGTCGCGGAAGCAACCCTGGCTTATTCGCGAGGCAATTGGGCCGAGGTTGTTCGGTACAACCTTTGCGAGATCCCCGACATCATTCCACTTCACCTGCTCGTGGCACTTCGCACGTTCGGGCTGTTCTTGCTCGGCATGGCCCTGTGGCGAACGGGGCTGTTGCGTGAGCCGGAGCATTATCGCCGCTGGATTTCCGGCGCCGCTGTATTGGGTTTGGCGGTGGGTTTCGGCATGAGCGTGCTCGATCCACCCGGACCAAGTTCACCTTTTCACGCCTGGAGCTCAATCGTCTCAATGACGACGACCACGGCGCCTGTGGTACTTGCCATCGGTTACGGGGCAACCATCGTCGCCCTCTTCGCATTCACCGGGGCCTGGCGCGTTCTCCGCATGTTCGCTCCGCTCGGGCGCATGGCCTTCACGAACTATCTGACCCAGTCGTTGATATTCGGCTGGATCTTCTTTGGATATGGGCTCGGTTTGATCGGTCGCATGAGTGCGTCGCACGCGCTCGTGATTGGCGCGACCGTTTATCTGATTCAGCTCGTCTGGAGCCACTGGTGGCTACAGCGCTTCCGCTTCGGACCTGTGGAGTGGTTGTGGCGTACGCTGATGTACGGAAAGCGCCAGCCCTGGCGGAGCTCGCATGGCCAGGCAGGTCTCATGCCGATTCGGCGTGGAAGATAATCAACCGACGGATCGGACGAGATATATGCTGTGTCAGGAAGGGGCACCGGTAAAACAGAACGACCCTATCGCACAGGGTCTGGGAGCATTCCTTATGAAATGGTTGGTCCTGCAAGTAGCGATTCTGGTTTGTCTTGGTACAACTACAGCTCACGCTGAACAGGGCGCGATCGACGCCACCAAGCCGCCATCAACAGCACAATCCGGGCCTGTGAAATACACTTGGCCGCCTCGCAATGACGCAGATCTTCGCGCGCAGTTTACGCTCCCCGCAGGGAAGCCTCTGCTGTTTCGGGACGCCCATGGCGCCAAGCTGTCCGAGGAAGACTTTCTGGCTGCTCTCCCGCGTGCTGGTGGTTTCTCGTTTACCGGAAATGATGCGGTCGTCGTCCAGTTCACGCTAAAAGCCGCGGGCGAGCCGCCACCGAAGAAAACATCATTTCAAATAAATAAAGGTGAATTGATGCCCGCGCTTGCGGGAAGCACGCTCGATGGCAAGCCGTTTGGTAGCCATCAGTTCCTGGGTCGACCGACCCTCGTCAACTTCGTCTATGCCGGTTGCACGTACTGCATCGAGGAAGTGCCCGTCCTGAATCAGTTCGCTGCGGAAAACCCCTCGATCCAGACAGTCGCCATAACCTACGACGACCCGGTACTCATGAAAGAGTTTGTCACGAAATGGCACTTTCACTGGCCTGTGGTAGCAGGCCAAGTCGACTACACAGAGAAGCTGGGTCTTTGGGAATATCCGTCGCTCGCCTTGATCGACGCGAACGGCAGGCTCATTGGATACGATGCGAGTGCCTACGTTCACAAGAAGAATCAAGCGTTGACCGCAGCCGACATCGTGGCATGGGTGGCACGCGTCAGCGCAGGTAAAAAACGGGATTTCTCGCCGCCTGGCAAGCCTTCCGGCCCTCGCTGACAGTAGCTACTTCCGAATCGGCGCCGTCGACCCACGCACCACCAACTCCGGACTAAATCCCTCATTGCTGATTTCCCCAGCAATGCCATGCGCCTCACGCTCAAGCTCCGCAATCAACCGCCGTGTCGCATGCCTGCCGATATCGGTAGTAGCCTGCCGCGCCGTAGTAAGTGCCGGCCAGCTCTGCTTCGAAAACGGACTGTCCTCGAACCCAGCAATGGACAACTCCCAAGGCACATCAATACCGCCGGACTTCGCCGCCGCCAGCACGCCGGCGGCAATCTCATCGTTTGAACCGAAGATCGCCGTGGGCCGGTGTTCAAGCGCCAGCAGCTTGCGTGCGCCACGGAATCCATCGTCGAAGGAGTAATCGCCTTCCACCACCAGCTCGTTATCCAGCGGCATGCCATACGCGCGCAGCGCGTCTTCATAACCCTGGTAGCGCTCCGGGCTGGAACGGTGGTGCTTGCCACCCCACAGGAAGCCGATGCGGTGGTGGCCCAACTGGATCAGGTGCTCGGTGATTGCGTACGCCGCATCGCGGTCGTCGACGAAGACGCAGGGGTAGCCGTCCTTGGGATCCTTGCGCGCGGAAATGATGCGCACGAACGGGATCTTTTCCGCGGCCAGTGTTTCGATCAATTCCTTCTGCTCGGACATCGGCGGTGCCAGCACCAGGCCCGCCAGGCGCGAGCGGCGCACCAGTTCGCATAATTCCTCGACCAGGGTGGGCGAGGTGGAATCGCACGGGTGGATCTGCAGGCCGAAACCGCGCTCGCGGCACACCGACAGCACGCCGTTCTGCATGCTGATCACGTAATGGGCGTTGGGATTGTCATAAACCAGGCCAATGGCCCAGGCCCGCGTGCCGCGCAGGCTCCGGGCCGAAGGGTCCGGCTGGTAGCCCAGGGCGTCGATGGCGCGCTGGACCTTCTCCCGCGTGCGCTCGTGGACGGAAGGCTCGTTGTTGATCACCCGGGAGACGGTTTTGAGCGAAACGCCTGCCTTCTCGGCAACGTCCTTGATGGTCGGACTGCGCACCCGTTCTTCTCCGCCTTCATGATCCCGCCGCCCATCGTAGCGGATGGACGGCAGGGAAAGCAGGGCCGGGGCCTTCCTGCGGGGCATGTTCAGCCCAGTCGGTGCTGGCCGACCTTATGTCCCGCCAGGCCGAAATAGAGGATGTACAGGTAGCAGGGGATCGTCAGCACGGCGAATACCACCTGGAAATCGTGGTGCTGCTTCAGGTATCCGAACAGCAGCGGGATCAGGCCGCCGCCGGCGATGCCCATGATAAGCAGCGCCGAACCTCGCTCGGTGAGGCTGCCCAGCCCCTTGATGGCCAGGGGGAAGATCGCCGGCCACATCATGGCGTTGGCAAAGCCGAGCGCCGCTACGAAGGCCACCGATACATAGCCGGTGGTGAGCGAGGCGCCCAGCACGAATACCACGCCAAGGATCGCCGACAGGGCCAGGTAGGCCTGTTGGGTGATGACCCGGGGAATCAACACCAGGCCTACCACGTAGCCGGCGAGCATCGCTGACAGCGTGTACGAGGTGAAATGCCGCGTGGCTTCCACCGACAGGCCCAGGCTCTGGCCATAGGTGCCGATGGCGTCGCCCGCCATCACTTCCACCCCCACGTAGAGGAAGATGCACAGCACACCCAGCCACAGGTGCGGAAAGCTGAAGATGCTGCCGTGGTCGTGGCCGATCACGTGCTCGCTGTTGGCGGCAGAGGGCCGGATCTCAGGAAGCGACGAACGCACTACCCAGATCGCCAGTAAAACCAACAGGCCCGCCATCACCATGTAGGGCATGTACACCTTGGCGGCAAAGGCGTTGAGCAGGGCTTCGCGCGTGGCGCTGTCCGGCGCGGCGGTAACCTGGCCGCCGAAGTCGGCGATGTTGGAGAGCACCAGGGCGCCGAATACCAGGGGCGCCAGGACGCCAGCCGCCTTGTTACAGATACCCATGAAGGCGATGCGCTGCGCCGCGCTTTCGATCGGCCCCAGGATGCTGATGTAGGGATTGGAGGCCGTTTGCAGCAGCGAAAGTCCCGCGCCGATCACGAACAGGCCCGTGAGCGCGCCGCCGAAGCTGCGCATGGAAACGAACTGGCCAAAGACGACCGCGCCGATCGCCATCACGCCCAGTCCCAGTCCCATGCCCTTCTTCATGCCGGTGCGTTTGAGCACGCTTGAGGCTGGAAGCGCCAGGACAAAATAGGAGATGTAGAACGCCGAGGGCACCAGGAAGGCGTAGAAGTCGTTCACCTGGAAGGCGAGCTTGACGAAGGTAATCAGCGGGCCGTTGAGCCAGGTGACGAACCCATAGATGAAAAAGAGGACGCCGATGATGATCATCGGCAGGACGTAGGACTGGCGGGCCGGCGAGGCCTCTGGAATGGCGGACATGACTTGTACAACTCCCCGTCGTTCGGCCTGCGCGCAAATGCGACGACACCGTTGTCTGCTTTATTGACTGGGCGGCACAACGTTGTCAATCGGCGTTTGTCCAGGACTCGGCCCGCCATATGACTGACGGCATGGATTGCGATGCCATTTGCTGCGTCGCAGCACGCGGTGCTGCCTGCAAAACCTGGGCCCAGGCTTGGCCGATATGAACATTCCCGGCAGCAACGGACAGTCGGTCGTGCTGCGCCGCGTTAAGAAAACCGCTCGACCCATGACTTTTTACTCGTTGACAACGTTGTCATCACGAAGCCATATTGCGGACAAGCGCGGCGCCCGGAGGTATCGAAGGGCGCCCATTGGGTCGGGGCAAGGGGACAGGTGTGGCGACAGCTGCCAACCACAGGACACTTCAGATGGTGAAACCCCAGGGTTCGCCGTTCATCGCGGCGGATGTCGGCGGCACGCATGCGCGCATCGGCCTGGTCAGCGCGCAGGTGTCCGGCGTGAACGTGCTGCACTACGAGCGCTATACCTGCGCCGACTGGCCCAGCCTTACCGCCGTGCTGAAGGATTTCTTCGGCAAGGCCGGCGTGAATGGCCCGGTGGAGCATTGCGCCGTGGCCTGTGCCGGCTACGTCCTGGACGATGCCATCGTCAATGACAACCTGGCCTGGCCGGTGTCGATCAGTGACATCCGCGCGTCGTTGTCCATCGGACAGCTGGCGGTGGTCAACGACTTCGAAGCCGTGGCCTATGCCACGCAGTTCCTGGATCTTGCCCAGACCACCACCGTGATCGCCGCCAGCAAGCCGTCGGCGCCGGGTCCGGTGCTGGTGATGGGCCCGGGCACTGGTCTGGGTTCCGCCGTGCTGCTGCCGGGCGAGCCGCGTGCGCGCGTGCTGCCCACCGAAGCCGGACAGATTTCGCTGGCGCCGGGCACCGAGCGCGAGATCGAGATCCTTCGCCAGCTGTCGAAGGAATACGACTACGTTTCCATGGAACGGGCCTTGAGCGGGCCGGGCCTGCTGAACCTCTACCGGGTGATCGCTGGCCTGCGAGGCCTGCCGGTGGCGCTGGGCGAGCCCGCCGACGTCACCGCTGCCGCGCTCGCCAGAAGCGACGAGGCGGCCGTCGAGGCGCTGGACACTTTCTGTGCGCTACTGGGCAGCTTCGTCGGCGACCTGGCCATGCTTTACGGCGCTACGGGCGGCGTATTCCTTGCCGGCGGAATTTTGCCGCAGGTGCGCGACGTGCTGCTGCGTAGCCAGTTCGAACACCGCTTCTTCAACAAGGGCGTGATGCGGGCCTTCCTGCAGAAGGTCTCAGTGCGCCTGATGGACCACGGCCAGTTGGGCGTGATCGGTGCCGCCGGGTTGTATCTCGACGGCAACTTCGCCCAATGACGGGCTTTCAAGCCACCTAGTTTTTTAGTCCTGCTAGTTCGCAATACCAAGAAACGGGCCGCAAGGCCCAGCCAACCAACGGACACCGGCCCCGCCGCAGGGGCTGCCGCTTAAAAATCGAAAGCCTCTGAGGGGAGGACGCCATGTCATTCAGCAAGAACCTGCTTGCCGCCAGCATCATCGCCAGCCTGTGCATGGCCGGCACTGTCCTCGCACAGGACGCCGCCCAGGTCACCGGCGACAACGCCGCCAAGCCCAACGCAAAGAAAGCTACCGAGCTGTCCACGGTGGTCGTCACCGGTATCCGCGACAGCGAAGCGGAGGCCCTTAACCTGAAGCAGGAAGCGGTCTCCCACGTGGAGATCGTCACCGCCGAGGACATCGGCAAGCTGCCGGCCAAGAACGTGGCCGACACCCTGCAGCGCCTTCCCGGCGTGAACATTTCCTCGTCCAGCGCCTCGGAAGGCGGCTTCGACGAAAACGACCGCGTGGCCCTGCGCGGCACCAACCCCAGCATGACCCAGACCCTGGTCAACGGTCATACCGTGGGCACGGGCGACTGGTTCGTGCTGAGCCAGGTGCAGACCGTCGGCCGCAGCGTCAGCTACAGCCTGCTGCCGTCGGAAATCGTAAGCCAGGTGGTGGTACACAAGACCTCCGAGGCCAACATCGTCGAAGGCGGCAGCGCCGGCTCGGTCGACATCATCACCCGTCGCCCACTGGAATTCGCCAAGCAGTACACCGCCGAAGCCTCCATCGGTGGCGTGTATTCGGACCTTCCTTCCAAGGCCGAGCCGCAGTTCAGCGGCCTGTTCAACTGGAAGAACAACGACAACACCTTCGGCATCCTGGGTCAGGCCTTCTACGAGAAGCGCAGCCTGGAGCGTGACGGCCAGGAAGTGGTCGGCGGCTACGTGCCCATTGGCGGCAACGGCCCGCTGGCGGGCGTGTATGCGCCGAACCTCCTGGGTACCACGCTGTTCACCCAGAAGCGCGAACGCAAGGGTGGCGTGGTCGACATCGAGTTCAAGCCCACCGACAACCTCACCTTGGACCTGTCGGGCTTCTACTCGAAGATGAAGGCCGACAACTACAACCGCAACTACATGATCTGGACCAGCCAGTTCGCCTCCACGCATATGCCGGCCCCCGGCTACGTGGTGAACAAGAACGGCGTGCTGACCTCGGCCAACTTCCTGCCCGATCCGACCAGCGCCACGCCGTACGGCGTGTACGACATGATCTCGCGCCCGGGTGCCTCGTCGCAGTCGAAGTACCTCACCCTGGACGGTGCCTGGAATGCCACCGATCACCTGACCATCAAGGGCCAGGCCGGTACCACCCAGGGTCGCGGCGACAGCCCGAACCAGGACGTGCTGGAAACCGGCGTGCAGCCTGGCGGCGGTGCCGGCTGGCTGCAGCACGGCCTGGGTGGTCCGTACGATGTGCGCCTTGGCGCCGACAACTCCAGCCTGGCCTCGTCCGGCTTCCAGCCGTCCACCGGCTGGATCTTCGGTGACCAGGACATCCACGTGAAGGACAAGGAGAACTGGGGCCAGTTGGACGGTGAGCTCGCCTTCGACGACAACCCGCTTTCGTCCCTGCAGTTCGGCGTGCGCTCTGCCGACCACACGCGCGAGAACAAGACCGACATCGGCCAGGGCCCGCTCAACGGCCTGGGTGTCCCGTCCGATTACCCGCAGAATGTCAGCAATTACCCCGGTCACTTCGGTGACGGTCTGGGTGGCACCTTCCCGGACAACATCTGGTATTACACCCCGGGCCAGTTGGCCGCGATCGATGCCGCCAAGGCCAACCGCGACCCGGTCGCCCGCTTCAACTGGGGCAACGTCTACAAGGTCGAGGAAAAGGACAAGGCTGCCTACCTGCAGGCGAACTTCACCGGCAGCCAGTGGAGTGCCAACGCCGGTGTGCGCTATGTGCGCACGGAAGAGGACATCAACTACAACACGCCTCAGACCGACCCCAATACGGTGGCAGGTCCCTTCCTGGGCTCAGCCTTCGGCCCGTACTACAAGAGCAACTACAACCACACGTACAGCAAGGCACTGCCCAGCGCCAACTTCAAGTGGAGCTTCACCGACGAGCTGGTCGGCCGCCTGGCCGCGTCCAAGACCATGACCCGCCCGGACTACTCAGCGCTGGCCGGTTCCGTGTCGCTGGATGACCTCACCCACACCGGCAGCGGCGGTAATCCGCAGTTGAAGCCGATCATCTCCACGAACTTCGACGCAGCCCTCGAGTGGTACTTCGCGCCGCGCGGCCTGCTGTCGTTCGGCGTGTACAAGATGAACCTGAAGGACTACGTGAACTTCGGCCCGGTGGCGTACCAGTACAAGGATCAGCAAGCTTCCGTCGCCGCCGGAACGGATGTGTTCAGCACTTATCAGGTGAGCGTGCCGGTAAACGTGGACGGTTCGGTCAAGGGTGCGGAAATCAACTACATCCAGCCGATCGGTGAAAACTTCGGCGTGTCCACCAACTACACGTTGTCCGATGGCCACACCGACAAAAACGACGGTCCGCTGCAGGGCAACTCGAAGAAGACGGCCAATGTCTCGGCCTACTTCGAGAACAAGGTGTTCAACGCGCGTGTGAGCTATACCTACCGCTCGGAGTACTTCGCCGGCGTCAGCCGTACCGACAACTACTTCCAGCGCGGCATCGGCAACCTGGCGTTGTCGATGGGCTACAGCCTGACCGAGAACGTCTCGCTGTCGTTCGATGCGATGAACCTCAACCGCCCAGTGATCAAGTACTACACGAAGGCCGACGTCTACGGTAAGCAGCCCTACGCTTTCTACGACAACGGCCGCCAGTACTACATGAACGTCCGCTTCAAGTTCTAAGAGTTGGCTCAAGCGACCTTGCGGTGCTGCCCGCAAGGTCGTCTTCTCCCCAAGGGCCCTGTGACCAGGGCCCTATTTTTTTGTCCCGCTGGCAAGAATTCATGGCAGCATGGCCGGGCTGGCGGGGATACGGAGGACTTCGGATGAACAAGTACGCTTGTGTGGTGGCGATGATGGCCTTGGGGCTGCTTGCCTCATGCACCATGTCCCCGACGAATTCGTCGCACGCGCCCGCCGTTGCCACGGGCCAGGGCGAGGCAATCGCGCCGTTGTCGCTGGTGCCCGCCGTGGCCAGGCTCGACCGGCGCGCCGGATCGTTCGCCCTGCGCGAGGGTACCCGCATCGTGGCGCCAGCCGGTGACGAAGGCGCGCACCGCGTGGCGCAGTACCTGGCCGACCGTATCAAGCGCAGCACGGGCATGCAGCTCACCGTAGCCGACGGTGGCGACGCGAAGGGCGCCATCGTGCTGGTCAACGACCCGGCCATCGAGGGCGAGGAAGCCTATGCGCTGGATGTCACCAGCGATGGCGCCAGCATCCGCGCCAGCCGCTCGCACGGTTTGTTCTATGGCGCGATCACCCTGTGGCAGGCACTGACGGCGCAACCGGATTCGCATGCGGTGCCGGCCATGCACGTGGACGACGCCCCGCGTTTCGCCTGGCGAGGCCTGATGGTGGATTCGGCGCGGCATTTCCAGACCACCGATGAACTGCGCAAGATCATCGACCAGATGGCGCTGTTGAAGCTCAACACCTTCCACTGGCACCTTACCGACGACCAGGGCTGGCGCCTTGAGATCAAGAAATACCCCGACCTCACTGTCATCGGCGGCTGCCGCAAGGCCCTTGGTCCCGATGCGGCCCTGGTGAGTGAGCCGGGCAAGCCTTATTGCGGCGTATATACGCAGGATGATGTCCGTGACATCGTCGCCTATGCCGCCGAGCGCTACATCACCGTGGTACCGGAAATCGAAATGCCCGGCCACGCGCAGGCAGCGATAGCGTCCTATCCGCAATTCGGCGTCACGAAAAAGCGGCCGCCGGTATCCACCGACTGGGGCGTGATGCCCTACCTGTACAGCCCCTCGGACAAGACCTTCACCTTCATGGAGAACGTCCTTGATGAAGTGATGGCGCTGTTCCCCTCCACGTATATCCACGTGGGTGGCGATGAGGCCATCAAGGACCAGTGGCAGGCCTCGAAGGCCGTGCAGGCCCAGATGAAGCAACTGGGCATCACCAATGAAGAAAAACTCCAGGGCTGGTTCATCGCGCGCATCGGCGCTTATCTTGATGAACACGGCCGGCGGCTTATCGGCTGGGACGAGATCCTCGACGGCGACGTCCCGGCGTCGGCGGCGGTGATGTCCTGGCGTGGCACCAAGGGCGCGGTGATTGCGGCGAACAAGGGCCACGACGTGGTGCTGGCGCCCGCGCCCGATCTTTACCTCGACAATGTGCAAAGCCGCCTTCCCGACGAAGTGCCCGGCCGCATGCCGGTGATCACGCTCGAGGCGCTGTACCACTTCGAGCCGATCCCGTCGGAGATCAGCGCCGAGAACGCCAAACACGTGCTTGGCGCGGAAGCCACGATCTTTGCCGAACAGACGCCCACGGCCGCCCGCGTCGAACACGCCGCGTTCCCACGCCTGGCGGCGCTGGCCGAACGCACCTGGACCAACCAGGCCGACTGGCAGGATTTCCTCGCCCGCATGCCGGCGCAGATGGCACGCTTCAAGAACGATGACATCAACGCCGCCGATACCGCCTTCGGCGTGGCCTTCGAAGCCTCGACCAACGGCGACAAGGCGATGGTGAAGTTGTCTACGCAGACGGGCCTGGGCCGCATCCACTACACGCTAGACGGCAGCACGCCCATGGGGACTTCGCCAACCTACACGGCGCCGATCGACGTGCCGTTGCCCACCACGCTTACGGCGACGGCGTTCGCCGGTGGCCAGGCACTGGCCCAGCCCCGCAGCCAGGTGGTGGACGAATCCTCGTTGATGCGGCGTGACAGCACGACGCTTGAGCTGTGCGCCGACTCCAACGGCTCGCGCCAGGAAGCGGCCCTGCCGGTGGATGGTCCACGCCGCACGCACTTCGTCGACATCATGAATACCTGCTGGCGCTGGAAGGGCGCCGACCTTACCGGTGTGCGCCACATCGCCATCGAAGTGGATCGCCTGCCCTGGAACTTCGCCCTGGCGCACGAGATCAAGAACGTCGTGGCGCGGCCGAAGCACAGCAAGGCGGGTGAGGTGGAGATTCGCCTGGACAGTTGCGACGGCGAGCCCGCGGCTTCCCTGGGCCTTGCTGCGGCTCATAATGGCAAGGCCACGCTTACCGGCGATCTGCAGGGCGAAGGTACGCACGACCTGTGCATCGTGGTCACCGGCAAGCCTGGCCCATCCTTCTGGGTACTGGGCAGCGTGCAACTGCAGCGCTAGCTGAAGTCGGCCGCGTTGTCGGCGCCATTGGGGGTCAGAGTAATTACTCTGACTCCGCCGTTGTCAGTCCGGTCGCCCAGCGCGTGCACGCATGCGCCGGGAGATCCAGCTCATGCCCATCAGCAGGAAATAGAGCAGGCCCGGCAGCGCGAAGGTCCAGCCTGGTGCATCGTCGGGGAGCGATAGGGCCACGATCGCCGACAACGCACCGACCCCCGCGGGAATCAGCCACAACACCGTACGCAGGCGTGGGACGAAATCGTCCTCGCCATGGACCGAAGCCACCTGGGCTGCATGGCGGAACAACAAGGCCAGTGTCCCGGACATGCAGAAGTAACTGAAGCCGAAAATGGCGAACAGCGATTTCACTTCCGCTGCGCGGTGCAGACCGAAGTCGCTGGACAGGTTTCCTGCGGAAAGCGCGTTGAACAAGCTCGCGTACACCATGTGCAGCGGGTACACCACGATCAGCGCGAAGAACACCAGCAGCAGCGACAGCAACAGCCCCGGGCGCGTAGCACGCGTGCAGTGCATGCGCCATTGCACGTGGCCATACCAGAACCGCGCCATCTGCGCGAAGCAGGCCGCCGCCGCCGGGACGTTGCCCAGCAGGTGCACCATCCTGTCCACGTCATTGGGAATTTCCGCGCCGCCGATGGCCAGCAGGGTGAGCGTGAAGGCGAAAGCGCCATCCACGAAAATATCCAGGCGGCCGGCTTCCAGGCCCTCGCGATGCACCGTCACGCTCATGGTTATTCCCCGCGGCGCGAACGGGCGCCGCCTGACAGCATCTTGTCAGCCGGCGAGGGCCCCGGCAACCGCGGCCACGGGTATGGCGCGCGGCGCGCGTGGGTCGCGCGTGAGGGCGAAGCGGGCCTGTTGCTCCCGGGGTGGGTCCAGAGCCACGAGCGTGGCGAACTTGCCCGCCACCATCGAGGCCACCGGCACGCCATCGACGTAGACCACGCGGCTGCCCAGGGTGGCCGGTACTTTGCTGCCCGCCAGCAGGCCGCCCACGAGGTTCAATGGATCGCAGCCGGAGACGCACACATGCTCACCGTCGTGGGCGCGTGTACGAACCTGCCGAAGCGCGGCCAACGCGTCGGGCAAGGCGAACTGCTCGCCCACCAGGCCTTCGATGAAGCGGCCGCCGCGGATCTCCCCGCGCGCTTCTAGCCGCTGGTACACGCGGCGTAATTCGCGCCACGACGGCAACCACGGCGCCTCTCGTTCGAGCAGCCGCCAAGCCACCACGCCATAGCGGCGAAGCAGGGTGCGCGCCACGTGCTCCAGTGCGTCGGTATCGTCGCGCTTCTCGCGGGCTTGCCGCGCCAGCGACCAGCGGCCGGAATCCTCGATGCCGCTAAGTGCGTGGCGGCGCACGCGGCGATGACGCCCGTCACGCTTGGCCGCCGGCAGCAGCAGCGCGCGGAGACCGGCAAAACTGTCGGCGGTGATACGGCCGGCAGCCACCAGTTCACCTAGTGCGTCTTCCAGCTCCGTACGCAACAGGTGCGTATAGGAGGTGAGTTCGTCGAAGAACAGCGCGCCTTCGTCGCGCAGTGCATCGGCCACGGCCTGCGCGCGCGATCCCAGCGTGACCTCGTGGCTGGGCGGTGCCAGAGCGCTCCAAACGCCTAGCTGGCGGCGGGGCAGCAGCACGATGGGCGTGGCCCGCACGGGGCCGGCGCCAGCGCCGCTGCCGGGGCGCAAACGGCCCCAGGTGATGCGGCCGGCACGGCAGAGGTCGTCGAGCCAGCCGATGCCGTAATCCTCGACCCGCCCAGGCAGGATCTCCGCCTCCCACGCCCCCGCGGCCGCCTCGAAACCTTCCAGCTGGGCGATCACGCCAGCCAACGCATCCGGGCCACTGACACGCGAATGGGCACCCATGTGCTGCCAGTCGATCAGGAAGCGCATGAAGTCGCGCGGCGCCACCGGTTCGATCTCGCGGCGCAGGCGACCGATGGTGTAGCGGTGGATACGCGCCAGCAGGTGGCGTTCGCACCACTGTTCGCCGTCGATGGCCAGGCTGAAACGCCCGTGCATCACATAGCCTTCCTGCTGCAGGCGGGCCAGCGCGATGGCGATGTCACCGTCGTCCACCGCCAGCATGGCGGCGAGGTTCGCCTCGGTCACCGGGCCCACGCAGGCAAGGCGCGAACGCAGCAGTTCCACGATGGCGTCTTCGGGCGACCAGTCGCGGATGAATTCCGCCGGTGCTTCGATGGCCGGTGACATGGGGGCGTCGGCATGCAGCGCACGCCAGGTGGGCAGGCGTTCGGCGGTGACCCACATGAAACCACCGGCAAGCTCAAGGCGGGTGGCGCGTGAATCGCGGGCGAGCTGCCCCAGCAAGTCGCGCCACGACGGCTCGACCTCTGCCTCGGCGATACCGCCCATCAGGGTGAGCGCTTCATGCATCTCGTCGGCATCGCGTGCCTCGGGCCAGGCTTCTTCGCATACGGCGTCGATGGCCGATTCGTCCAGCCGGCCGAGGTCGTCCGGGCCTTGTACGTCGCTCCAGCGGCGCGACTGCACGGCCTGCGTGCGGCGCTCCTCGAGCGGGGCATCGTCAAGGAAGGCATAGGGCGAGGCACCCAGCACTTCGGCAGCCAGCGGTGAGGGGGCGGCCAGGTCGCGGCAGGCGATGGACACCTCCCCGGCTTCCATGCGGCGCAACAACGCCAGCCAGCCTTCGGTGTCCATCGCCTCGTGCAGACAATCGTCCATCGTCTGCGCCACCAGCGGGTGATCGGGTACTTCGCGTTCGCCCACGAGGTTCTCGGCACAGGCCACCTGGTCGGGGAACACCGTGGCGAGGAAATCCTCGCTCTTCATGCGTTGCAGTTGCGGCGGGGTCTTCTTGCCGCCGATGAAACGCGGCAGGGCCAGCGAGGTCACCGCGTTCCAGCGCCAGCGCACGCCAAACAGGGGAGCATCCAGCAACGCCTGCACCAGCACATGCTCGGCGCTGGTCGAATGCAGGTAATGGCTCACTTCCTCCAGCGGGAAACTGTGGCTGGTGGACAACGAAAGCACGATGGCGTCTTCGGTGGCCGCCGCCTGCAGTTCGAAATTGAACTTGCGGCAGAAACGTTTGCGTAGCGCCAGGCCCCAGGCGCGGTTGACCCGGCTGCCATGGGGCGTGTGGATCACCAGCTGGGTGCCGCCGGATTCATCGAAGAACCGTTCCATCACCAGTTGCGACTGCGTGGGCAGCACGCCGCCCAGCGCCGCGGAAGCGCGGGCCAGGTATTCGACGATCTGTTCGGCCGCTGGCCGCGCGATGCCTACGTCGCCGACAAGCCACGCCAGGGCTTCGGCCACACCGCCATCGGCGAGCCTGGATGCGATTTCGCCGCGCAGGCGTGACACGCCGGCGGATAGTTCATCGCTACGGCCCGGCGCCTCGCCCAGCCAGAAGGGAATATTCGGCGGCACGCCCTTGGCGTCTTCCACGCGAAGGCGGTCGCGTTCCACGCGCAGGATGCGATAAGAGGTATTGCCCAGCTGGAAGACATCGCCGGCCAGGCTCTCGATGGCGAAATCCTCGTTCACCGAGCCAATGGTGATGGATTGAGGCTCCAGCACCACCGCGTAATCGGCCATGTCGGGGATGGTGCCGCCGGACATCACGGCCGTCATCTTCGCGCCGCGGCGCGCACGCAGCCGCTTGTGCACGGCGTCGCGGTGGACATACGCTCCGCGCGGCCCCACGCGCGTGGTGAAGCCCTCGGCAAGCATGCGCACGACGTCGTCGAACGAGGCACGCGTGAGGTCGTGGTAAGGCCACGCACGGCGGAAGATGTCGTAAAGGGCATCCTCATCCCATTCGTCCACTGCCACTTCGGCCACGATCTGCTGGGCCAGCACATCCAGCGGGCCATGGGGAATGGTGAGCGTATCCAGCTCGCCGCGGCGTACGCAGTCGAGCAGGGCGGCGCATTCAACGAGGTCGTCGCGCGAGGTCGGAAACAA
>Ga0307510_10004171_pt1 | contig 16968 bp, 10 predicted proteins | sample 12_EM_MG_FD_207224 | JGI IMG/M metagenome (GOLD analysis project Ga0307510, IMG submission 207224) | Populus trichocarpa ectomycorrhiza microbial communities from riparian zone in the Pacific Northwest, United States - 12_EM | ecosystem: Host-associated > Plants > Roots > Unclassified | place...
CGTTCGCGAGTGAACCGCCCGGCAGATAGGCCGGGTTGGGCGCGAACTCCAGCTTCCAGGCGCCGCTCAGCTTCTTCGTGGAGTGGCTCCACACGCCCTCGCTGGTCGCCGCCCACACTTTCCCGCCGCCGAAGCGCAGTTCGTGGATGGTGGTGGACTCCAGCTCGTCGCCGCCGACCCGGCTGCGGGAGGAGAACGTGCCGTGACGGGGGTTCGACAGGACGTAGACGCCGCTGCCGAGATACGCGTCCGCGTTGGTCGTCGCCTCGCCCGTGCCCAGCCACAGCCGCCCGGCGCCGTCCAGCGCGAGCGCGCCGGTGGACTGCGAGGACAGCGCGTCGCTGATGGGCTGCCAGTGACCACCTCCGGACCGGGACCGCCACACTCCGCCGCCCGCGCTGCCCGCGTACACGTACCCGTCGTCGTCGGCGGCCATCGCGGCCATCCGGCCGGTCACATCGCCCGAGCCGCCGCTGGAGTTGGAGTCGTAGTCGCGGTAGCGCGGGTCGTCGGAGTCGTACGGCAGGTTCGTGATGTTGCGCCAACTTCCGCCGGTGCTCGGCAGGTTGGTCAGACTCGTCCAGGCGGCGCCGTACGCGCCGGGTGCGACGACGCCGGGTGAGGTGCGGGCCTCGGCGTACTGGTCCGCGCCCTCGGCTATCTCGTCGGCCTCGTTGCCGTCGTCGCCGCCGTCGTCATCGGCCTTGGCCTGCGGGCTGACGGTACCCACCGACTGCCCTCGTTCGGCGGCCAGTTGGGCCAGTGCGCGGGCCCCGAAGGGGCTGTTGTCCCCACCGGGCGCGGCGCCGGCGGGTATCGCCACGAGTGCGGCGGATGCGGTGATGGCGCAGATCGTGAACCAACGTCTCTTGCGGGTCGGTACTGACACCAGGTCCTCCCGGGCGGGCACGGATACAGCCGTCGGGGACGACCCGACCACCGGAGGCGGGAGGAGTCCGGCATTTGGACAGCCCTTGACCAGAACCTGTCACTATCGATGGCCGGAAGTCGACCGGCCCGCCGCGCCTTCCTCGGCGCCTTGGGGTCAGAGGGGCGCGGTCCGCCCCCGGGCGACGGCAGGCAGCACACCGGCCAGGGCCAGCGCGATGCCGCCGGAGATCAGCAGCGGAAGGTGACCGTCGGTGCCCCAGGCGAGCCCGGCCCACACACCCGCGAGCAGGACGGCGGCGCCGGTGGCGCCCTGGAAAAGGCCCTGCGCGGTGCCCTGTTGGTGGTCGGGGACGAGTGTGGAGATCCAGGCTTTGCCGACGCCGTCGGTGCAGGCGGCGAAACCGCCGTAGAGCGGCAGCACCACGAACACCAGCCAGGGGACATGGATCAGGCCGAGGCCCAGATAGCCGATCGCGAAGAAGACCAGACCGGCGGCGAAGACGGACGGGCGCGGCAGTCGGTCGGACAGCGCTCCGGCGGGGTAGGACAGGGCGGCGTAGACGAGGTTGTAGACCGCGTAAGCGCCCACCACCCCGGCCGTCGAGAGACCCAGGTCGTGGGCGCGCAACAGCAAGAGCGCGTCCGGGAAGTTGACCAGGTTGAAGGCGAGCAGCACCCCGAGAACCCTCCAGTAGGGGCGCGGCAGGGACCGCCAGGGTGTGCGGGCGGACCGCGTCGGGGAGTTGCCCGTCCCTCCGGCTCGGGGGTCGCGGACGGCGGCGACCAGCGCGACCGACGCGACGGCCGGGATCACGGCGACCCAGAACAGCGGGCGCAGCCGGTGGTCGAGTGCCTCGTACAGGACCAGCCCCACGAGCGGGCCGACCACCGCGCCGGCGGTGTCGGCGGCCCGGTGCAGCCCGAACACCCTGCCGCGCCGCCCCTTCGGTACGCCCTCGACGAGCAGGGCGTCGCGAGGCGCCCCACGCATGCCCTTGCCGAGCCGGTCGGTGACCCGGGCCAGGAGCACCAGCGGCCAGACGGTCGCGAGCGCGATCAGCAGCTTGCCCACCGCGGCCAGGCCGTAGCCGACGCCGATCAGGGGACGACGGTCGAACCGGTCCGCGAGGCGCCCGGCGGCCACCTTGGTGATCGACGCCGCGCCCTCGGCAAGTCCCTCGATCGCACCCACGACGGCGGGCGGGGCACCCAGCACCACGGTCAGGAAGATCGGCAGGATCGGGTAGAGGAGTTCGCTGGCCGCGTCCTGCAAGAAGGACACCCCGCACAGCACCCTGACGTTACGGGTCAGCCACGCGGGGCGGGGGCCGGTCGGTCGCGGGGCGCTGCTGGGATCGGTCACGGGTACAGGATCCAGGGAACGGGCGAGCGCCGTGATGACGTCGACCGGGGTGAGGGCTGCCCCGGCGGCCAGGACCAGCTCACCCATGGCTGGCTACGGTCGTACGGCGCATGCGCATGGGTGAGGTCACGGCGGGTCGTCGGACGGCAGTTCCAGGCGGAGTTCGTAGCCGCCGTCGGTCGTCGGGCCGGAGGTGACGGTGCCGCCGAGGAGTTCGGCGCGCTGGCGCAGGCCGACGAGGCCATGGTGGGCGCCGGGCAGGGGGAGCGCGGGGCGGGTGGCGGTGGTGTTGGTGATGGTGGTGCGAAGGGCGCCGTCGCGGTGGTGGATGCGGACGGTCGCGGTGGCGCCGGGGGCGTGTTTGCGGACGTTGGTGAGTGCCTCCTGGATCGTGCGGTAGACGGCGCGTTGGAGGGTGGGCGGGAGTCCGTCGGGCAGGTCCGTGTCCAGTTCGGTCTCGATGCCGCTGGTGCCGATCAGCTGGCGCAGGTCGGCGAGGGAGGGCTGGGGCGTGAGTTCGGTGGGGCGGATGCCGGAGGCGCGCAGGACGCCGACCATGTGGCGCAGTTCTTCCAGGGTCTGCACGCTGAGCCGGCGGATCGTGGCCCCGGCCGCTCTGGCCTCGGCGTCCGGGCTGCCGACCTGGAGCGCGCCGGCGGTCACGGCGATGAGGCTGACCTGGTGGGAGACAACGTCGTGCATCTCGCGGGCGAGTTGGGCGCGCTCCTTCGCCAACACGGCCTGGGCGCTCAGTAGTTGTTCCTGCTCGCGGGCCTCCGAGATCTCCGCGAGCCGAAGCGTCAACTCGCGCCGGGCCTGGACGAGTTGGCCGAGGAAGACGGGGGCGGCGGCCGTGGCGAGGGTGTAGGTGAGGTGGACCAGGCTGTAGGTCTCGTCGAGTTCGTCGACGTCGAGGGACGTCCACGGCCAGGGCATGAAGTCGACGGTGGCGAACGCCAGGGCGCAGCCGATCAGCAGCGCGCGGTGGCGGCAGAGCGAGGAGAGGGTGTAGAGCGCGGCCATCGTGGCGAACGCCGCGTCGCCGATCAGGGCGGAGGGGAGCGTGAGGGCGAAGGCCAGCAGCGGCCGGTGGTGACGCAGGGGGAGAGCCAGGGCGGCGAGGAGGCCGTAGGCGGTGGCCGGGTGGTTGTCGCTGTCGAGGTTCACCCACAGGTCCAGCAGCGCGACGCAGACCAGCAGCGCGTCCAGCAACAGGGCAGGCGGGCGGCGGGAGTTCAGCCGGGGACTCGGCCGCGCATTCATCGGGCGGCTCTGCGGATTCATCGGGCGGCTCCGTCCCCGGGCGGCCTGAGCAGGCCCGCCCGTTCGGCGACCAGTGCGGCTTGCACACGGTTGTCGACCCGCAACTTCTCGAACACGGCGCTGACATGGCCTTTGACGGTGCCGGTGCTCAGGTGCAGCCGGTCGCCGATGTCGGTGTTGGACAGGCCCTCGGCCATCAGCGCGAGGACGGCACGCTCGCGGCCGCTCAGCCGGGCGACGAGTCGGACGGCGTACGGCTCACGGCCGCCCTGGTCGAGGAAGCCGTCCACCACCGTGCGTACGACCTGCGACGACAGCACGGTTCTTCCCTCGGCCAATGCGCGTATCAGACCGGGCAGTTGCTCGGGGTCGGTGTCCTTGAGGAGGAAACCGGCGGCGCCGGAGCGCAGCGCCGCCTCGACGTATTCGTCGGTGTCGAACGTCGTCAGCATCGCCACCACGGGAGGGTCCGGCAGCCGGCGGAGTTCGGCCAGGACGGTCAGCCCGTCCACGTCGGGCATCCGGATGTCGAGCAGGACGACGTCGGGGCCCAACTCCCGTACGGCCAGGACGGCTTGACCGCCGGGGACCGCCGCGACGGCTCCGATGCCGTCCGCGGCGTTGAGGATGTGGGTGAAGCCGGTGCGGACGAGAGCCTCGTCGTCGACCACAAGTACCCGGATCATGCGCGCTCCGCTCCTCAACTGCCTGTCGTACGAGGGAACTGCCTGTCGTACGAGGGGTAGCACGCAGACCCGCGCCCGCCCCCGGGAACCGGTTCGGCTCCGGCCTCTCGTCGGCAGGGACCATCCGGTCGGCCGGTGCGGTTCCGGCCGGTCGGCGGGCCCGCTCCGGACGGTTGCCGGGTGTGCCGGTCCCCGCGGCCCGCGAATCCTGATGGCATGACACACGACGTATCGCCGTCCGCACCGGCAGCCGCGTTACCCGGGCGGCAGCCGGTCCCCTCCGACGCTCCAACGACCGGGCGGCTGATCGGTATCGACCTCGCGCGCGGGCTCGCCGTCCTCGGCATGTACTCCGCCCACGTCGGCCCCGACGCCACGGTCGGCGGCCCCGTCGGCTTCCTGCTGGAGACCGCGCGAGGCCGCTCCTCCGCCCTGTTCGCGGTACTTGCCGGGTTCTCGCTGATCATCATCACCGGCCGCCCCCGGCCCCGGACCGGCCGCGCCGGACGCCAGGCGGTGACGAGGATCGCGATCCGCGCCGTGGTCCTGCTGGCGCTCGGCTACGCCCTGACCGCTCTGGACACCGAGGTCGAGGTGATCCTCAGCTGCTACGGCCTGCTCTTCCTGACCGTCCTCCCGCTGTACCGGCTGCGCGCCGCGACACTCGCGCGGATCGCCGCCGCCGGGGCGCTGATCCTGCCCCAAGTCCTGTACGCCGTACGGAAGTCCATCGAGGACGGCGTCTGGGCGGACGCGGTCGTCCAGGCGGACCCGCTGGCCCGGATCAGCGGTACGGACGGCGTCGTGGAGCTGCTGTTCACCGGCTCGTACCCGGTCCTGACCTGGGCGCCGTTCCTGATCGCGGGCATGGCGGTGGCCCGCCTCGATCTCACCCGGCCCGGGATCCGGTCCCGGCTCGCGCTGACCGGCGGTGCGCTCGCCGTCCTCGGCTACGGGGGCTCCTGGCTGGCCCTGCGTCTCGTCCCGCACGCGCTGACCGTCATCGCGGCGGCCACGGGCGGCGGTTCGGCGTCGTCGGCCTGGTGGTCCGACACGGTCGGCGAACCCGAGAACGGCACACCGCTCGCCTGGCTCCTGGTGGCCGCACCGCACAGCCAGACGACCCTCTCCGTCCTCGGCAACACGGGCGTCGCCCTCGTGGTGATCGCCGGGTGCCTGACCGTCGCCGACCGGATGCCCCGCCTCACCCGGCTGGCCACACCCGTCTCGGCGGTCGGCGCGCTGGCGCTGACCGCCTACGTCCTGCACATCGTCGCCCTCTGGCTCCTGACCGACGTCTGGCCTGTGGCCGCCGTAGAGGACGAGACGATGTCCGGACTGCCGGCGCTGCTCGCCTTCATCGCCGCCGCCATGCTGCTGGCCACCGCGTGGACCCGTCACTTCAGGCGCGGACCCCTGGAGCACTTGCTGCACACGGCCACCTGGCCCGCGCGCCACATCACGTAGCTTCCGGCAGACCACCACCACGCCCGGTCAACTCCTGGATGCCGTAGAGGAGTTGCTGGAACGGCTGGGCCCCTAGGTCGTGTCCGGCGGGCGAGGTTCGGGGACCGCGCCGATCCTCGGCGCGGACACCTCGTCCCCCAGGGCGAGGATCCTGGCGCGCAGTTCCGCCGCGGCCGTGGGGTCGGTCGGGGCCAGCAGGTGCAGGGCGCGTTCCCAGACGGTGCGGGCGGCGCCGGGGTCGCCGGTGGTGACGTAGGTGTCGCCGAGGTGGCGCAGCGTCCCGGCCTCGCTGAAGGTGTCGCCGACCTCGCGGTAGAGCCGTAGCGCGCACTGGTAGCAGGCGATGGCCTGTTGGTGTTCGCCCAGGTGGTGGCGGGCCATGCCGAGGCTGTCCCAGGTGCCGGCCTCGGCGTAGCGGGTCCCGTCCAGGCCGTCGAGCGCGGTCAGGGTCTCCTCGAAGTGGGCGGCCGCACGGTGGTGGTCGCCCCGTAGCGCGTGGGTGCAGCCCAGGGCGTGCAGGGCGCTGGTCTCCGCGACCTGGTCGCCGACGGCCCGGTAGAGGGCGAGTGCCCGGCCGGCCGCGTCCAGCGCCGCGTCGTGGTCGCCGAGCCGGTCCAGCAGCCAGCCGTGGCTGCGGTGGGCGTGGGCGAGGCCGCGCGGGTCGCCGAGTTCGGTGAACAGGTCGAGGGAGTGCCGGATGTGGACGCGGGCGTCGTCGTACCGTTCGAGACGGGCCGAGGCGCGGGCCAGGCCCCGGTGCAGATGCGCCCGCGCGGTGCGGTTGCCGTCGCGTACCGCCGCGTCGAGACCGGCGCGTTGCAGTGCGGCGGACTCGTGCCAGTGGCCCTGCCGGTCCATGAAGCGCTCCAACGTCCAGGCCAGCCGCCACAGATGGCCGTCGTGGCCGTGCTGTGCCGCAGTGGCGGCGAGCGCGTGCAGCACTCTCCGCTGGGCCGTGTACCAGCGCAGTGCCTGCCCGTCGTCGGCGAAGGACTCGGGGCGGGCGCCGTCCGCCGCCTCGGTCAGTGAACTGGCGCTCCACCAGGGGGAGTAGAGCCGTCCGGCGGCGTGCGCGGTGTGCAGGTGGTGGTCGAGGAGACGGCGCACGGCCGCGTCCCGCCCGGCCGGCCCCTCGTCCCGCGCCGCGCGCTCCATCGCGTACGTCCGCAGCAGGTTGTGGCAGGTGTAGCGGCCGGGCGTGTGTTCCGTGAGGAGGTGGACGCGGACGAGTTCGGCCAGCAGCCGGCCGGTCTCCTCCGGGGCGGCGGCCGCGACGGCCGCCGCGGCCGGCACCGTGACGTCGGGACGGGGGTGGAGCGACAGCAGCCGCAGCAGCCGCGCGGCCCCCGGGCTCAGCGTGCGGTAGGACCACGACAGGACCGCTCTCACGTCACCGGCCGGGTCGGGGTCCGCGAAGGCGTCCAGGCTGTCCCGGGCCTCCCGCAGGTCGGCGGCGATCGAGGCCAGCGGGAAGGCGGGACGGGTGGCCGCCCGGGTGGCGACGACGGCCAGGGCCAGCGGCAGCCCGCCGCACCGGGCGATGATCTCCGCCACCGCGTCCGGCTCGGCGGAGACCCGGTCGGCGCCGAGCCGGCGTACGAGGGACTCCCGGGCCTCGGCGATCGAGAGCCGGTCCAGGGCGAGGGGATGCGCGGCCTCGGCGGTGACCAGACCGAAGAGGCGGTCCCGGCTGGTGACGACGACCAGGCAACCGGGGCTGCCCGGTAGCAGGGGACGGACCTGTTCGGAGTCCAGCGCGTTGTCCAGCAGGATCAGCACGCGGCGCCGGGCGAGCAGGCTGCGGTAGAGCCCGGTCTGGGCGTCGGTCCCGGTCGGCATCCGCTGCGGCGGCACCCCGAGCGCCTCCAGGAAGCCGCGCAGCGCCTCGCCGGGGTCCGTCGCCGCCCCGCCGGGGTCGAAGCCGCGCAGGTTGACGTACAGCTGCCCGTCCGGGAAGCGGTGGGCGACGCGGTACGCCCAGCGCACGGCCAGCGTGGTCTTGCCGATGCCGCCCATGCCGGTGATCGCGGCGATCCGCATCCCCGGCGTCTCCTTCGCCGACAGCTCCGCCAACCGGGCCAGTTCCGCCCGCCGGCCGGTGAAGGCACCGAGTTCCGAAGGCAGTTGGGTCGGTCGCGCGAAGGGATCGGGCGCCGGGCGCCGCGCCGGTGCGTCGGGCACCACGGACAGCCTGGCGGGCTGCGCACGCGTGGGCGCCGGAGAGCCCGGAGAGCCCGAAGACCCCGGAGTCGCGGGCTTCGCCGGGGCACCCTCGCGCAGCACCTCCTCCTGCACGGCCCGCAGTTCGGTCCCGGGCTCGACACCCAGCTCGGAGGCGAGCGCCGCTCGCACCCGCCGCCAGGTGTCGAGCGCCGCAGCCCGCTGTCCGGTGGCCGCCAGGGCGCGCACGAGGTGAGCCTGGAGCGGCTCGTCCAGCGGATGCTCGGCCACGGCCCGGTGCAGCACGGCGAGCAACTGCCCGACCGCGCCCGTACCCGCCCCCACGTCCGCGGCCTCCTTGACCACCCCCAGATGCTCGCGTTCCAGGGCGTTGAACGCGGGATGCGAACGCGCCTCCACCGGGACTCCGGTGGCGACCGACCCGGTCCGCAGATTCAGCGCCTCCAGATAGAGCGCTACGGCGGCCTCGGCACCCCCGGCCTCCCTCGCCCGCCGCACCAACTCCCGGAACCGCAGCACGTCCAGGGTCTCGGGCGAGGCGTTCAACCGGTATCCGCCCGCGTCCCGGACCAGCCACCGCCCCGTCGCCCGCATCGGCAACTCCGGCTCCAGCAACCGCCGCACCACGCCGACATGCCGGTACACCGCGTTGGCGGGCGAGCCCGGCGGCGCCTCGCCCCACAGCGCGAGCTGCATCTCCTCCATGGCCACCGGACGCCCCGCGTGCGCCATCAGCAGGGCCAGCAGCAGGCGTTGCTGGGCCGCGCCGAGCGGCACCTCCCCGCCGTCGCGCCACACGCGTACCGGTCCCAGGACCGCGAACCGCATCGTCACCGTCGTAGTCATCACTCGTGCGCAGTCCCCGTCGTCATTCCCGTGCGCAGCCCCCGTGCGGATGTCCCGCGGCCGGTCAGGCGGCCGGCAGCCCGTCTATCCAGCCCAGCACCAGCGCGTTGAACTCGGCCGGCCGCTCCTGGAACAGCCAGTGGCCGACCCCGTCGAGCACCACCGACGCGCTGTACGGGTGCGGGCTCAGCGACTCCTCCCAGTCCCCGTCGATCCCCTTGGCCTTGAGGGAGTCGGCCGCCGACAGCGACAGCACGGGGCAGGCGCGGCGCGCCAGATACGTCTCGACGCCGGGCCGCACGGTCAGCGCCACGGCGCTCTCGTCGAACAGGCCGTGGAAGACGTCCCGTACGGTCATCGGGTCCATGCCGAGGATCCGCCTGCGGTGCCAGACACGCAGGGCGTCCGCCTCGGGGCCGGCCGCGGCGGTGTTCTCCAGGCCGCCGAGGATCGCGGCGGCCGACCCGACCGGGTCCGGGACGCGGAAGGCGGCGGCGAGCTGCGGCGCGAACTGCGCCTCGAAGCCGTAGGAGGGATCCACGGTGACCACCGCCCGTACCAGGGACGGGTGTTCGACCGCGAGGACGGAGCCGACGAGCCCGCCCAGCGAGTGCCCCACGACGACCACCGGACCGGCGTCGATGTCGTCGATCAGCTCCACCAGGTCCGCCGCGAACTCCCGCGGACGCTGCCCGCCGGTCAGCCCGGACGACCGGCCGTGACCGCGCAGGTCGGGCACGATCACCCGGTGCCGCGCGGCGAACGCCCCGATCTGCGCCGACCAGTCGTGCGAGTCGCAGGTCGCGCCGTGCACCAGCAGCAGGGTCTCGCCCGCCCGGTCCCCGGTGGGCCCCTCGTCGGTGTGGAACAGCCGGTTTCCGTTGATCACGCTGTACGTCACTGCACACGCTCCTCGCGCCGGAAGGTCATCGAAGTTCACTGGCCCCGTGGGCCGTTCGAAGGTGGCGGGAGCGTAGGCAGGGCGCAGTGGACGAAGTGTGCCTGGCTTGTGACCGCGCTTTCGGCTGCTGAGATCTTCCGCGCCACCTCGGCCGCCCAGACCGGATCGAAGGAGTGGAGGGCGGTGTGCGCCGCACGCCAGGTGCCGAGCGCGTCCGTGGCGTGGCCGGCCGCGTGCTGGGCGTCGCCGATCCGGTCGAGCACACAGGCCTCGTTGAACAGATCGCCGACCTCCCGGAACAGGTCGAGCGCGCGCCGGTGACAGGCCACCGACCGTTCCGGGCGGCCGAGTTGGCCGTGCACATGGCCGAGGGTGTCCCACGTGTACCCCTCGGCGAGACGGATCCCCAGGTCCTGGAACAGGGCGAGTGCCCGGTGCGCGTGCGTGAGGGCGCGGCGGCCCGCGCCGAGACCGGCCTCGCTCCAGGCCGTGGCCACGAGCACGTCGGCCTGCCCCCTGCGGTTGCCGGACTCCCGGTAGAGACCCAACGCCGGGGCGAGCGCTTCGAGCCCTTCCTCGTGCCGGCCCTGACGGACCAGCAGAGCCCACAGGGACAGCCGCGCCTGCGCCTGCCCGTCGGCGTCCCCGAACGCGGCGAACTCGCCCAGGGAGGCGTGGAGTTGGTCGTACGCCTCGGTGTAGTGCCGCAGCATCATGCAGGCGCGGCCGAGCCCGCGGTGCGCCTGGGCGAGAGCGACGGGGTCGGCCAGCCGCCGGGCGGACTCCAACGCGGCGCGCTGGAGGGCGAGATACTCCGGCCAGTGGCCGTGCCGCTCGTGGAAGCGCTCCAGCGTCCAGGCCAACTGCCAGACGTGGGCGTCGAATCCGTGGTCGACAGCTTGCGCGAAGGCGCCGAGGAGCGCGGGCCGCTCGGCGGTGAGCCAGGCGAGGGCGGCGGCCTCGTCGGCGAGCGGCCGGCCTCGTACGGCGGACTCGACGGGAGTGATCACCGATGTCGGCGGATCGAAGAGCAGCGCGGCGGCGTGCGCCGTACGCAGGTAGTGGTCGAGCATCCGGCGCACGGCCGCCCGGCACTCGTCCCCGCTCTCGGTGGCGTGGACGAGTTCGGTGGCGTACGCGCGCAGCAGGTCGTGGCAGCCGTACCGGCCGGGCGAGCGCTCGGTGAGCAGGTGGGCGTCGGTCAGCTCGTCGAGCAGGGCGCGGGTCCCAGCGACCGGCTCGCCGGCGAGGGCGGCCGCTGCGTGGACGGTCAGCTCGGCACCCGGATGCAGGGACAGCAGCCGGAAGAGCCGGGCGGCGGGCGCACCGAGCGCTTCGTACGACCACGAGAACACCGCGCGTACGTCGGTCGCGGGGTCGGCGTCCCCGAACGCGTCGAGCCCGCCGTGCGCCGCCCGCAGCTGCCCGGCCAGTGCCGCCAGCGGGAACGCGGGGTGCGCGGCGGCGCGGGCGGCGACCATGGCCAGGGCGAGGGGGAGCCGCGCGGTGAGCGACACGATCTCCGACACCGCCTCCGGTTCGGCAGCCACCCGCGCGGCACCGATCCGCAGCGCCAGCGCCGAGCGGGCCTCGGCCGGGGTGAGCACGTCCAGGGGAAGCGGGTGGGCGCCGTCGGCGGAGACCAGCCCGGTGAGCCGGTTACGGCTGGTCACGAGCACCAGACAGCCGGGCGCGCCGGGGAGCAGCGGCCGGACCTGCGCGCCGTCGCGCGCGTTGTCCAGCAGGACCAGCACCCTGCGGCCCGCCAACAGGCTGCGGAACAGAGCGGCGCGAGCGTCGAGCCCGTCGGGTATCCGCGCGGCCGGTACACCGAGGGCTTCCAGGAATCCCCGCAGGGCGTCCTGAGGATGCGCGGGCCCGGCGGCGGGCGCGAAGCCCCGGAGGTTGACGTACAACTGCCCGTCCGGGAAGCGGCCGGCCACGTCGTGGGCGAGATGCAGGGCGAGGGTGGTCTTGCCGACGCCGGCGGGGCCGGTGATGGTGCTGATCACGGTGGGGGGCAGGGCGGCGGTACGGGGGGAGTTCCGGGGGTCGGCCTCGGTCTCGTCAAGGAGGGCATGCAGGCGGACCAGTTCGGCTTCACGGCCGACGAAGACCGGGAGAGCGGGCGGCAGTTGGGCCGGACTCGTGGGCGGGTTATCGGGGGCGAGCGGGGCTTCAGGAGCGGTGCCGGATTCCGTAGTACGGACTTCAGCGGTACGGACTTGAGTGGTATGGGCTTCAGCAATACGGCCTTCAGCTCCCGCCGGGTCCGCCCCCGTGCGGTGCCCTGCTCCCGCCGGGTCCGCCTCCGTGCGGTGCCCTGCTCCCGTCGCGTCAGACCCCGTGTGGTGCCCCGCACCTGTCGCGTCCGGTCCGGCCCCACCCCACGCTCTCGCGGCCTCCGGTTCCGCGATCGCCCCCCGTCCGGCGGCGGCCAGTTCCGGTCCCGGATCGACGCCCAGCTCCTCGGTGAGCCGGGTCGCCGTCGAGCGGAAGACCTCCCGTGCCTCCGCCCGTCGGCCGGTCTGCGTGAGGGCTCGGACGAGCAGGGACTGGAGTCCCTCGTCCAGCGGATGCCGTGTCGCGGACTCGGTGAGGGCGGGCAGGACACGGGCCGCCGCGCCGCAGCCGAGGGCCACGGCCGCCGCCTCGCGGACCACGGCGTCGTACTCGCGATCCAGCTCGGTGAAGACGGGATGCGGGGCGGCCTCGGCGGGGCAGCCGGCGGTTGGCCCGCGGCGCAGCGCGAGCGCGTCCGCGAACTCCTCCACTGCCCGCCCGGTGTCGTGCTGTTCGACCAACTTCCTTGCTCCAGCCGCCCGTTGACGGAACAGCAGCAGATCCACCGAGTCGACCGGCGCCAGCAGCCGATAGCCGCCCCCGCCCCGCAACAGCAGTGAGCCCGCAGCCCGGTTGGGCAGCCCCGGCTCCAACAGCCGCCGTAGCGCGCCGACATGGCGGTGCACCATGTTGACCGCGCGTGCGGGCTGCCGGTCCGCCGCCCAGAGCGAGTCGACGATGTCCGGCAACGGCACCGGTGAACCGGACCGCGCCAGCAGGAGGGCGAGGAGCGTGCGCCGCAGCGGCGGCCCCGGATCCACCTCGACCTCGTCCCGCCAGACCCGTACGTCCCCGAGAACCGTGAACCGTAACGGCACCGGTGTCATCGCATCCCCCCGCCCCCGCCTACCGGGCCCTCATGCTAGGCAGCGGCGGGGACGGCACTCACGGGGCCGGACATTTCAGGCGTGGCAGGGCAAGGGGTTCCGGTCGAGCCCGCGGCAGGGCTCAGGCGGGCCCGGCCGCAGCGGTCGCTTCCCCCACCACCTCCGCGATCGCCCCGAACGCGTCATGGCGCCCGAACTCCTCCCGCAACCCGGCCGCCCGCTTCCGGAATCCGGGTTCGGCCAGCACCTTTCGTACGGCGTCCCGCACGGCCGCGGGCGACGGCCGCCCGGTCCGCAGGTCGAGCCCGGCCCCGCTCCACTCCACCCGGGCCGCCACCTCCGGCTTGTCCTCCCCGTCCCCGCCCACGACGAGCGGGACGCCGTACCGAAGGGCCTGGTGGACCCCGCCGTAGCCGCCGTTCGTGACCAGGACCGAGGCGTGGGGGAGGACGGCGTCGAAGGGGACGTAGCCGGCGACGCGCGCGTTCGCGGGAACGGGACCCGCCGCCCGGATCCGGTCCGGGCCGTCCGCGCGGCCCGTCACGGCGACCACCAGGACGTCCTCTCCGGCCAGGGCGTCGATCGTGGGCCGCACCAGCCGTCCGAGATCGCGGTTGTCGAAGGACCCCTGTGTGACCACGACGACGGGACGGTCCGCGTCCTCCACCTCGGCCCACCAGTCGGGAAGCGGCCGCGATCCGCTCGGCGGCGCGGCGGGCAGCGGGCCGACGAACCGGAACGACGACGGCAGGTCGCCGCGCGGATACTCGAACCCCGGGACGGTCAGCTGGAGATAGTGGTCCGGCACGGTCACCAGGCAGTCCAGCAGGAAGCCCGGCAGTTCGGTGCCGCTCTCCCCGAAGTTGTCCTCGACGTGCCGCTGCGCGTCCGCGAAGACCTCCCTGACCTGGTCGTTCATATCCCGATGCCGTTTCTTCGCGCCCTCTCCGACCAGGGGCGGCATACCGAGCCCGATGGGCGGCGCGTCCTCGCTGAGCAGGGTCGGCATGGTGATGCCGAGACTGACGGTGACCGGCCGGCGGCCGGGCGGCGCGGACAGCGCGAGTGCGGTGGCGCCCAGGAACAGCGGATCACTCACCACGACGGACGCCGGGAACCGACCGGCGAGCAGACTCCGCAACGCCCGGTACTGGGCGGCGGTGGGATCCCCGAAGACGTGCTTCAGGTCGTAGTCCAACTGCCTCGGCCCGGCCGGCAGCGCACCGCGCTCGGGGAAGTACAGCTCCAGCTGCCGGTCGTCGAAGTCCGCGTCCGCCGGCAACGACACATGCAGGGCACCGGCGGCCCCCACATCCTCGGCGAACCGGCTCCCGGTCAGCACGACCACCTCGTGCCCACGCCGGACGAGATCGGAGGCCACGGCGAGGACCGGCTGAACGTGGCCGTGGAAGGGCGTTGCGGTGGCGATGACCAGTGTCACGGGGGCTCCCTGTGCTCGGCGGACGATGCCACGGGAGCGTAGGAACCGGGTGTGCAAAACAAGTGCGGGCCGCCTGACAGCGACCGATCCGTCGGCTCGGAGGGCTGCTCCGTGAGGCCGGCGGAGCCGCGGGCCCGCTGGACGCGAAGGACGGCCCGGTCGCTGGATAGGGTCGGGGCGTGGACCGCAGCAGCAGACAGCCGGGCGACGTGTCCGCCGGCCAGGCGCGGAGCGAGTTGTCGTCGCGGGCGGTGCGGGCGCTGTGGTGGGGGTCGGCCGGTCTGGTGCTCGCCGTACCCGGTACCGCGGTACTCGTCGCCGGCGCGGAGCGCGGCTGGCGACTGCTCGTGGCCGTGGCCCTGGTTCTCGTGCAGGTCTGCGCCCTGAGGTGGCAGGTGCGGGCCCCGGTCGCCGTGCTGGCCGTGAACGCGGCGACGGGGCTCGCGGTGTGGACGCTGCTGCCCGCGGTGTCCTTGACGGGGGCGTTGCTCGCGGCGCAGGTCGCGTTGTGCGTGCTGTCGGCCACCGGGCCGCGGCGGACGTCGGTGTGGGCGCTCGCGGCGATGTGCCTGCCGGTGCCGCTGGCGTTCGGGGCGGGTGGTGGCCCCGCAGGGGTGACGGTCTATCTGCTGGCGGTGGTCCTCGCGTGGACGGCGGGGCAGTGGCGCCGGGCGCAGCGGGCACGGGCGGCGGCGGAGACGCGCCGGGCCGTGGTCGAGGAACGGGCGCGGATCGCGCGCGAGGTGCACGACGTGGTGGCGCACACGCTGTCCGTGATGGTCATCCAGGCGGGTGCCGCGGACGACGTGTTCGCGGAACGCCCCGACCAGGCCCGGCAGGCGCTGCGGGCCATCGAGACGGGCGCCCGCTCGGCGCTCGGCGAACTGCGGCTCCTGCTGCGGGCGTTCGGTCCCGAGGACATGCGGGACGGTGAGGCCGGGGAGCAGCGGGAACCGGGGCCCTCGCTCGCCCGCCTGGACGAGTTGGCCGACCCCGTGCGTGCGACCGGGATGACCGTGAGCGTGCGCCGCGAGGGCGCCTTCGACGGGCTGCCGGCCGTGGTGGACCTGGCGGCGTACCGGATCGTCCAGGAGGCTCTCACCAACACGCTGCGCCACGCGGTCGGCGCCGACGAGGTGGGCGTGTGCGTGAGCGTCGAAGGGGAGTGCGTGGAGATCTCGGTGGTCGACAACGGGCGTACGCCGCAAGGCCGTTCGGACGCGGCGGGAGCGGTGGCGGGACGAGGTCTGGTGGGGATGAGGGAGCGCGCACGGCTCGTGGGTGGCAGTCTGCGCGCCGGTCCGTTGCCCCAGGGCGGGTTCGAGGTGGCGGCGCGGCTGCCGGTGGGGCGTATGTCATGACGCCATGTGTGCCGGTGGAGCGCGTGTCATGACGCTGCGGGTGGTGGTGGCCGACGACCAGGAACTGGTCCGTACCGGATTCCGCATGATCATCGACGCACGGGACGACCTGGAGGTGGTCGGTGAGGCGTCCGACGGCCGGGAGGCGGTGCGGCTGACGCGGGAACTGGCACCTGACGTGGTGCTGATGGACGTACGCATGCCGGTCGTGGACGGCATCGAGGCGACCCGGCGGATCGCGGAGTCGGGCAGCGCGGCCCGGGTGCTCGTGCTGACCACCTGGGACCTGGACGCGCACGTGCTCGCCGCGCTGCGGGCGGGGGCGAGCGGTTTCCTGCTCAAGGACATGCGCCCCACCGAACTCGTCGACGCGATCCGCCTCACCGCGCGCGGCGACGCGCTGCTGGCACCGGCCGTGCTGGGCCGCGTCCTCGACCGCTTCCTGCGCACCACGCCCGACTCAACACCCCCGCCCTCCCTGCGGGATCTCTCCGGCCGCGAGCGGGAGGTGCTCAGCCTGATCGGGCAGGCGCTGTCGAACGCGGAGATCGCCGAGCGGCTGCGTCTGTCGGAGGCCACCGTCAAGAACCATGTCACCGCGGTACTGCGCAAACTGGGCCTGCGCGACCGCGTCCAGGCCGTCGTCGCCGCCTACGACCACGGCCTCGTGCAGCCACGCCGCCCCTGACAAACGCCGCCTCCTCCTCAAGGAGGAGACCGGCCCGCGGTCCTCCTGCGTTCCCAGTGCCGTTCCGTCCGCGTGGCCGATCCAGGGCCGGGGTGCCCGGCCATAGCGTCGAGGTGTGAACGATGACCTGGCCTGCCTCATGTATCTGCTCGCCTACGACGACGCGGCCGAGGGCCCCTACGACCGTGGCCGCACCCAGCTGCTGGTCCGGGCCGCCGCCCTGGTCGACCTCGCGTCGCGCGGCCGGCTGGCGGAGGACGGCGGCGGCAGGGTCACCGTGTCCGACCCCCGGCCGACCGGTGACCCGGTCCTGGACGGCGTACTGCGCGACGCCGCCGCCGGGCACGGCTGGAAGCACCTCGTTCGCCGCCACCGCAAGCGGACCCTGACCCAGGTGGAGGACCGGCTCGTCGCGACGGGAGTGCTCACCGTGAAGGCGACCCGCATCCCCTTCGCCACCCGGCGCCTGACCGTGACGGACCGCGCCGTGCCCGCCGTACTCCGGGCCCGGGTGTCCGAGGCGCTGCACGGAGACCGCCCCGTCCGGGAACTCCCCGCCGCCGACGCCGCGCTGCTGGCACTGGCCGCGGCGGGCGGCATCCGCTCGGTGGTCCCACGGCAGGACCACAAGACCTTCCGGGCCCGTATCGACGCCTGCACGGGGTCGCTGGCCGCCCTCGCGCCGGGCCTGGAGAAAGCCGTACGCACTC
>Ga0307510_10004172_pt1 | contig 16968 bp, 8 predicted proteins | sample 12_EM_MG_FD_207224 | JGI IMG/M metagenome (GOLD analysis project Ga0307510, IMG submission 207224) | Populus trichocarpa ectomycorrhiza microbial communities from riparian zone in the Pacific Northwest, United States - 12_EM | ecosystem: Host-associated > Plants > Roots > Unclassified | place...
AAAAACAAAATATTATACTCTTATTAGAAAACAAAGATAGAATTGAATGGAATTTAATGAAATAATATTTTAAATATAATTTGAAATGTTTTATTTATAATGATTTTTACTTATTATTTAATAAAAAACAAAAAAAAAACTAAAAGGATATATAAAAAGAGAGAGCTAGAGACCTAGATAAACTCATTTTGACATCAAAATATCTTTATATCTATATGTATATATATAAAAATTAAACCGAATCTAATTTTTTTTTGAGTCCTGAGCAATCCAACGATATTAAGATTGATATTTTTTTCTCTCTCCTTTCTTAAAACTCATGGTCTAAAAAAAGAAAGAAGAAGTTTAAGATGTAAATGTAAAATCTTAAAACTAAAAGGACCAAAAATACTAATGGAAAATCTTTGGAAAAAATGAATCTTTTGTGAAAATTTTAAAAAAGCTTAAGTTATTCGTTTGATTTCTTATTTTGACCCTTCTTTTTAATTTTTTTTAATACTATAAATTTTAATTTTATTTCATGAAATTAGCCTCAAATTCAACTTTGAAATTTTATCATACACAATGAGTTCTCAAGAAAATACAAGAAAAGAATATCAACAAGTAAAATATCATCAAACACCGAATGTATAAAACTGAAAAAAAAAAGCTTAGTGACAATTTTTTTTTTTTAATAAAAAAAAGCACTATTCAGAGTTCATTTAGAGAGGGAGCTCAATAATTGCACGGTAAAAATCGTTTTCTTTCAGTGTTATTGTATAATGTATAATATTCTTTTATCAGCCGAACATTCCTAGTCTAATTTACCCCCATTAAAAAAAAAAGTATAACAAATTTAGGGCATCTTGAGTGCTAGTCATTACCCACAAACGCACTAACAGAGAATTTGTTGCTGGAAGCTGTCCTCGAGGATGATTGTAACTCAAATTCAAACTTTCCAGCCCAGAAACTGATTTGGGGACCTTACCAATAACCAATTTCCTTGCCAAATCCAACTTCTTCAATGTCCCTACAATCTTTCAACTCCCAAAAGAAACCTTAATTTATTCCTTGAAGCCCCAGAAGCAACCAAATAATTAACCTGTCTTATTCACCAACCAAACTGGACCAGCTGATATTGTTGGGATCTGAGGTGCGATCTCTTTGCCCATTGGAGGTGGAACACAACGATTTAATATGGCTCGACAACAACTTGCCTGTGTCCACGTAGCAACCATAAGGAGAAAACAACATTTTGCATCAATAGAGGAGATGGAGGAGGAGGGACACCTCATCTCTACCAACTCCCATCTCTCCTACTCAGTGCAGTGCTGCTGCGGCCCACAAGGGCGGCTCTCCCTCTACTCTGCTTCTTCTGGTGCTGCTTGCTTTCCTGGGCTCTCTATTTATAGGCTGAGGATGGCCAACAACTCAGCTCACCTCCATTTTTGACCTTCCAGCAGCCAGCGACCACCTAACTACCATTAATGCTGCTAACAACTAACCATTAATGGTGGCAGCTAACTTTGACAACGCATGCACCCATTATAATGAACTTTGCCATTTATATCCATACATAACAGATATTTCTTTTTAAGAAAGATCACTGTAGTCATAGAAATGTCTCCTTTGGCTTCCAATCATCCAAGTTCATCTGTATCCCACATTTTAAACATAGGAGATAAAGTTAGGGGTCACAATTTCAACCGAACTTGATTAGTATTGACGCGACCAGATACAAATATATGGCTTTTTTGTATATATATACATGTTTTCGAATCTAACTCAAAATATATATTTATATTACATAAATATATTTGTAAAATATTTTTTATCGGATCATAATTAATAATTGGATAAATAATTAATACTCATATAATATCGGAAACTCAATATATAATTTATAAATATTTAAATCTCAGATATAAAAAAGAATATCCAGTTACCCAGACAAATCGAGGGACTCAATACCTTTAACATTCAAGGCAGCTGATGCGTGTTTTAACGAGTGGAAGTTGAACAGTGAGACGAGGAGAATAGACAAGTGCTTCATGTTGTTTTTAAAATAAATAAAAAAGCGAAAATGTGCAGAATTTATAGAATTCAATTTCTACGTTTAAGGGGGGGGCCCTTGTTTAGGGTCCAACCATCAGCCAAGTGCCTACAGTAATGGGCATTCTACAAGGGCAGTTGTTCCTTTTTTTTGGTATGGTATCGTACTTGAACTTTAGCTAATAAATTATCGCTGAACTGTCATTAATGCTTTTGAATTCAAACCTTTCCTTTGTAATAATAAAAAAAATCCAGTAGATTTTTTAGGAAAGAAAAAAAACTCCTTTGTGAAGGTTAAATACGTTGAGAAAATGATGTTTTATTATTGAGTGAAAAAAACAATGCCGTTTAGAAAAAAACAATGCTGTTTAGATATCAAACTAGATTATTCTCTCTGCTACGATGTGGGTTAAATTATTATTTTTTAATATAAAAAATAATATTAAGATGTTGTTAATGTGTTTTATAGTAAAAAAATAAAAATATAAAAAAATAATATAAAAATTAACCTTATATGACCTGGTCTACTTGAAAATTAAAAAATAACCCGAATAACCGATAAAAATACAATTTGATTTTAAAAAAATCTGATAAATATTTTTAAAAAAATATATAAACGACATCATATTAGATTGACTTGAATTAACTTGGGTTAACTTGTTTAATCCACTACCCAGGTCATGAGATCATAATAACCCTATAGAAAGCAAATAAAAAAAATATATTATTAAACCTAATTCTTAATCAACTCAATATTGAAAAATGACATTTAAAATAAAATTCAACTAAAACAAGAATTAAGTCAACTCGAGTTAACCTGCTAAACATTGGTTATAAGACCGAGATAACCTCATAGCAAGGAAATCAAAATAAATTATGAAACTTAATTTTTAATCAACCCAATATTTAAGGGTGAGATTAAAAGAAAAATAAATTGTAAAAGGACATAAAAAACCACTTGAGTCAACCGACTACACCCATGACTCGAGTCAAAAGACTAAGATAAACTCATAGAATGCAAACCAACACAAATTATGAAGCCTAATTCTTAGTCAACCCAATATTGAAGGATGAAATATAAAAAAAATCAATTAAAAAGGACAAGAAAAACCCGAGTCAAGCAGCCTTACTCCTGACCCAGGTCATAAGACTGTGAGAACCACATAGAAAGCAAATTTAAAATAATTATAAATCTCAATTCCCAATCAACCCAATTTTGAAGGATTAAATTAAAAGAAAAATTTAAAAAAATGACCCGAATCAACTCGGGTCAACCTACCAAACCTGAGTCAGAAGACTGAGATAACTCCATAAAAAGGATTAAAAAAAATATAGAGTCTGATTCATAATCAACCTAATGTTGAATTATGAATTTAAAAAAAAATAAAAAATGAACAAAAAAAATCTGAGTCAACACTGCTAACTCACAAAAGTCACGATCTGGGTTATGAGACAATGATAACTCTATAGAAAGAAAATCAAAACAAATTATAAAAGCTCTATACCTAGTAAACCCAATATTTAAGGATGAATCTGAAAAATAAATTTGAAAAAAAAGCCTAAAAATTTTAAAGACCAAATTGAAAAATGGAGCTTTAGAATCCTTCTTAGAAGAAAATATTTTAATGGTGCATAATCACTAAAAACAACAATAGATGAGCCAACAAGATAAGATCTAAAATTTTCACATGAAAATACTACTGAAAGTAATTTCTTTTTCGTGCTAGATTTGAGAACTATTTAAAGTTTTACCTGTATAGTAAATAACATAAGGTTTCTTATTTTTTCTTTGTCATAAAACAACACCTATGACATAATCACGAACATCACATATTATTTCAAAAGGTAATGATTAATCAGGAGGTTGAATGCCAAGAGCATAAGTAAGCAAGATTTTGGTTTGTAAACCAACTTACCTATTTGGAAATGGCACCAAAAACTTGACATGATCAAATAATTGATGTCTTCTTCCAAGTGTATGAATGTCAAAGTAATAAATAATCAAATAAGACAAGGGTCAATCCACATGGAGGATGAGTATACAACACTATAAATAATAAAATAAGAGTTAAAGAGATCTTTAAGATGTGATATTAATGTAAAGACTTAACAAAGATAAAAACAACTTCTAAGATTAGAGGATCCACTAATGATATTTCAAATAAGTATAGTTTAAACTCTTTTTATTACTCAACCGGAAACTACACACAAAGAAGGTTTTAGTCAAATGATTTATCATTAATAGCTCATTTTTAAGTTATTAACATGATCATATTAATTATCTTTAATTACCTTATTTGAATAACGCCAACACTTGTAAATGTTGTCAAGTACTCATGGTACTAATATATGTCAACAACAAATCAAGATCGTTTTATAGCATAGGTGTCTGTTCTCCATGCAATAAGTTATGAAAGAATCAAGTATTTGTTATGTCAAAGATTGTACACCATGAATAAAGACTCACAACTTAACATTGAGGGTATTAAGATTGATTAAGATAATAATTACAACATATGTTAATAGTAAATTTTCTTGAATTTAAACATTAAAGTCTATTTTGAGTTATTACTATACTTATTTTTATACCATTAGTGTAACTTTTTTATCTTGACAAAAAGAAATTTAACTAAACATAATTGAGAAGAAAAATATAAATAAACAAGATGAGAGCATATGCATGATATAAATTAACTCAGTAGAGTAAGAAAAATAATAAGCATAAACAAGAGATTAATGAGAATATAACATGAAATAAAATTTGAATATTAAAAATGCAAATAAAAAAAGCAAGAGAATATGTTTTGATCTCAAAACCAATATATCTTAAATGGATGGTAAATGTCTTCTTTTATAGGCTAAAATTTAGAACTATTGATATCAAGGCTAGCTATTTATCTCAACTCTCCAACCCAAAAATAATGGGCTTATTTGGGCTTTGGGCTTCTAGAACTCTATATATTGGCTGCACACCGAATAATATCTAGGCTACAAGACTAATTTGGACTTCTTTTTTCTTGCTAAGATTTGAACATAAAAATGAAAGTATTAAATCTCGAGCTCTTCATGAATGTTTTAGGCCTACGTTTTAGTTTTGCATAAACCCAAACCACATCTGAATCCAAGGTCGATAGCTCCATTTTAAACCCAAAAATTGAATGGTGTGCTAGTTTGACTAAAACCAACCTAACTTGGATTTCTTCTCTAAGCATAACTCTCTTTTTGTCTCTTCATGTAAACCTCAATTTCAATAATCAAACACATCAATCAATCCTTTAAATTGTGAGATTTGCTTATTTTATGAACCTGCATTTAAAATCAAGCATTTACCATAAATTAAAGATATCTTATATTATTAGACTTGTTATTATAAAATGTGTTAAAGTTAGGGAAATTAATGATACTTTAAGTGCAATATGATGATATAAAACCTTAAATAAAATGAACATTTAAGTACTTATCACAAGCATTATGTATAGAGACATTGCATAGTGACATGGAGATTTCAGTTGAAGACATAAAAACTTTCCTTTAATACATGGAGATTCTCATTAGAGACATGAAAATTCTCATTGGAGAATTTGTTTGAGACATGGAGAAACACTAGCGCTTTTATTAAAAAAGTTTAAAAGATTTTCTTATAAGGCATGGCATTCCTCGATATTAATTATCGTACTCTTCTTGTGAGAGCGCAACGTCGTAGCAACCCTTTCCTGGTGAGTTCTTGAAGGTCTTTAGTTGTATAAGAAGTCACCACCTAGTATTATAGATACTAGGAACCCTAACTAGTCTTTTAGAGATTCTAGGTAAGGGACTGATTGCGTAAAGAAAATGTATTAACATCCTTAGTACGCCTTACTTGAGGTAAGCTCCATTGTTTTTCTTTATTTGCTATGGTATGATGGTGTTTCTATTTCTATTAGCCTACTATGACGAGTTTACTACAATGAACAAACCCTGGTTTCCTAAGTTAAAAGCTTGGTCTGAAAGATAAAGATGTCTTCAATTATCATTGATGCTTATTTCGAGGTAAACTTGGAATTTTGGCTACCGTGTCATTCCAAATAATATTTCAGATAAAATTCCTCGACGTTTTTATCCTTATATAAAGAGTGAATGAGTTGAATTACTCCCAATAATATTTCAGATATTGACCTCATACAAGTTTTTTAGTCTTATATTAAAAGTGAGTAATAAAAGAATTATTATCCTTAATAATATTTTGAATATTAACCCATTTAAGATTTTTTATCCTTATATTAAAAGTGAATAATATATTTCTTGCCAAAAATAAATTTTTGATATTTTTGAGATGTAGGCCAAAATCCTTAGGCAATTTTACAAACTTGTTATACAATCTATAAGACATTTTATTTTTCTAAAACATGCCAAAATAGTTTTGGATTTATTTTTTTAAAAAATGTTGAAAATAATTTTTAGAATTTTTGGGCATACGCAAAAAAAAAATTATATATTTTTATTTTATTTTTTAAAGCCTTGTTTGGCAAACATCCATTTTCCTTTAGAATAAAACTGTCATAACAATGTTAAGAGCATGTTTGCCAAACACACATTCAAGCTAAAATTCTTTTTATTAAAACAGTTGCAAACAAAATAGGGCCTTATCTATCTGACCTAACTTTGACCCGACCAAGTTGACCCAAAACCTTTGATTTGACCATAAACCGATCCAAAGACCACTGGTTTGACCTGAAAAAAAAAAACCAAAATCTAAACGAGGACATAAAACGAATCAATCTTGAAAAAAACAGAATATAATTGTTTTTCATCTAAATGGATCAAAACTCAGAAAAACAAGGAACACTAATAAACATTCAAACTAGTTCAGCAACATGAACTCAAATCCAAACCATATTTCATGAAATAAAAGGCACATAAATGTTGTAAATCATGTAAGGATAAAAAATCAAGCAACCAAACTCAACAATTATCAATCAATAGTACTAATTTGGCCAAAATAGGTTTTGGTACAAAAAACAAAACTCTAAGATTAAAACTTATAAAAAAAATATTTATTGATGTAAAACAACCTTCAATTATTAACTAATCAAGTCTCCTGAAGTGTTTAGTGCAAAGAGATGGACCAAAACTGGTCTGAATTATGTAGCCAAGGCAATGTTATTGGAAATACACGAAGAACGCAAACCCAACAAACCCAAAAATACCCAGCACACTGTCAAACCTCGAACTAGCCTTTTTTAACCTCTAAAACATGTTTTCTTAGTTTCAACAAATCACATTACCATAATCAATCATGTTTGAACCAAGAGAACTAACAAACAACATTAAATTATCAAAATCATGCAAGCTGTTTCAATTTCAAAAATTGGCAAGTTTCAGCAGCCTATATATTCATACAATTTGGATTCAAAATTGGTTTTCTAAACATATATTCATGAATAACAATATTTCTTCACAATGCATTAATCGAACTAACAAAAACTAAAAAAAAGACTATTTTATTAAAAACAATCTAAATAAAAAGATTTTTTTTACTTCGAAAACATCAAACATATCAAAAAATGCTTTGGAAAACAATATCAGACCATCGAATAAAAAATAACAACAATAAAAAGGCAAACACAACCTACTTTTCAAGCATTCCAAACCTCATCTTTATGTTTGTAAACTAAATACAGATCAAATGAAAACCAAAATCACCTTAAGCAAGCCAGATGAACTCCATTTTTAGGTTAGAAAATATACCTTTAGACCCTTAGAACAACTACTACCCTCTTTGCTTTTGCTTTCTTCCTCCCCTAACTTTGACTTTCCAGGGATATTTATATGGTTTTTCTAAGGTTTTTATATGGATTCAATCAAAAAGTAATTATTTCTTGGGTAAATATATTGCCCTGGGCTATTATTCGGGCATCACTTAAATTATAGGTCAAGAAATTCCTTACCACAAGCAAAAGAATTCCTTATTATTTGTGCATGGCCAAAACAGTAAGCCAAATTTTTTTTTTTGGCATTACTAATGTCAAAGTTAGTGCAATAATGGTGGCAAATGTGGTGCTGTGTGAGTAAATTTGTTAGTGTTGTTGAAAAGAAGAAAAAAAAGATGATTATTTTTTCTTTAGTTTATTTAATCAAATAACTTTAATAAATAAATAAAGAGACTAAATTAGAGATGATATAAAAATAGGTGGGCAGAATAACACCTATTTCATTAACTTAGAGATTGCTAAGCATTTTTCCTGTGTTTTACATTGCAGTTTTCACTCCTTTAATTTTATAATTCAACTACAATTTAAAACTTCATATAATAAAATTATATAAAAAAAGAATTAAATTGGAAAAAAGTTATGAAAGTGAAGTTGATTAACCCGTAACCTGAAATATGAAATCGGGATAACTCTATTAAAAGAAAAACAACAAAAATCATGAATTTGAAGGTCTGGTAACCAGATATCAAATGATGAAATTTAAGAAAAATCAATTTGAAAAAAGATTGATGTCAAATGGGGTTAATCTTCAAAATCTGTGACTCAGGTCATGAGATCCAGTTACCTTATAGAAGGCAAACCCAAAAAAAAAAATGATGAAGCAAAGTTCTCAACCATCAAAAATTAAAAAATAAAACAAATAGCAATCAAAAGTTATGAAAGTGAAGTTGATTAACCTGCAACCTGAAATATGAAATCGGGATAACTCTATTAAAAGAAAAAAACAAAAATCATGAATTTGAAGGTCTGGTAACCAGATATCAAATGATGAAATTTGAGAAAAATCAATTTGAAAAAAGATTGATGTTAAATGGGGTTAATCTTCAAAATCTGTGACTCGGGTCATGAGATCCAGTTACCCTATAGAAGGCAAACCCAAAAAAAAATTGATGAAGCAAAGTTCTCAACCATCCAAAATTAAAAAGTAAAACAAATAGCAATCAAAAGAATAATGACCAAATATCATATAAAAATTAAATGAAATAAAATAATGAGGAATGAAATTGAAAAATAAAATAAATCAAGAAAATAATAAAAAAATAGCAATCAAAAGAATGAGAATCAAATTGGATATAAAAATTAAATGAAATGCAGATGGACAAAATTGAAAAATAAAATGAACTTCAAAAAGCATTTAAAGCAAAACAAATAACAATCAAAAGAATAAAGACCAAAATTGATATAAATACAAATTGATAGAACACATATAATTTTTGAAAGGGCAGACGCAAAACCAAGGGCAAGGAGAGAGAAGAGAGAAAGGAGACGGAAAAAAATCTACTAAAGCCCAACCAGTGGAAGGTTGTATTTGGAAGCCGAACGATGCCGCAAGCACCAATCATATTTATTTTTAAAATTATATTTTATATTTATTAAAATATAAAATAGCTCCTCAATCAATTTGATAATAGCTTTTAGACGAGTATAAAAATATGAAAAAACACCTTGATAAAAGTCAAATAATTTTTTGTTTTAATAATAATTCAGACATTTTACCATTCTTGTAAAATATAAAAACACTATCCAAGTAGGAAATTATTTTCTTGCTTGCACGCCACAGAAAGATTTGTGTAGGAGAGAGCCTTTATTCTAAATATCTCTCAAACTTTTCAAGAAATTATTGTCCCGGAGGAGGTGATGAAGCTTGTCGTCTTGTGATGATTAAAAAGCCACCGAACGCGAGAACCACGCACGTTCGAGGAAGGAAACTGACAAGTCATCCGATAACAACTTTAGAGGAAGAGGCACGTTCCAGAAAAGCTCCAAACATTATTGATGTTGGACAGCGTGCCAACTGCGACCACAATGGAAAGCCTCCAAACATGTTGTGCTCGACAGCTTGCCCCGCGACAACAATGGAAAGCCTCCAAACATTATTGATGTTCGCCATGACAATAATACCTTCTTTTATATATATAATAGTTATTTTTTAAAATATTTTAAATTAAAATAATATTTTTAAATTTTTTTTATTTTTATAATATTACATAAATTTTTTTTAAAATATTGAACCTAAACAAACATTTCAAGCCTTGCAAGGAAGAAATCGATCAATAAAGCACTACTAATATTAAAAGTGAGTGTTTCTAAAAGGTTTATTTTATATATTTTTAAATAAAAAATATTTTAAAAAACAATATTTACCGCTTTTCACCCCTTAAAAGTTAATTAAAAACCTACCTAACTAATTTGGTTTTTCTTCCTACCTTGTTTGCAGGTAGTCGTTTAAAATTTAATTTATTGACTACTTAACGTGAGAGCATTAGAAAAATATTGTAGCTATATTTACATTGTTAACTATAACAGTATAATAGTTCTTTTGTCTCCTAAAAAAAACTTAACACATGTTTTGAAGGGTATAAAAGTCTTTTTGTATAGCTCACTTATCATTTCCAAACATATCCCAAATAAATAAGTTTTTTTCTACATTAATTATAATTAATTATATAGTGAAATGACCAAATAGCAAAAAATTTAAATCTAGATTGAAGGGATATTTTTGTATTTTCATAATATTCTTTGTATTATTATAATTTAAGTTAAGGAGTACTTTGATATTTAACAAAATATAAAAAAATAATAAACAATTAAAATACACAATGAAACAATGAAAATACCCTTAAAAAAAAAAAATTGAGTTCAAGAGGTGTTTTTGGTTTTTCAAAATATTTTTTGTAATTATAAAGTTAGCTCAAGGACAATTTTGTAATTGACTAAAAAAATAAACAAAAAAAGGGCGAGCGTGGGAGGCGCCCGCATCTTTCAGGCAACGTGTGTGACACCTCTCTATGTCCAAAAATATCATTTCATCATGTCGTTGGAAGCATCATCATCTTCTCTTCATGTTGGTGAGGCATGTGTCTTCGTTGGTGGCACGATTTGTCGTTGGTAGATCTATATTTTTCCCTTTTTTTTCTCTCTTCTCCCCCAAAAATGCAACTTCGCCTTTTTTGTTGATGCAATTTCAACTTTAGTTCTTATTCTTTTGATTTCTATTTTTTTTTTGTCTTGATCCTTTTGTAGAAGTTTTATTTGTTTTTAATATCATCATTTAATCTCAATTTGCCAAATATTATATTCTCTAATTTGATCATCGTTCTTTTGATTTCTAATTGTTTTTCCTTGGCCTTTTTATAAAATTTTTATTGGTTTTCAATTTTATTCTTTAATTAAAATTGATGGTATTATATTTTCCAATTTAATCTTCATTGTTTTGATTTCTAATATTTTTATTGGCACTTTTGTAAAAGCTATTATTCTTTTCAATAACACCCTTCAATCAAAATATTATTTTTATTTTTTATGTCAATTTTGATTTTCATTATTTTTTATTTTTTTGGTCCTTTTGCTAAATTAATTTATCTTTTCAATTTCACCTTTCAATCAAATAAAGAATTAATTTTTTTTTCAATTCTCATTCTCATTCTTTTAATTGCTATTTTTAAATCATTTTGTATAATTGATTTTTTTTTAATTTCATTCTTTTGATAATTAATTGATTGAAAATTGAATTTCATAGTTTTTTCAAATTATGTGCTTCGGGTCTAATGACTTGGGCTATGGGTTTGAAAAGCTAACTTGATTTTTTTAAAGAGCTTTATAATCATCATTATTTTTTTATCGGGTTATTCGAACATCATGATCTTAACTGCATGTTTGACAGGATATCCCGAGTTAGCTAAATTCTAATTACTGAGATTATAAGTTTATCATAAACAGTTTCTTATGCTAATTTTTTACCTTATGTCGGCACTTGAACATTGTTTTTTTACACAAAAATATAGCTCAGCCCCACAACAAAGTAGGAGCACCGAAACTAGTACTTAAAAAATAAGCAAATAAACTTGGATTTCAAGTAGGAAATAAGTATTACTATTACTATGTGGATTTGGATTTAGTGGAAGCATATCCCACGATACAACAAACTGAAATAAACACAATTATGTATTGTAATTACAACATCTTTGATCAGCTTCAGAGATTCTTCAAGATCATCGCAGAATTGATGAGGACAGGAAAATATCCCTTCGTCAACTGATAAGATGATATTGAATTTGTTGGCATAACTCACAACATGAATCATCAATGCCAGAAAACAAATATTTATAAGTTAAATATATTAAACTTAGAATATTCACATACAATTTGATTGAAAAGTTATGGAGAGAAATCTTCAGATTCCCAAAGTCATCACAACTATCAATTATTTTGAGATGATTTGCATGCCAATATTTTAATATTTAGAACACATGCACACACTACATATATATATATATATATGTAGACACACACACACACTACATATATAGAAACAAAAACATATCAATAATTTAGTTTCCCATAGGACGTGGAACTATATAGGCCATTTGATGGCCAAAAAAAAGTGATTTCTTCTCGAGGACCAGGCAATAGTTTGAGTTGGAAAGCTTACCAACTGCGACAATAATAATGGAATTTATTTTAACCCCCCAAACATCAATAAGAATGCTATGGAACTAATGTTTGATTACTACTTTTTAATAAAACAAACATGATGGAAAAAGTGAAAAAAATATAATTATGTTTGATAATGATGTATATTTATATACTATTTTGTTATGATGAATAAGATAGAATAATATATAAAAAAATTATTTTACCCTTAATATGTATTATTATCAAACTTATATATTTTAAAAAATTGTTAGATATTATTATTTTTTACTTTAGTTTATATTGACTATTGAAATTAATAATATTATAATAATCATAGTTATAAAACTAGGACTGATTTGACAAGTTGACCTGGGGTCTAGACTAGTCCAAAATTTTTAAAAAAATAAATGATTGACTTGACTTAACCTGACATAATAAAAACAAGGTTGCTTTGATTATTTTAATTTTTTTAGGTCAACCAGGTTAATCCTCCCAACCCGTGACCTGAATCTTGTCTTAGATGAACTCCGGAGTCAGGTTTTAAAACTATGATAATAACTATTTTTATCAATTTGTTGACTCGGGTCAACCCGAGTTGACCCTCTAACCCATGACTTAGACCTTGCCTTGGTTAACCCCTGAGTTGAGTTTTAAAATTATGACAATAACAACTTTTATTTTTATATTGACTCTCTCGAACCATGACTCAATCCTTGCTTCGAGTTGAGTTCTGAATCAAGTTTTAAAACTATGATAATAACCACTTTTATCATATGTTGACTCAGGTCAATCCAAGTTGACTCTCCTTACCCATGACTCAGTCTTGCCCCTATCGATTCTCAAGTTGGGTTTTATAACTATGATAATAATTAATTTTGTCTTTATGTTGACCTAAATCAACGATCAACCCCACTCGTGAACCGAGCCTTGTTTTAGGTTGACCCATGAATCAGGTTTAAAAATTATAATAATAATAATCATTTTCACTCTTGCATTGACTTGGATCAACTCGATCCATGACCTGGGCTTTGACCAGTGACCTAGGCTTTGTTCGAGATCAGCCCTCGAGTTTCCTCTCTCTCTCTCTCTCTCTCTCTCTCTCACACACACACACACACACACACACACACACAAGATTATACTCCTTTTTAATAATAAGGGATGTTTTTTAAAGAAACTATTAACTGTCAGCATATTACTTAAAAAATTATCCAAGTAACCAACAAAACTCATATTAAATATTTTTGATGAAATATAAAAGATAAAAATAATCAAGAAAACTATCTACAATTCTCAATCAACATAAATTGAATTCCTATAAATTATGTAAAAGTTTATAACATAGTAGATGTATTATATATTATATGGATTTTGTTTTTTAATCAATTTTTTAAATAAAATAATGAAATCAAGTGATACGATAGTTTTTCTACAAAAAAAATCAAAAGTAATTAAGAATTGAAACTCAACATGAATCAACAATTTAAAATATATTATATATATTTTTAAAATTTGATTACTTTTTTATTCTAGTTTTAAAATGGATTTTTTTTTAATTTAGATTTAATCAATACAAAAACTTATACATTGATTCTAAGTAGTAAAATGCTATAAAATTTGTACAGAATCTGGTTTAATAATTATATTTATGATCTCTATTAGTATTCAAACATAATACAAATAATTATAATGAATGAGAATTCACAAATAAAATAATAATAATATAACTCAATTGTTATAATTATTGATTAACTTATTTGCGTTTTAATTTGTTTTTTTAAATTATTTAGGTATCAAATTAATGTTTTTAAGGTATTTTTAGATGGCTTTGATGTGTTAATCTCAAAAATAAAAATAAAAATAAAATTTGAAAAATATTATTTTAAAATATTTTTAATTGAAAAGAACTTTTAAAAAATATCATGCATTACAAGTCAAACGCACACAAAAGCAATTGACAAGTGTAGCCACAATTGACAAGTTCAGCTAGGGGTGATTATTTTCAGTTCGATTTAGTTTTTACCTATAAAAACTACAAAACTAAAATTTTTTATTCAAAAAATTTTAAACCGAACCAAAGTCGGTTCCAACTGTCTGGTTTTGGTTAGGACATCATCATCATCATCCCAATCAAAAAGCATATCAAGAACATTGCACTTTGATTCCTTAATACTATTGACTTCAAAACCTGAAATTCAAAATCTAGAATTATAACATGATAAATTAAATTAGAAGATATAAAAATAAAAGGTAGTATTTTTACCATACATTTTCAATAAATGCCTTGATTTTTGAACTAATTATCATTCATTGCTAGAAGTAATTCTCCACCAAATTCTACAAAATAAAAAATTAGACATGTTAAATTGAAATTGCGTCAATTACTAAATCATAAAATAGAAGGTGTAACTTTATAAGAAAAATTACATGATTCAAGGTTTTCATAGGTTTCAAAATCATTTATCAAGGTTCTAACGTCGGTTGGAATTAGTCTATGATGCAACCAATTTTGACAACAAATAAGTGCTTAAATTGTTGCTAGAGATAGAGAACTTTAAAATTGGTCGATTATACGACCGCTTATGCTAAATGCTGATTCAGAAGCCACAGTGGATATAGGAATAGCTAGAACATGTTGTGCAACCTTTGAAAGTATCTTATATTTTGAAGCATTACTCTTCCATCACCTTAAAATATCTAATTTATCATCATTAAGATCCTCACAACCATCAACCAAATATCTCTCAACCTCATTTATATTTTCCAAACTATCTTCCTCATGTAAATGCCTTTTGAATCAAGCCAAAGTGTTAACATCTACCTCCATATCATCAATAGCATTAACATCATGTTTATGCCTATTATCATCCACCACTTCATCAACTTTCAAATAAAACTAATACAACAAGCTCACCAAATTATCTTTTACCTTTTTTGTTAGCAATTGTGCTTTGTCATAATCATACAACTCACTAAAATAAAATTTCACATATTTCAACTTAAGATGTGGATCTAAGACATAACCATATACAACAAAAAATTCTGATTAACTTCAAAACTCCAATACTTCTCAAACTTTAACATCATGTTCATCGTCATTCCACTTAAAAGATTATCTCTACTTTTACACAATTGCAACAAGTTTGTATGCATGTAAATCAATTTATTGGAAAAAAGAATTTGATGTGACATGCAATGAGCCATAAAATCTCAATGTAACCGTGTAAAATATCTTTAAGAATTTCACCAAAGTTCTATCATTTTTCCAATCCTCCAAACTAGGTGGCCCTATGTTTTTTTTTTATTCCCTTTTGAATCAACCTCTAAAAAGTAACTCATATACCTAGGTTCGCTTTCACCTAACCTTATAAACTTCTTTTCAAATTTTTCAGCAGCTTCTAACATAAGATAAGCTGAATTCCATCGAGTTGCAACATCTAAACACAATGATTTCTTACAATTTATATGCAACTTTTCTACACATTTCTTAAATGCAAGTTGCCTAGAAGGTGAAGATCTTACAAACCTAATTGCATTTTGAATCTTAACAACTAAAACATTAATATCTTTCAAGCCATCACACACAATAAAGTTTACAATGTGTGCACAACATCTAACATGCAAATGTTCATTTAACAATATATTAGTTGGCCAATCTTTCATCATATTCTTCAAATATGAAATAGTTACATTATTAGGGCTTGCATTGTCTATTGTAATAGTCAAAAGTTTATTAATCCCTCACTTTAACAAATAATTCTCAATAACTTAACCAATTGTCTCACCTAGATGATTGGAAACTTGATAAAAATTAATAATTTTTTTATGCAAATTCTACTCATTATCAATCCAACAAGTCGTTAAGGACATATAATTAACGTTTTGGATTGATATTCATGTATCTGTTGTTAAGCATAATCGTTAACCCCTAAGAGCTGTCATTAATCTTTCATTCTCTTCAACATAAAGTTTCAAATAATCTCATATAGCAATGAAACGAGAATGAATGTCAAATCTAGGTTGCATGGTCCTAGAAAATAATCTAATTCCCTTACCCTCTACATATTAAATGGCAACTCATCAATTATAACTACTTTTATTGGTGTTTGTCTACATTCATCATAATTATAACCTATTGCCTTAAGAGTGCCCTTATTTTGATCTCCCGATTCATCCTCTTCTTTCTTAGGTTCTAATACCAAAATTTTTTGCTCCTTATCATGCACAAAAAGAAACTTTTTGCATACTTTTAAATGACTCCATATATTACTTGTTCCATTAAGAATAGTATGACATGCATAATCTTTTTCACAATAATTACATTCAACTCTAGGAGTTTTAAGATCACCATCAAGTTTTGTAAAATGATCCTACATTTGTGACTTTTTCTATCATCAACATTTATTTTCCTTGATGTAAGGACTTCAGTTTGTTTACCTTTATTATCCACGATGAATCCTGCAATAGTTGATGTTGGGTTGGTGTTTGAAGTTAGGGTATTGGTTGATGTTGGGGTAGTGCCAGTGGATTAAACATTTTGATTTTGAAGTTT
>Ga0307510_10004173_pt1 | contig 16968 bp, 16 predicted proteins | sample 12_EM_MG_FD_207224 | JGI IMG/M metagenome (GOLD analysis project Ga0307510, IMG submission 207224) | Populus trichocarpa ectomycorrhiza microbial communities from riparian zone in the Pacific Northwest, United States - 12_EM | ecosystem: Host-associated > Plants > Roots > Unclassified | place...
GTTCCTGCGTGACACCCTCGGCTCCCGGTATCGCAGCGTGGGCCTGACCTTTGACCGGGGCTCGTTCAACGCCACCGGCCCGGACGACGCGATCCACCGCTGGACGCTGGGACCGGCCGGGGCGGGTAGCAACGAACAGACCCTGGACCAGGTGCGGTTCGCCGACTACCTGGTCGATCTCCGCTCGGTCGGATCACCGGCCCGCGCATGGCTGGCGGAAGGGCGACCGACCCGCAGCATCGGCACCGACTACCCGGAGGACCTGCGGACCATCGCACTGGCCCGCAGCTACGACGTGCTGATCCACCTTCACTCGGTCACGGCGGCCCGGCTGCGCGACCGATAGCCCGCGATCTTCGCGAGGTTGCCGCAGCGGTCCATCGAGCACCAACGGCGGCGGCGGGCCTGGGAGTCGTCGAGGAACAGCAGTGAACACTCGGGGTTCTCACATTCCTTGACCCGCTCCAGCAGCGGACTGCCCACCAGCAGCACGCCGTCCCGGGCCACCGTCGCCAGCGCCGCGCGCGCCGGATGCGCCGACTTCCAGCGCTGTTCGCCCAGTTGGGGCGCGAGATCCGGCCGCGCGGCGGCCTCGTTGACCCGCTCGACATCGGCCGCCGCCGGTTCCCGACCGGCCATCGCGTCCCGTACGACACGGTAGAGCGCCTCGCGCAGGGTGCGCGCGTCCGTCAGCTCCCGGGCCGTGACCCGCACCGGCTCGGCGCCCACCGCCAGCTCCGCCTCCGTGATCCAGCCGGCCAGGGCCGCCGGATCGGGGAGCCGCTCGACGGCAGTGCCGTGGCGTTTGCCGAGGGTCGCCACGAAGTTCAGGCACGGGCGTCCGCCGATGAACGGGAAGACGGGCGGGATGGTCATGGCAGCGAGCTTACCTCGCGTACACCGGTTCATGCGGTGTACGGCATGGCGGCCGACGATGGCTGACGGCGACCGATGGCACCCGGCGAGCCTTGACACCGGTTCGTCCGGTGTCGCATGGTGACACCAGTTGAACAGGTGTCGACCAGATGGTGTGGCCCTAACAGGGAGTGGGTGGGCGGTATGCGTGCGGTACGGATCGACGAGTTCGGCGGACCCGAGGTACTGGTTCCGGTCGAGGTGCCCGACCCGGTCGTGGGTCCCGGGCAAGTGCTGGTGCGGGTCGCGGCGGCGGGCGTGAACCGCGCGGACGCCCTGATCAGGTCCGGGAACTACCACCGGGCCGGGAAGCCGCCGCTGATCCCGGGAGTGGAGGGCGCCGGTACCGTCGCCGCGCTGGGGGAGGGCGTCACCGGATTCACGGTCGGGCAGCGGGTGGTGGCCCTCGACGGCGTGAACTCACCAGGTTTCTACGCCGAGTTGGCGGTGGTGCCCGCCACCCAGGCCACCGCCCTGCCCGACGGCATCGACCTCACGCACGCCGCCGCACTGCCCGTCGCCTGGCTGTCGGCCTGGTACTGCCTGCGGCACCTCGCCCGGGTCACCAAGGAAGACACTGTCCTCGTGAAGGCCGCCGCGAGCGGGGTCGGCAGCGCGGCCGTCCAGATCGCTGCCGAGACCGGCGCCCGGGTCATCGCCCTCGCCGGTTCCCCCGAAAAGGCCGCCTGGGTAGGGGAGTTCGGCGCTCACGCCATCCTCGACACCTCGGCCCACCCGGACGACGCGGAGGTCGACGAGGTGCTACGACTCACCGAGGGACGGGGTGCGGACGTCGTCCTCGACACCGTCGGCGGCCGGGCCTTCGGGCGCAGCCTGCGCGAGATCGGACACGGCGGCCGGGTCGTCGCCCTCGCCAATGTCGCCCTGGAGCCCAGCACTGTCGACACCCGCGACTTCTACCCGAAGAACGTGTCGATCCTCGGCTTCCAGCTCACCAACCTTCAGATCCACGGCGGCTACGACCCCCGCCCGGACCTGCGCGAACTCGCCGAGCGGGTCGCCGCCGGCACGTACCGCGTACCGATCGAGACCGTCGTACCGCTCGCTGATGCCCGTGCCGCCCACGAGCGGCTGGAGCGACGCGACAACCGGGGCAAGATCGTGATCGCGGTGCCGGGGGACTGACCTCAGACGTACAGCTTGTCGAGGAAGGAGGTCAGATTGCCCACCGTCCGGTCGATCTGCTGCTCCACGGTCAGGCTCTCCTCGATGCGGATGCCCGACTCGGGGATCTTCCTGCCGCGCACATAGAGGGAGCAGGCGAGGTCGGTGCACATGTACAGGCCGACCGAGTTGCCCTCGCGGCCCGCCGGGCCCGCCTTGCGTGCGGTCATCAGGGAGACGCCACCGCCCGGGTGGGTCGTCACGCACAGCGAACACATGCTCCGGTGCAGGAAGCCGCGTTGCGAGGACGGGAAGCGGAGCGTGACGCCGATCAGGCCGTCCGCGCGCTCGGTGACGAGGTAGCTGCGGTCCGGTGCCCCGGGATCTCGCCAGCCCAGGAAGTCCAGGTCGCCCCAGGGGCGGGTGTCGAGATCGCGGGGGACGGCCAGCCGCTTGGCCTCGCCCTTCGAGCAGTTGACGAACGAGTTGCGGATGTCCTGCTCGGTGAGTGATCTCATGGGGGAGTCTCCTGGGGCGGTGTCCGTGGGGGGCGATGTCTGTTGGGGTGATGCCTGTTTCCGAAACCTAGGGGGTCTAGGTTTCGGGTCAGAGTAGTAAGCGAGCGGTGGAGGAGCCAATGGATTTCGGGGGCGTCGAGGGTGTTGGTGGCGTCGGGGCACGCCAGGCGCGGGCGCTGCGGCACGTGGCCGAGAGCTCTTCGGGCCCGGTTGTCGACCCGCGCCTGCGCATCACCCTCAACTTCCATCCCGACCGTACGGCGACGGCGACCGGCCGGCCGATCCTCGACGTGCTGGCCCAAGACGGCACGTACCACTCGCAGTTCGTCACCGGCACCAGCAACGGCGGCCTCACCGCCCGCCCCGGCGGCGACCGTTGGCGCTGGGAGAGCCGGATCTTCGCGGGTGCCTACGACGACGCGCCCGCACCCGAGCGGCCGGTGTACGGCGCGTTGGACTTCCGGCGCCAAGTGGTGGGCGCGGCACCGAGGTTCGGCTCCTCGCACTTCCGGCTGACCGGCGCGGCCCTCGCCCGCGCGACCTTCTGCTACCCGGACAGCGCGGCCGAACCGACCGACTTCGGCGTCGCCACCGGCATGAACCTGATCGCGCTCGCCGAAGCCGACCAAGACGAACAGGACGCCCTCAACGACTACATCGAGGCGCAGGTGCACGGCGGTGTCGTTCTCGCCCGGGACATGGAGGCACTCGTCCTGGACGTGAGCTACCGAGGCACCCCCGTCGAGACTGCCGCCCGCCGCCTGCCCTGCCCTGTCGAATGGCACCCCGGATACCGGCTCACCGTGCGGGAGTTGCGCCGCCACGCTGACTACAGAGGTCAGGAATACACCGACCTCGGCGCCCGTATCGCCGAGGGCGGTGTCGTCGACCCCCGCGTCATCGGCGACGCGGCCCGCACCGGCCGATACGAACTCCAGGACCTGAAGATGGTGTGGCACACCCTCGCCCGCTTCGGGGCACCGGAGGGGGCGGGTACGGCCTACCGCTCGTCGGCGTCCGTGACAGGGACCGGCGGCCACACTCCCGGCGTCAGCACCCCAAGTGCATAGGCGCGGGCGACCAGTTCGGTACGGTTCGCCGCGTCCCACCGGGCGGACAGTCGCCGTAGGTGATAGGTCACGCCGTCCGTCGTGAGGCCGGTCTCGCGGGCCGCGCGGGCGGTGGTGGCGCCGCCGGCGAGCAGGGCCAGGATGCGGGCCTCGATCGGGGTGACCTGCGCGGGGGAGTCCTCGCCCGGCCTGTCGTCACCGGGGTCGCCCTCGCCCCGCACGCGGAGCATGACCAGCAGCGCCGGTGTCTCCTCGACCGTGTCGCTGACCGGGTCGGCCGTCAACTCCCCATAGCGTTCGGTGCCGTTGGGGGCCCGCCACCGTACCGACACCTGGTAGCGCGACCGGTGCCGCAGCCGCAGCGCCTGCGCGATCCGCTCGACCTGTACGGACTCCTGCGGCTGGAACAGGTCGAGTACATCCCGGCCGCGCAGCCGCCCCGGCGTCGTACCGCACTCCGCCGCCATCGCGGGATTGGCGACCTGCACCGAGCCGTACACGTCACACACCGCGACCGGCACGGCCACCCGGTCGAAGAGCATCAGGGCACGGTTGCGCCACACCACGCCCTCCCTGCGGGTCCAGTCCACCGGCACCTCCTGCCACGCCGTACTACCGCCCTACATAATCATGCAGCTCAGTGGCACTTCCCACTGCCGCTGAGGCACGGGGTGTAGTGGACGGTCGGGGTGGGCGTGGGGTCTGGATGAGCGCGGTCGTAGTCCTGCTGTGAGCCCGTGAGCAGTGCGCCCAGGAGCAGGGCGAAGAGGAGGTGCGACACCAGCGTCCACGGTGCGCGGGACAGTGCTGCGAGAACTGTCAGAGCGAGCACGACGTAGAGGAATATCTCCATCCTGGCGATTCCCGCGAGCGCCGCGGTGTCGATCTCGTCCGGGTCGCCTTGCGCTGCCCAGCTCTCCATGCCGTAGCTGAAAATGATCCATGCCAGGACGACGGCTTCGCTGATGAACAGGAAAATGGCGGCGACGACGTCCGAAGCGGTGGATGTCCTGCTGGACCACGGCCGTCTGCTGCGCAGAGGTGGACGTTCGGGCAGTGCCTGCGTCATGAGCCCAGCCTGCCGGGGCGGTCGCGGGGTGCGCATGAGTACGCGCACTCAGTTCGCGCGCTCGGTTAGCCGCCCCGTGCCGTCCGCGCAAGACGCCATCGGTGCTTCTCACTACACGATCGTGTAGTCGCGCGGCACGGTCCGCCGGGGCGGGGCGAGCACGCTGGAACGCAGTACTTCCGTACCGCGAAAGGCAGTTGTCGCGCCATGCCCCCCACCGCGCCGCACCCCCAGCCCGTCGACACGCTCCCGGGCGTGCCCGTCGTCGACATCACCGCGACCGGCCCCGGCCGCACCCCGATGCAGCAGATCATGGACCTGATGCGCCGTCACGGACCGGTGTTCGTACGGCGGTTGCACGGGCGGGACACGCTCTTCGTCAGCGATCTGGACCTGGTGACCGACCTCGCCGACGAGCGGCGGTTCGCCAAGCACATCGGGCCCGCCCTGGAGAACGTCCGGGCCTTCGCCGCCGACGGACTCTTCACGGCGTACAACGACGAGCCCAACTGGGCCAAGGCGCACGACATCCTGATGCCCGCGTTCGCGCTCGGCTCGATGCGCACCTACCACCCCGTGATGCTGAAGGTGGCCCGCCGGCTCGTCGGGGCCTGGGACCGCGGCGCCCGTGCCGGGCAGCCCGTCAACGTGCCCGACGACATGACCCGGATGACCCTCGACACCATCGGACTCGCCGGATTCGACTACGACTTCGGGTCGTTCGAGCGGGACGAGCCGCACCCCTTCGTCGAGTCCATGGTCCGCTGCCTGGAGTGGAGCATGACCCGGCTGGCGCGCGTCCCGGGCGAGGACCACTCGGCGGCCGACGCTGCCTTCCGGGCCGACGCCGACTACCTCGCCCAGGTCGTCGACGAGGTCATCGCCGCCCGCACCGGCACCGACCAGGCCGACGCAGGCGACCTCCTCGGACTCATGCTCAGCGCCGAGCACCCGGCCGACGGCACGACGCTCGACACCGCCAACATCCGCAACCAGGTGATCACCTTCCTCATCGCGGGCCACGAGACGACGTCCGGCGCGATGTCGTTCGCGCTGTACTACCTGGCCAAGCATCCGGCGGTGCTCCAGCTCGTGCAGCGCGAGGTGGACGCGCTGTGGGGCGACACGGCGGACCCGGAACCGACGTACGACGAGGTCGGCCGGCTCACCTACACGCGCCAAGTCCTCAACGAGGCACTGCGGTTGTGGCCCACGGCCGCCGCGTTCAGCCGGCACGCGCTGGAGGACACGGTGCTCGGTGGGCGTATCCCGCTCAGCGCCGGGCAGGCCGTCACCGTGATCGCCCCGATGCTGCACCGGCAGCCCGGGTGGGGCGACAACCCCGAGTTGTTCGACCCCTGGCGCTTCACGCCCGAGGCGGAGGCGGCACGTTCCGTGCACGCCTTCAAGCCGTTCGGTACCGGTGAACGCGCCTGTATCGGGCGGCAGTTCGCGCTGCACGAGGCGACCATGCTGCTCGCGATGCTCGTCCACCGCTACCGGCTGCACGACCACGCGGACTACCAGCTCACGGTGAAGGAGACCCTCACCCTCAAGCCCGACGGCTTCACGCTCACCCTCACCCCGCGCACCCCCGCCGACCGCGTGCACAGTCCGCTGCCGGGTTCCGTCGAGACCCCCGCGACCCCTACGGCCGACACCACCACCCTGCCCGCCCGCGTCCGCCCCGGCACCGCGGCCCTCTTCCTGCACGGCAGCAACTACGGCACCTGCCGCGAGTTCGCCGCCCAACTGGCGGACGAGGCAGCCGTGTTGGGGTGCTCGGTGGAAGTGGCGCCGCTGGACGCGTACGCGGACGGACTGCCCACCGACCGGCCCGTCGTCATCACCTCCGCCTCCTACAACGGCCGCCCCACCGACGACGCCCTCGCCTTCGCCGCCTGGCTGGAGGAGACACACGACCTCGCCGGCGTGACGTACGCCGTCCTCGGCGTCGGCGACCGCAACTGGGCCGCCACCTACCAGCACATGCCGACCCGCATCGACGCCCGTCTCGCCGAACTCGGCGCCACCCGCCTGACCGACCGCGCCGCGGCCGACGCCTCCGGCGATCTCGCGGGCGCCGTAAGGGAGTTCACGGACCGGCTGCGCACGGCACTCCTGGAGACGTACGGCGATCCCGACGCCGTGGCTGCCGCCGAACCCGTCGAACCGGCCACCGCCTACGAGGTCCGCGCCCTCACCGGCGGCCACCTGGACGCCCTCGCCGAACGGCACGGTCTCGTCCCCATGACCGTCACCGAGGCCCACGACCTCACCGCGCCGGGCCACCCGCGCCGCAAGCGCTTCGTACGCGTGGCCCTGCCGGACGGGACCGCCTACCGCACCGCCGACCACCTGACCGTCCTGCCCGTGAACGCGCCGGCTCTCGTCGAGCGCGCTGCCGCGGCCCTCGGCGTCGACCTCGACGCCGTGCTCGACATCCGCCCGGCCCGCCCGCGCCGCGACGGCCTCGCGGTCGACCGGCCCGTGACGGTACGTCAACTCCTCACCCACCACGTCGAGTTGCAGGACAGCCCGACCGCCGGCCAGCTGGTCGCGCTGGCCGCCGCGAACCCCTGCCCGCCCGAGCGCATGGCCCTCGCCGTCCTCACCGACGACCCGCGTACGTTCGTCGAACTCGTCGAGGACCACCCGGCGTTGCGCGGCGCCCTGGACTGGCCCACGCTCCTCGACCTCCTCACCCCGCTGCGCCCCAGGCACTACTCGATCTCGTCCTCGCCCGCGATCGACCCCGGCCACGCGGACCTGATGGTCTCCCTGCTGGAGGCCCCGGCCCGCTCGGGCAAGGGCGTCTACCGGGGCACGGGTTCCGGTCACCTCAACACCGTCGCGCCGGGCGACACGGTGTACGCCCGCGTCCAGCCGTGCCGCGAGGCCTTCCGGATCGACGACTCCACCCCGGTCGTGATGATCGCTGCGGGCACCGGCCTCGCCCCCTTCCGCGGAACCATCGCCGACCGTACGGCCGCGCTCGCCTCCGGCGTCGAACTCGCCCCGGCCCTCTGCTACTTCGGCTGCGACGCACCCGACGCCGACTACCTCCACGCCGACGAACTCCGCGCCGCCGAGAACGCCGGAGCCGTCTCGCTCCGCCCGGCCTTCAGCGCGGCCCCGCAGGGCGAGGTGACCTTCGTCCAGCACCGCGTCGCCGCCGAGGCCGACGAGGTGTGGACCCTGCTGGACGCGGGCGCCCGGGTGTTCGTCTGTGGCGACGGCTCGCGCATGGCACCGGGCGTGCGGGAGGCGTTCCGTACCCTGTACCGGGACCGCACGCCCGGCGCCGACGACGCGGCGGCCGAGCGGTGGCTCAACGGACTGATGGCGGACGGGCGTTACGTCGAGGACGTGTACGCCGCCGGCTGACCGAGAGGGAGAGGTGGGCGCACGGTGACGGACTCCTGGGAGCGGGCCCGGCAGACACTCGGCTCGGCGGGCATCCCGCCCGGCGACCTCGCCCACCTCCGCCCCATGGGCGGCGGCACCTACAACACCGTCGAGGAACTCACCCTCACCGACGGCAGCCGCTACGTCCTCAAGACCGCGCCCACCGCCCCCGGCCTGGCGCACGAACGCCAACTGCTCATCTCCGAGGCCGACTTCTACGGCGCCGCCGCCAAGGCCGGGGTGGCGGCGCCGCGCGTCGTGGTCCTCGACGGCGACACCCTCCTGATGACCCTCTGCCCGGGCGAACCCTGGGACGACTCCCTCACGGACGCCGAAGTATCCGACCTGCGCACGGAGTTGGGCCGCCGACTCGCCCGCCTGCACGAGATCACCGGCCCCGGCTTCGGCTACCCCTCCGGCGCCCTCGGCCCGCTCGCCCCCGACTGGCGGACCGCGTTCACGACGCTCTACGACGCCGTCCTCGACGACACCCGCCGCTACCGGGCGTGGCTGCCGCTCCCCGCCGACGACATCGCCCGCACGGCCCGGACGGCGTACACCGCCCTCGACGAGGTCACCGTCCCGAGCGCCGTCCACTTCGATCTGTGGCAGGGCAACATCCTGGTCGACCGCACGACCGGAACACCCCGTGTCGGCGGCCTCATCGACGGCGAGCGCATGTTCTGGGGCGACCCCCTCGCCGACTTCGTGTCCCTGGCGCTGCTCGGGGACATCAGGAAGGACGAGGCGTTCCTCGCGGGGTACCGGGAGGCGGGCGGCCGGGCCGAGTTCGACCGGTCGGCCCGCCTCCGCTACGCCCTCTACCGCAGCTACCTCTACCTGATCATGCTCGCGGAGGCGGTCCCCCGGGAGTTCGGTGAGGAGGAGAGCCGCTGGCGGCGGGAGAAGGTCGGACCCGAGCTCCTCGCCGCCCTGGGAGAGATCGACGAGACGGCTTCCACCCCGTAGTGTGCATTCCGCCGCCCCTTAGTTCAGGGCGTGAATTAAGAGGGCGGGGAAAGTCGCGCCCGGCAGGCCGCAGGAGTATCTTGCAGGTCGGGCAGGGTTCGGAGGGAGCCACATGGCGGGGCGGAACGGGCGCACGGTACGCGACCTCAGGCGGGCCAACCGCACGGCCGTACTGCAACGGCTGTACTTCGACGGGCCCCTCAGCCGTTTCGAACTGGGCCCGGCGACCGGGCTCAGCTCCGGCTCGGTGAGCAATGTCGTCGCGGACCTCGTCGCCGACGGCCTGGTCGAGGAGGCCGGCAGTGTCGACTCCGACGGCGGCCGCCCCCGCACCCTCCTCCAAGTCGCCCCGCACAGCGGCCACATGATCGGCGTCGACGTCGGGGAGACTCGGGTCCGCGTCGAGCTGTTCGACCTCACCCTCACCGAACTGGCCCGCGCGGAACGCCCGTTGGAGCAGCAGCGCTACGAGGTCGAGGTCATCGTCGGCCATATCCGCGACGGCATAGCCGAGGTCCTCGCCGCCGCCGGCATCGCACCGGAACAGCTCCTCGGTGTCGGCATCGGCGTGCCCGGCATAGTCGAGCACACCCCGGACCACGGCGCGGTCGTGCACGGCCAGACGATCGGCTGGGACGCGGTCCCCCTCGAAGAGCTGCTCCGTTCCACCTCCCAACTCCCCGACGCGGTCCCGTACTTCATCGACAACGGCGCCAAGACCCTCGGCCAGGCCGAGATGTGGTTCGGCGGCGGGCGCGGCGCGCGCAACGCGATCGTCGTCCTCTTCGGCTCCGGCGTCGGCGCCTGCCTCGTCACCCCCGAGGTGGAGCACGGCCGGGCGGTCGAGTGGGGCCATCTGACCGTACGGGTCCGAGGCCGCCGCTGCCGCTGCGGAGCCCTCGGCTGCCTGGAGGCGTACGCGGGCGCCGAGTCCCTGCTCGACCGCTGGCGCGAGCAGGGCGGACGCCCGCCCGAGGGCACCGACGAGGAGACCGCGATGACCGCGCTGCTGGTCGCCGCCTACCCGCCCGAGGGCACCGAGGCCGACCCCGTCGCGCTCGCCGTCCTGGAGGAGACCGCCGAGTACCTCGGCGCCGGCCTGTCCGACCTGATCAACCTCTTCCAGCCCGAGCGCATCCTCATCGGCGGCTGGGCCGGACTCCAACTCGGCTCCCGCTTCCTGCCCGCCGTACGCCACCACGCCACCGCCTACGCGCTGCGCCACCCCGCCGGACGCGTGACCATCGAGCTGGGCCGGCTCGGCCCCGACGCGGTCACCGTCGGCGCCGCGATCCTCCCCCTCGCCGACTTCTTCGCCCGCGGCGGCCGCCGCGCCGAACCCGAACCTGAGGGCCCGCCGCCGGCCTGGCGCACGGCACTGGAGGAACGCGCCCCGCACTGAGGGGGACGGGCACTTGGGGGATGATCACCCCATGAGCGAGATCATCCTGATGTCCGACGCCCGGGTCGCAGCCATCCCCGTCGAGGAGTGCGGGGAGCCCCTCGTCGACGTGAGCGGTGCGCTGCTGGTCGACGGCCGCAAGAAGGACAGCGGCGCCGAACTCCACCTGCGCCAGGGCGTGTTGGACCGGCTCCTGGAAGCGGAAGCCCTGCTGTCCGACGGCCTGCGCCTGCTGTTCGTCGAGGGATACCGGCCGCCGGCCCTCCAGCGCCGCTACTTCGAGGGCTACGGCGACGAGTTGCGCGCCGCCAACCCGGACTGGTCCGCCGATCGCGTCCGGTCCGCCGCCAGCCGCTATGTCTCCCCACCCGAGATCGCCCCGCACTCCGCGGGCGCGGCCGTCGACCTGACCCTCGCCGACGTCGACGGCCGCGAACTCGACATGGGTACGCCGATGAACGCCAACCCCGAGGAGAGCGACGGGGCTTGCTACACCGGCGCCGAGAACATCACCGAGGAGGCCAGGGCCAACCGCGCCGTGCTGGGCAAGGCGCTCGGCGCGGCCGGCCTGGTCAACTACCCGACGGAGTGGTGGCATTGGTCGTACGGAGACCGCTACTGGGCGCTGATGAGCGGTGCGCCCGCCGCCCTCTACGGGCCGAAGGACCTCGACCCCTCGTGAGGCTGTGCCCGGAACTATCCGGCAAACGCGTCCACACCGGTTAGATCGGCGGACAGCTTCCACAGACGGGCGGCCTGCTCAGGGTCGGTCGCCCAGGACTTGACGTGGGTGCGGTCTTCGTCGTTGTCGCCGTCGGCGGGCTCGGCGATGTCGCAGTCCACCAGGTAGACACCGCCCATGCCGTCCAGCTGGGGCGAGGTCGCCGCCCACACCTCGGTGGCCGCGCCCTGCTCCGGAGTCTTGAAGCCCTCGGGGTCGAGCGCGTTGCCCTGCTCGTCCACCCAGCCGCGCTCGACCATCTCCGCCCGGGGGAGGTGCCGTTGCAGCGGCGTCAGGATCCCGCCCGGGTGGAGCGCGAAGGCGCGGACGCCCCGGTCGGCGGCGAGCTTGTCGAGATGGACGGCGAACAGGACGTTCGCGGTCTTGGCCTGGCCGTACGCCTCCCACTTGTCGTAGCCCCGGCTCCACTGGACGTCGTCCCAGCGCATCCCGGAGTTGTGGTGGGCGCTCGACGACACCGAGACCACACGGGCGCCGCCCGACTCGATCGCGGGCCAGAGCCGGTTGACGAGGGCGAAGTGGCCGAGGTGGTTGGTGGCGAACTGCGCCTCCCAGCCGGGCCCGACCCGGGTCTCCGGGCAGGCCATGATCCCGGCGTTGTCGATCATGTGGTCGACGGTGCGGCCGGAGGCGAGGAACCGCTCGGCGAAGCCGCGCACGCTCTCCAGGTCGCCGAGGTCCAGCTCGTCCACCTCGACACCGGGCAGTCCGGCCACGGCCTCCCGGGCGACGTCGGGGCGGCGGGCCGGGACGATCACCTGGGCGCCCGCCTTGGTGAGCGCGCGGGTGGCCTCCAGGCCGAGGCCGGAGTAGCCACCGGTGACGATCGCGAGCTTTCCGCCGAGGTCGAGGCCCGCCAGGACGTCGTCGGCGGTGCTCTTCGCGTCGAATCCCGAACCGATCTTGTGCTGTGCAGTGGTCATGGGAGGAACGCTACGAATTGAAGTGCGCTCGAAGTCAAGCGAAGGAAGGGGGCACGCGGACCCGGACAGGGAGAAGCCCCGACCGCGACGGGGGAATCACGGCCGGGGCGGCCAGGTGGTGGGCACGGAAGGCGGTCGCCTCGCGGCGAAAGGCTCCACAGGGCTTCAGCCGAACGATCTTCCCTGTGGGCGGAGGTTGAGGCCCGGGGACACTGTTCCCTCCGCACCCACAGTCTGTTCAACGGGGAACTACCGGTGAGTGTTCCTGCGTACGCCGCCGCGACCGGTGACGTGCATCACGCGCCATTGGTCCAGTCCAGTAGCGCGTCCGCCGGCCAGGTCGTCACCACCCGTTCGGCGGGCACCCCGCACTCCTCCGCCCGCGCGCAGCCGTTGATCTGCCAGTCGAGCTGCCCGGGCGCGTGCGCGTCGGTGTCGATCGAGAACAGCACCCCGGCGTCGACGGCCTTCCGCAGCAGCCGCCTCGGCGGGTCCAGCCGCTCCGGGCGGCTGTTGATCTCCACGGCCGTACCCGACTCGGCACACGCGGCGAACACCTCGTCCGCGTCGAACACCGACTCCGGCCGCGCGGCACCCCCGTCCCGCCCGATCAGCAGCCGCCCGGTGCAGTGCCCGAGGACGTCCGCGTGCGGATTCCGTACGGCGGCCACCATGCGGCGGGTCATGGCGCGGGCGTCCATGCGCAGCTTGGAGTGCACGGAGACCACCACCACGTCGAGCCGCTCCAGCAGCTCCGGTTCCTGGTCCAGCGAGCCGTCGTCGAGGATGTCGCACTCGATGCCGGTGAGCAGCCGGAAGGGTGCCCAGGTCCCGTTCAGCGCCGCCACCACGTCCAGCTGCTCGCGCAGCCGCTCCGGGGAGAGTCCGCGGGCCACGGTCAGCCGGGGGGAGTGGTCGGTCAGCACCGCCCATTCGTGGCCGAGCAGGGCCGCCGTACGGCCCATCTCCTCGATCGGGCTGCCGCCGTCCGACCAGTCGGAGTGGAGGTGGCAGTCGCCGCGCAGCAGGGCGCGGAGGGTTTCGCCGCCGGGGCCGGACGGGGCGGGGGCCTCCGCCTCCAGTTGCTCCAGGTAGGCGGGAACCCGCCCGTCCAGGGCCTCACGGGCCACCTGCGCGGTCTTCGGGCCGATGCCCTTGAGGGACTCCAGTGTCCCGGCCGCGGCGCGTTCGGCGATCTCGCCCTCGGGGAGCGCCGCCAGCACCCTGGCCGCCGTACGGAAGGCGCGTACGCGGTACGTCGGGGCCAGGGAGCGTTCCAGCAGGAAGGCGATCCGGTCCAGTGCCTGCGCGGGATCCATCGAGCCTCCTCCCGTGAGCGGTCCCCGGCCGGGCGCCGTGGACCACTCGCGTCCGCGTGATGCGTTCTAGGCTCTATTGCATGACCGAAATCGCCAGCCCGCACATCTCCCACCCGCGGATCATGGTGCTCAAGGTGCAGCCGGGCACCCCGCCGTTCCGCATCGTGGAGATCGACGGCCAGATGGTCTGCGAGGCCAGAACCCTCACGGACGTCCTGGAGGTCGCGGCCGTGTGCGGCATCACGGTGAGTGACCTGGACGACCCGGACGTGGTCCGCTGGGTCGGCGGGGACAAGCTCACCTGGATGCCGCACTAGGCACCGAACACCGAGGTTCTACGAGGTCAGCCGACCGTCCACTTCTGGTTGGCGCCGCCCGAGCAGGTCCAGATCTGGAGCGGGGTGCCGTTGGCCGAGGTGTTGCCGGTGACGTCCAGGCACTTGTTGGCCTGTGGGTTGACGATGTCGTTCGCCGAGCTGACGGCCCACTGCTGCGCGGCGGAGCCGTTGCAGTCGTAGAGCTGGACCTTGCTGCCGTCCGCGGTGCCGCCACTGGCGACGTCCAGGCACTTGCCGAGCGCGCGGATCGTGCCGTCGGAGCCCACGGTCCACTGCTGGGCGGCCGAGCCGTTGCAGTCGTAGAGCTGGATGGCGGTCCCGTTGGCCGAGCTCGCTCCGTTGACGTCGACGCACTTGCCGGCCAGGCCCTTGATCGCCGCCCCGGTGGCCGTGTCGCTCGTGGTCACCGAGACCGAGTCCACCACCAGTTGGGCGGGGAAGGCCGTGGAGCTGTTGGGGTCGCCGGGCCAGTAGCCGCCGACCGCGAGGTTGAGGATCAGGAAGAACGGCTTGTTGAAGGCCCAGGTGTTGCCGCCCACGTCGGCGGGTGTGCGCGTCTGGTAGACGACACCGTCGACCGACCACTTGACGGAGTTGGGCGCCCAGTCGACCGCGAAGGTGTGGAAGGCGTCCGCGAAGGCCTGTCCGTTCGCCAGCGTGTAGCCGGCGCCGATGCCCGCCGAGCCGGAGTAGCCGGGGCCGTGGATGGTGCCGTGGATCGTGGAGGGCTCGAAGCCGACGTTCTCCATGACGTCGATCTCACCCGAGTTGGGCCAGCCGACCGAGCCGATGTCGGTGCCGAGCATCCAGAACGCGGGCCACATGCCCTGCCCGCGCGGGATCTTCATCCTGGCCTCGACGTGCCCGTACTGCGCGCTGAACTTCCCGGAGGTGTTCATCCGGGCCGAGGTGTACTGACAAGTGCCGTACCAGCACTGGTAGTTGGCCGGGTTCTCCTTCTTGGCCGTGATCACCAGGTGGCCCTGGCCGTCCAGCGCCGCGTTGTTGGTGCCCGACGTGTAGTACTCGCGCTCGTGGTTGTTGACGTTGTCGCCGGTCTCCAGCGTCCACTTCGAGGAGTTGACGGCACTGCCGGCGGTTCCGTCGAAGGTGTCGGAGAACGTGACGGCGTCGGCCTGGGCGGCCGACGAGGAAGCCGCCCGCGCCGGACCGATCGCGGCGGACGCGACCAGTGCGGCGGACAGGGCGGCGAAGAGACATCTGCGGAACATGCGTGGGGAGGCCACGTCATTCCCTTCTTTTCGGCGGTCGTGGGGACCGGCACGCCGACTGAGGTGGGGGGTGAAAGCGTCGCCTCTTGATTTAAGGGATGAGATAAGGGGAGCGTCAATACCTTGGTACGGACCAGTAGTTGAATGTTACGGACCGGTAGTTGAGCGTCATGAAGTGGCCTTCGGCGCTTTGGACGCCTTCGATGCCTTTGTTGTCCTTGCCGCCTTCGCGGGCTTCGCCGGCTTCTCGGCCTTGGGGGTCTTCGGCGCGGGCTTCCGCGCGTGCACGGCCTTGCCCAGTCGCCGTCCCATCAGGACCCAACCGATCAGCGCGCCCGAGGTGTTGAGGATGACGTCGTCGATGTCGAAGGCCCGCCCGGTGATCAACGCGCCCTGCGCGAACTCCACCAGGAGCATCACGGCCGCCGTCAGCAGGAGCACCCGCAGGATGCCGCGCGCCCGGGGCGCGAACACCGGCACCAGCACGCCGAACGGGATGCCGAGCACCACGTTCCCGCCGATCTGCTTGATGGCGTCCCGCATGGCCGGCTGGTCGAGATAGGCCTTCAGGGAGCGGCCCGGGTGCAGATTGGTGTGCACGAGCGCCTTGGACGCGGGGGACGGTTCCAGGGTGAGCTTGGCCAGGACGACGGCGAACGCCACCATGAAGGCGAAGGCGAGCAGCATCGAGAACACGCGCAGGACGAGGGGGAGTTGATGCCGCTCGGGGCGGGCCGGCTTCGGTTCGGGATCCGTCTTCCTGGTGCGCAGGCGTGCGGTGGTACGGGCCATGCGGTGGTCCTCCAGTGGTCAGCGTTCCTGCGGCGTGAGGCGGATACCCGGGAACCGGCCGGCGATGCCCTCGCCGGCCGGCGTCCGGTCAGGCGCTGTACGAGATGTTCACGTTCTTGAAGCCGAGCGAGCCGAGGAGACCCTTGAGCATGTTGGTGGTGTTCGTCTCGGCACGCGTGGTCAGGCCGCTGGTCTTCGCCGCCTCGGCGATGTGCTTGGAGGCGAGTTTCTGCACGGCCTGCTCGCTGTTGGGGTTGTCGGAGAAGATGTCGCCCAGGCGGTCCAGCAGGCCCCGCTGCTTGGAGACCGTGTAGGAGTGGTCCGGGTCCAGCGCCGGCTTGCCGAGGGTCGCCTTCGGCAGCTTGATGCTGGCCGACGTGCGGTCGCTGTTGACCGTCACGTCCTGCTTGCCGAGCTTGCCGAGGTCGACGTAGCCCTCCACGGTGCCCGCGCCGACGTACAGCGTGCGGGTGCCGCGGATCGAGTCGGGCAGGAACTTGGCGTCCTTCTCCAGGTCCACGACGACCTGGAAGTTGCCGGAGGCCGCGTCGTAACGGCTCATGTCCTGAATGGACTTGAGCAGCGCCGGACCCGAACGGTCATGGGTCTCGGTGCCGAAGATGTCCCGCAGTCCCGGGAGCACGGCCAGCCTGAGCCCGGCGAACAGCACGGCGATCACAACGACGACGGCGGTGAGCACCTTCGCCCAGCCCGGCATGCGCCGGGGTATACGGCTGATGGAAGTCGTCATGGGGACGGCCCTCCCTTCCTCGGTATCCGCATGCCCCCCAAATGCCCTGTCAGACCGACCTGTTGGTCGAATGGTCCGGCTGACGGGGGCATGGAGGGCGCACAGGGGTGAAAAGTCATGGTTCCGGCCCGCCAGGAGTCCCGGGCGGCCGCAGACAGCATTTCCCGGCCGCTCCGCCCCATGCGTCCCGTGACCTTTCCGGAGCACGGTCCGGTCCGTGTCGTGACACTGGCCACGGGTGCCTCGGCCGCGCCGGCCGTTTCCCGCCGCCCGCACTGGTGAACACCCCTCAGTGCGGCCGCAGTTCACGGTCCCCCGACGGCCGTGACCACCACATCCCCTCCCCGTGGGTGAGCCCGGGCAGGGCCAGTTCGACGTCCCGCACCCGGCGGGCG
>Ga0307510_10004174_pt1 | contig 16968 bp, 14 predicted proteins | sample 12_EM_MG_FD_207224 | JGI IMG/M metagenome (GOLD analysis project Ga0307510, IMG submission 207224) | Populus trichocarpa ectomycorrhiza microbial communities from riparian zone in the Pacific Northwest, United States - 12_EM | ecosystem: Host-associated > Plants > Roots > Unclassified | place...
GAATTAACCTGACCTCTTGCGCTCGAGCGCCCCTCTCTCTCAGGAGATTCACGAGTGATCACTCGACAGACCTAATTTTTTTTTTTACTGCTGGAATAGCAAATCTGGCTACGAAATTACGGGACGCTTTATTCTGGAGCTTTCGAAACAGAGAAAATTTCCAAATTGTCCTCATTGCATCAAGCCACAACTAAGAGCACGACTGAAAAATGCGGATAAAAACTTCTGCGGTTCTCAAGAAAGGTCTACTATTACCTACAACTTCAATGCTCCGTTACGGCCCAAGAACCTTTCCTCGGCGGTATCCCAATTGATGATATTCCAGATCCCGTTGACATAAGAAGCTTTATCATTGAAGTACTGCTTTCATTAGTTTCAGACACCCTTAGCAGAAGAGGTAGTTACCTGAAGATAGTACGCATGCTCCCACATATCAACACCAAAGATAGGTGTGAGATCGCCAACGACAGGGTCTTGATCCTATGCCCAAAATCCATTAGTGATCATCAATATCTAAGTATATAGGGGCTAACCTTAGTGGTGACTATGTCGAGTTGCTCGGTCTTCTTGCTTTTCACGAGCCAACCCCATCTGTGCGTTAGGAGGTCAGAACTCTGATCCAACAGATGTTAGTACTAAACTTGAGTTTTTGCGCACGAACCCGCTGCCTTGTAGCCCTAGAAGCACACTCGTGAATTCACCCTTAAACTCATCGTAGCTTCCATACTTGGCGGAAATCGCTCCTGCAAGCTTTGGTGCCGATTCTAGATTGGTCCGAGAGAGGTTGGCCGGTGCAAGATTAGCCCAGAATAAAGAATGGTTGATATGTCCGCCTCCATTAAACTTACTATGCACACAGTTAGCATAAAAAACCTCCCACAAACAAATAAGTGACGCAAGAGGGAGAAATTACATAGCTTGCTGGAGATTGATTTGGGCGCGAACGTCATTTTCCTGAAGCGCCTTGACGTGGTTCGCAGTGGCGGCGTTGAGGTTGTTGACATAGGTTTGGTGATGTTTGGAATGATGGATTTGCATAATTTGGCCGGAGATGTAAGGTTCCAGCGCCTGCAGAGCGGTGTGAGCCACAAGGATTCCTTGAGTCCTGCTTCCCAAACCCCAAAGACATTGATAAAACTACTCAAGTTGCGGAAAATTATACCCGTCGACCGCACGATTGAATACGATCACTCAAACCAGCTCCCGCAAGGTCTCGAAAACAAGCCCAGCCTCATGGAGCCATCCGAGAGACCCCTCATCCTGTTGCAAGACCCCATATTAAAATAAAATGAGGGGTGAAGCTCACATCATAAGCATACGGCAATGCCGGAAGAGTAAATTTTGCCCCGGCCATATCCTCAGGTAAAATCGACGAACTCGGATTGGTGATAGAGGTGGGGAGGGGAGTAGCAGAGGGATTGGTGAGGTTGAGTAAGTATTGCGGGAGATGGGTGAATAAGAGCGCTGAGAGTTGCATGACGTATAAAAACACCCACCCGAGCGTTTGTTAAGACCTTCGCGTGTGTGAGGTAAGAGTTGCTCGATTTCTTCGGGAGGGCGACACTAGACTGCTTGCAAAAAGGTTCTCGTCCGATTACGAGAGTGAAGATCCGAATGAGGGAAGGGAAGTTAAAAATAAAAAAAGGTCCGGTTAACTTAGGTAGTAGGTTATAGCCATGAACTCCTGAGAAAACATGTTATGCACCCGCTGACGGTGGAACCTTGGGGGTTGGTGTTGGACACCCCGCGGGACGGGGCTATGAGGTGCGACGCGTTCCGGGAGCAATTGCAGATGATTGGGTGGTTGGGTGCATTACTACCAATCCTGTTTTGGATAGGGTTATATGTTATTGGTTCAGGCTTGGAGTTACAATCTTTCCCTACGTTGCGAGCACCCGGCAAAGCCAGCAGGATGGTAGCACTTAAACAACTTGGATTAGAAGGCTCAGGCTCAGTCAACAATAGTCAGTATTCCTCACATCGCTCAATCGCGAGCAAAATACTGTCCTCATATAACATCGTAGGCTTGATTGAATACGGCTTCGAAGACACGCTGTATCCCGGTTTAAGCAAAAAGGGCTTGAATATTTCTCATCACATCAAAAGTCCAAAGCATGTATTTCTCCGCCATTCACCGACTCAGTATTACACCATTCAACTAAACTCCATTCTCTCATAGACAGGAAGTTTATTCATCTCTAGCCCGCCTTGCTAAACCCAAATGGAGTATCGGGCATCCCCCTTCTCGGTTTGCTGGGTGCTCCCAACGTAGGGAAAGATTGTACCTCAGTGTTAAGTATATTTCAGTGCCGAACAAAGCCGGGATTGTAACATTTGGGCAAGTAATTTGCCAGTGAGCGAGATCGTTCTGCCTAGATTGCTGTTTGAGCCAAAAGCCTGGTAGGCACTAGAACGGCAAAATTATCTAACCCTCGCGGCTAGCCCTCTACGGTACTTGTGCATTGCAAAAGTTTCTGGAAATGTGGAGACCTGGCTTGGCACTTTTTATTAGGCAAGCCTCACGTAAGTTCGCGCCAAGCCAAAGTCCACATTTCCGGAAACTTTTGCAAGGCGCAAGTATCATATCATACCCCTCTTCACAAGATCCCGTCGAGGGGATATCAGTATGTTCGTTTTAGCGGGAACGTCGAAAAGGTCAGATACGCAGTTCAGACTGCGAAATAGGTAGGCGTGGTACGAACGTCCCAAGGGTTGCGTTTCTCCCTGCACCAAGATAAATGAAGGAGCATTATGATACAGTTAAACGTTGATAACTTTACATCTTCACCAAACCAAACATTTTTGAATACGCATTGGAGTGTGGTAAGCAACTTCCCAAAACCTAATCCCATTTTAAGCGCTGCTTGAGCCATCGGTGGGCCCAAACTCCGCTCAAAGGATCTATACTATTCAAGTTTCTTGTAACTTCATTATCCGGTGTAAATATGCTGGCGTACCACAAGGAATACTGTCTCTATTGAGACGCTATCTCAGTCCCAGCGGACCATCTCAGAATTTTGTCTAAAATCAACTCGAACCACCCCTACTGTACACGTACTGTGAGGCGTCTCGCAGGACGCATAGTAACTTACGAGGAACTTCACGGTCATGCCGTGTCACTCCTTCGTAACCAATTTGTGGACATTATGAGATTACAAGGGGTGATGGGACCCACCAGGCGAGAAGAGAAAAAGAGGTGAAGATTGTCAAAGACCAGACAAGAGGGATATCCAGAATGAGCAAGGAAGAATACCCGTGATAGGGTGCCCTTGTTGTCCTTAAACTTTATTGTTTTCCTTCTCTACCTTTCTCCTCTCTTCACACATCAATTATCAAAGCCAGTTGAGGGATGAATTTATTCTTTGACTTGAATTCCAACCATACCACTCGTCCGCTGTTCTCACCCGGGCAAGTCCAAATGCTCCTACCCTCAAGGGGACACCATCCATTATAGGTAGAATGGCAGACAACAATAACGACACCCTTGAGTAACTATTCTCTCCGGTGCCAAATACCCACCAAGCAATGCCGGACCATTGCGCTCGAGCACTACGGTAGTCCACCTCCCACTTGCCCACTTATAGACTACGAGAGAGAAAAAAATCGGAAAGTAGGATTAGAAATACAGAAGTCGATTAGATCGGGCCACTAATCGCCTTACTAGTACCTGTGATTAGAGCTCTAGAATCCCTTGCCACGTTTTCCGATTCCACTCTACCGCAGGCTGTAGATAGCATACCCTGGGGCACCCGTCCATTATAGCGAAGTGCCCTGCTACCCAGAACACCAAACGAGCAACGGCTCTACACAAACATAGAAGTGCCAAAAAAGCAGGCGCGAGTACTCGAGTACACCCAGATCCATAACTCTGACAATTCCACTCAAGATATGATATGATACCTCAAGATGCGCCTTTGCAAGCAGTCCTCACCGTTTCCAGATTAGTTATCATCGTGTCTCAACTGTTTGGTGCCGTGGCTAAGTTAGATTACCAATTGATAAGAGCCTTGGCGAACCCCATCAATATGTTCGAACACACCAAAAATCACAACTCTTTGATTCGATTGCAATCTATAGATGGCGAATGCAACCCGACACTTGCCCGGAAAAAGGGAAATTCGGACCAATTGATCATCTACTTTACTGTGCTGTACTACTAGTAGTCCTGCTGATGAACGACTGTCCCGGCCGAGAAGGCAGGATCGTTGATGATATGGGTTTGTAATCAGCTAACCATCCACCGAGCTTATTGCGTCATGCACTGCCATTTCTAAGCACTTGGTATAGATATCTTCAAAATATAAGCCGACCGAACTCCAGAATTAGAGTGGGGTTATCAAAAACTCTCAGCTCTTGTCACATCTAACTACATCTTCCCAATCTTAACCTCAATACCAATTCCGGTTCCAACTCCAATGTCTACCAAACCTCTCGCGGTCATAGCCGGTGTTGGCACCGGAACCGGTCTGTCTATCGCCCGCCGCTTCGCCCAAGCCTACAACGTCATAATTCTCTCCAGGTCGTCCGCTTCCATTGACCCTGTGATCTCAGCTGTGGAAGCTAGCGGAGGGACAGCATACGGTATCCCAACAGACGTATCCTCAGAGGCGAGCGTAATGGCAGCATTCGACGCTATCAAAGCGAGGTACCCAGGGTCTCCGACGGCCGCCGCAGTGTTTAATGCAGGCTCCTGGAACCGAGCACCATTCCTTGAGACAGCACTGGAGGACTGGGAGAAGATCTTGGGGATTCAAGGGTGTGTCAAACCACGACGTGATTGCGCGTTTTTTGTCTTTATCAGAATGCTGACACCGGGCCCTATAACGCATGGTAGCCGGGGAGCATTCTTGTTTTCAAAGGCTACCATTCCACTTCTCCTCGCTTCGAAGCATCTGGAGTATCCGCCTACGCTCATATTCACCGGAGCAACGGCTTCGATAAAAGCTTCGGCTAATTTCTCCGCCTTTGCAGCGGGGAAGTGGGCTACCAGAGCACTTAGTCAGAGTCTCGCAAAGGAGTTCGGCCCTCAGGGCGTGCACGTTTCTCATGCTATCATTGACGGAGTTATCGATGTTCCAAGGACAAAGGAGTGGACTTTTGATGCTGAGGATGCCAAGATTAGCCCTGATTCTGTGAGTTTAGTCTTGTCAAATATACACGGTAGAGGAGGAGAGCTAACGACCGGCCATTGAAAGATTGCGGATGTTTACTGGCATCTCCACACACAGCCCAGGACGACGTTCACCTGGGAGTTGGATGTCAGGCCTTATGTAGAGAAGTGGTAGTGGTTATATATTTCCCATAGGAGGGAGTTTGTGAATATATGCTGGATTCGCTGGGGCTTGCCTCGTGAGATTGAATAAGGTTTCTTATCGATAGGCCGGGAGCGGTCTCAGTCTGGGGCGCAAATCGAGAGACAAATCGTGCCAGGAAATGATGTCAATTATCTAAGCGCGAATGCGTGAACTTCTGTGTTACCAGTGAACAGGCAGCAGCCCATCCACAGCAGTCAGAGAGAAAAATCCGGGTGAACACTTAACTTTATTATTAGCGTGATGCACCCGGTAATATATCCTCCATTATAACATTCTTAACCGACCCTCCCTGGCATACCGGTACTGGTGGACCGCCGGAATTGTCTACGGGCATCAGGTCTGAGGAGCGACAGGTGGGGCCCTCGGGTGCACAGGGCCATGTCACAAAAATCGCGTGACCCGGCTCTGTGAGGATGATTTTTGGAGGTGTGTTTCCACAATTAGAGTTTGCAACAGGAAGCTCGCATTCCCGCGCGACTGCTCCCCCTCCTTCAAGGCGGCGAAGGCAGTGCTGACCAGCTCATACCCATACGGTACTGTGCCCGATATACTTCGGCCAGTGTGCTTTGAGGATTTCTTCGCTCTTTTTATCAGGCCCTTCGCGGCCCAGCATTGGGCACATGAGTGAAATTCTGGGGGGGGGGGAATCTGGCTCTGCTCACACCTATCGTACGGCAGAAGGAGGAAGGAAGAGCACGATGGTCAAGTTAGATCAACCACCGTTATCCGAGCGACAGGACCCTTCCCGTCCCTCGTAGATTTTTTGAATTCGGTGAACTCACTGTACAAGTACTGTAAAGCAGGTTACGCTATTGTCTTACCCTTATCCTACAGTCAGACACCGACACACCGAAACTTTTTTCCGTGGGAATTTTTAGGAATAAACGGGGTGGTTCTATAGCCCCTCCGATGGCGCTGGCCAGCTGTGATTGTGAAGGTGAATGTGAAACGTTGCTGATTGTCGTCCTTTTATGCCCCGCTACTCGAGTATCGTTAGGGTTTCTGGATCCATCAAAGGCATTATCATATCATACCCTAGTACTCGTACTTGTACAGTACCCTAATTTTGCCCAGGGGTTTCAATAGCAGTCTAGTATGATACCAGTACTCTAAGCCAAATATGAGAAAGACGAAAAGGGCATTGCCTTGATGATTATGAGAGTCAGGAGGGCCGAAGCGCCTGGGAGCTGTATGTATCAAGACGAACATACTACAAGCATCTAAGCCTTGATTGTCGTTGCAAGAGTACTGGTAGATGCGGGTGGGCAGTTAAACTCTACTCGAGTACGGTAGGTTTTCTGGGGAATTACCAGACATGTATCATATTATTGCGAAAAACTTGCTGGGCAAGAGGTTCAGGATCCCTTTCTCCCCAGGGCTCCCCCGTTTGCTTGAAATCAGAGATTGGCAAGCAATCAAACTCTAGAATACACAGTATATCTGGTTCTTCAGCGCGTAGCCCTCAGTATGGCCCCCAGGGAACGCTTCCATTGTTCTTGCCCCCCAGCAGATTTCTTTCAAGCACTAATACTATTTCCGTCCCCTTCCCCCCCGATTTGGAACGATCATCAGCCGCAAGGATTTCGATGATTTCCCACCCCCTGCTGTATCAAGAATCAGCCTGGCAGCCGTTCCTTTCTTCTCATTTGAGGTTTTGGAAAAATGCCGGTGGTCGTGTTGGTGTGATATCCACTTATCCTAACCTTTCTTGCTTTTTTCTTTCCTTTTCTATCTTGTCTTTTTTCTCCCTTCACACACAGGTTTTACTGGAGCGTTTTTTCTCTATAGGCATGGCTCTGGGTATCATACAGCAGGTCTTTTTGCCCCCGGTCTCTCGTTCGTGTCACTACTCTACTCTGTCCTACTGTCGCTATTTGCGCCCGAAGAAAGCCCCTTATTCCTCCAACACCCCCTTTTTCCTTCCCCAGTCCTGAACGTCGGAATTTGAACAAACCCCAGGCTGCCTACTCTGAGAGCGAACTCTCCTTTTTCCTCTAACTAACGCCTTCACTTTTCATTCCTGTCCTCCGCTGCCGAATATCTTGTCGTCGTGACCCTTTTTCTCCCCGAGATCCAACTTCAAGGCCCAACGGATCTTTTCGCTAATCTTTGCTCGAGGGTTGCTCCTCCCTCCCCACCACGATGGATCATGCACACGAGAAATACAACTGGCTTTCAAACCATCTTCCGTTTAAGACAGCTGGAAAGAAGATTTTAGTCATCGGTACTGCATCTGTTTTTGCCTTGTAAGTTCTTCCCCAGCTTTTTGGTCGGTCGTCATTTGCTTTGGGTCTAACGGATAACTTTTCCAGATGGTTCCTGTTCCTTTTCGGACCGTCTGCAGCAAAGACCGTCTCGAGCATTAATCTTCCAGGCTCGGCGAATGGTGTTTCGCCCGACCTTCTCCCTAATGTTACATGCAACCCCGAGCCGATAGCAGAGGTCCAAAAGCCTCATGAAGAGCCCCCTGCCCCAAAGTTCAATGAATCTAAGGTTGCTTTGCTTATAGAGGATCGTCCTATCCCTCACCTTGCCCCTCTTCTCCTTCACATGATCTCCGTCGTACCCGAGGATTGGAAATTCCAGTTTGTCGGTTCTGAGGCTTCTATCCAGTTTTTGAACAAGTCGTTGGGCGTGCAGCGACACGAGGCTAGGGGAAAGCTCGAGATGGTTGTTCTTCCCAACACCTGGTCCGTCAAAGGACAAGAGCCGCTTTCCAGGACTATGACCGACATCGAATTCTGGAAGTGGGTTGGTGGGAAATCTAGCTGGGATTGGACTGATCCCTACACTGATCAAATGATCACGGGCCCTGATGGAACGGAGATCAAACGTACTCAAGTCGAATGGGTCTTGGTTTTCCAAACAGATAGTATTATGTGCGCAAATAGTGGCGTTTCGCTTAACTCCTGGCTCGATTACGATTATGTTGGGGCTCCTTGGTAAGCCCAACAGAACCCAATCCATCTTCCAAGTAGTTACTAACATTAATTAGGGGACCTGGCGATGGTTTAGGTGGTAACGGTGGACTTTCGATCCGTCGTATCAGCCGTATTATCCAAGTTCTTGAAAACGACCACCGTCCTGAAAACGATGGTGCCCTTGAGGATCTCTGGCTGGTTCAGCGTCTTCAGAATCTTCCGGGTGCCAAGATGGCTAATGGTACGACCGAACAGAGGTTTTCTGTGGAACAAGTCTGGCACGAAGAGCCCATGGGTTATCATCTCGGATGGAGTGGACAACGTCTGCCTGAAGGGGTCTGGGATGATAAGGAACATAGAGACAAAATCTGGAAATGGTGTCCGGAAATCAAGCTAGTTCTCCCCATGCGGTTAGAGAGAGAGGGGTGTCCTGATGGACAACCATCAAAGTTGAAGGCGAGAGCCGCTGAGGAAGACTGGACGAGACGGCTGAAGGCGTTCTAGCCGGTCTTGGAGATAAAACTTTTCTTGCCATATATTTTTTACTAGGGAGTTTATGATTTTATTGCTTTTTAACGTTTAAACTTTTTTCTTCTTTGATCTTTAAGGGATGGTGTCCTTTTTAACCGTTTTTTCTTCTGCTCTCTGCTTTGGCTTGATGGATTAGGAGATTTGCTTAGCGGACTTGCGAAGGTTGCTGGCGTGTGATAGGCGGTACTGTATCGCTTCTCATTTCTCCGTGGCCCTTCTAGCCCTAACCAAAACAATATTTGAACACTGGAGTGGGCGTGGGGTTAATGACAGAAAGATAATTGATGCACATTTTAAATAATACCAGTGCTTGCGCGCCATCCTGTAATGTTGCTTGTTCTACTGTGGCTGAGATAGCCAATTGTGGTCCTCAGGTTTGTGTCCCATCATGGCTGGGGCTTTTCTGCATCCGCCCCACTCGAGTATAGTGGCCTTGGGCTATGATCGTACGGCATTCTATTTTATCTTATGCTCACTTCCATATCTTAACCAACTTTTCATCTTCTTACTGGTATTGATCATTCCCACTCCATCTAATCTTTCCTCAATAGTCATCATGTCTCAACTGCTCAGGGTGCTAACTTTCCCTTTACTGCTAGAATTCCCCAACCTGCTTAACCCCAATTGTGCAGAAGTGCATATGCTTTGGTGATTATCTGGGAGACTAGTTCGCATTATGTCCGAACTGCGGGTTCAACAACCCTACGTCATCGGCTTCTTGCTAGAGATCTATGCTTGGTCCTGGGCCGGTCCGCAAGGAGTTAAATTTAATCAGTCTTCTTGCTAGGATCAATCCCGTGCTCCTACTAGACTACTCCCCAGCACTGCAGATCCTGGTGTCAGAATGTGGTAGGATAATTGGCGCAAACAGAGCTGCTGCTAACCTCCTGGCCAAGCGACTTTCGAAGATGGAGAGGGGTCAACTGGTGCCCCCGTACTGCCGGATTTACCTCTTACTCCCGATTACGAATGACCTTGAGGGCCAACACCCGGTGGTTTACCCGTTGAACTCGTCCGAACAGATATGCGAGAACGGATGCCCTTCAAACACGTCGAGAATGCTCTGAGGAAAACGAATGAATGAGCAAGGATGGGCTATGACCCGAACGCCTACGACGGTTTTTTTTTCACTCAGAGGGACAAGAGACAGGTGGTTACCACGGGCACGATGGCTCTCATCAGGAGGTGGCCGGTCAACCTAGGGAAGCTATTCCTATCGTGGCCATTACGCTCGACGGAGGATTTGTGATGTGCGGGTTTTGCTATTTAAGTTGCTCTCTCGATTGTACCGGGCACTAGCGAGTTCGATGCAAGCCTATAGGCATATCTTGAGTTGCGGGGTGCGAGGGGATGGGTCGGTTTGGGGGATATCACAAAGACTGATGAGAAGGGGGGAAGATGTTATTGGTCCGGTAGCAAGGTTGAAGGATCTGATCCTTGACGAGATGTAGTTTGTCTCCATGTGTTTAATGCCTGATGGGGACATTTGTTATCGCGGGCGGGGCCATCCAGGATATGCCTGGTGCAGAAACACTTGGGACGGGTGTCGGGTACCCCCATTGCTGGCTACATTAGGGCCTAGAGTGATTCGTTAAGCGGGGGGTTTGAGTAGATACCTCACTTAGATGCCTGGCGTGCAACCTTTTTGGAGCAGTTACTGTCAACGAATGGGCTTTAAAAAAGATCATTTCTAAGAAGAGGCTAGTTCAGCAAACAATCGGAATGTGGTTCAATAGCAAGAGAGTCGTTCTAGACATTAAGGGAGCCCCGTCATTTGAAACTCTAGACACAAGGGATGAGCTGGCTGCTGCATTTACAGTAGCAGGCTGAACGAACGAGAGCACAGCGAAAGAAAAATTTCTTGGAGTGAGGTAAAAAAAGTGTTTATGATTGGCCAGTCCAGGAGATTGAGGGCGCGAGTCATAAATCTCACTCGCTCTTTGCTTGTGGGGGTAGGGCTAACGATAGTATAGACCTGTTGCAGGAATCATTGCGATTTTGGAATCGCTCCACATGACAGGGCTGAGCAAGGGGGGCTTGTTCAGGCCCCCATCCCACTGGTAATGGGGAGACAGCGAATAGGAGGGTACACCGGGCAGCCTTACCAAATCCGAGGTTTTGCTATCGTACTAGGTTGTTGGTGTATCGTTCGTCGTCCCCCTCTGTTCGTTGTTCCCCTTACCGGATTCACAAATATATAGCGCAAACCGCACCCTGACACCTAACCACGAATTCACTCGCCTCCGACCCGAATGCTCGTGTGTCCACACCGAGCTTGTTAATAGTCCTCCCCTGCTCTTTCCATCAACCTTCCTTCCTTCCTCAAACTCGACCACCTTTCGCTCCCAATTCATACCAGCACTTATCCAGATCCCGCCTCATATTCCTTCCTCTACCACTTCCCATAGCAAACTGATTTGGAATTGCTGATGACCCCTCGGGGAGTGGGAAGCGAGACAGGAGGGATGAACTTCAAAGAAGCACTTCCCATGGCCGAGATCACGTTAGGGAGTACAGCGATCGGGAGTCCGAGAGAGGGAAACAAGTTAGCAGTTACGGCGCCACCCGCTGGAATGACCGTCGCTCTCGCACCAATTCTCCTCCCATCGAGACGATTGCCGGAGAAGCCGGAGTCCCGCATGGGCAATCAGATCGACGGAGACCCCCCCTCTCGAATCAGCGAAAGAGCCGAGGGACAACCCAGCAGCCACAGCTGGTAAGCCCATTGTCAACTCTGTACCACCCGACCCAGCGCAGCAGGTCAGCCCATTGTCCACTCTCTACCACCCCTCCCTTCTCTAATTTTGCTAACTGACATCGAGCAGCAGCTGCAGCCGCCGGTATCAAGGGCCAGATCCAAGCGAAGCACGGTATGCAACAGGTAGATGCACCGCCTGCCCTTTCTGTGAGGAATTTCCTTCCGTAGCTAAGGTTTACGTTTGCTAATTTTAATAGAGCGCCGGAAAATCTTCTAGCCCGCCTAGCACAACAATATTCAATAGTGACATTTATATCGTAGATGGTGACTATAAACACACAGAAGTTAATGACCTTCGCAACCGATATACACTGACAAAAACCGCCGCTCAGCAAATGGTAAACATCGATCCCTTCCACAGTTGCGGGCTTTATTAACTAGTCCCTTCTCTTCATAGTTTGCACTTGCACAGGGCGAGCCTTTACACTTATGCACAGCTCAAGTTCTAAGGAGAAGCCATTTAAGCTGAAATACGATGTCATTATCATACACGACAGAACTCCATAGCAGTTGGAGTGAAGGCAATATTAGCGGCGCTAATCCTCCGGCTAAATTCCGGGTCATAGTGATCATTGGGGACACTACTGTAACTACCCAATTCCCGCGATTGGAGACCTCATATACTCCAACAAAATTAGCGCCTGGGAAAATACAGTCGACCCATGTTTTTGTGCTTCGGGACTTGGTGGCGGGTATAAATATCTTGTTTATTAAAGCATGGCTGAGGGGGGGCATCAGTTTTGTCGTTAAGACTTTAGAGATTACACCGGGTGGCTTTGGCGGGGGACTAAACTGTTACTTGATACAGAAGATGGCAGGATTCGAAGGGCTGTGGTCAGTATTTTGTCAAATATGAATCTCCCTCATGCAGGAAGGCAGATGTATGTGCCTTATCTGCTAGTCCTTCACGTTTACTTTTGGGCCCTAATGGAGGTTTCTACGCGAATCTTAGAGGGGTTCTTTGGAACTCGAGTTTTAAGATTCAGTTGAATTTGATATTATATGGGCTGGATTAGCCGAATCTCCCTTCCGTCCAAAAAAAGTGGTGATATATCAGCCGGACGCGTTGACTCCAGTTTCAGTCTAAATATCGCAAAAAGCGTACATCTTCTGCTCTCTCCTTTCGGTATTTCGCGCTAAAGCACGCAGTTCGTGACACTTCTCCAAGGGAGGATAATTACCTCGACTCTTGATGGACCCGTGCGGAACTATTCCTGTCGTGGCGGTGACAGACAACCGAGATGGCTGGGGGGGTTGGGATCGCGTTAAGGAGGCCTGGATGAACGATTTCACACCTACACCCGTGGATAACGGCGAGTTGAAAAGACTAATAGGGATTCCCCTCACTTGGATCATCTGGGGGCGGAGGATTTGTGAGAGAATAATGGTTCTAGGGCTACGATTTTTCCCACAAGGGGGGTTTAGTGAAGTAAGCTAATGTTGGTAGCCGCGGCGGCGCGGGGCGGCTCTGTTCAACATCATAAGCTTTATCCAAGCTGCACTGATCTAGCGCCTGCTGGCGAGAGAGAGGAATAGAATCACACAAGCGGCCATGAACCCGCCGTCTACATACTGGTGCTAACATTGGTGACAGATATTTTTGTTGGATTGGGAATGGCAGATCGCGGTCTGTCACAAATCCCGGTTCTATTAAGTTATGCTAGGAAACTTCACTTGGGGAACCACGCTGGGGAGAATGACGTCAAGGATGGATCGAGTGATTGTTTATGACTGCTAATTTCTCTCCCACTCCTCCTATTCCACCCCCACCTATCATCTATAATAAGATACAGTGCCAACAAATTGGAAAAGAGAAAGATGAGAAAGAGATGAACTATACACGCAATGAAAGTGAATATAATGGAAATGGAAATGAGGCTTTGGCCCACGCTTAAGCTATGTCTGGTTTCTTTTTGAGTGATTGTGGGTGTGAAGGAAAAGTGGATAAGCGTCTGAACGAAGGAAGGGGAATGAGCGGGATGAAGGTGGGGGAAGGGGGGGGGGGAGGATTTTTGGTGCTACTGTTGTTTATTTTTTGTCGTAATAGTAGTCCCCGTCCATATCCATATCCATATCCATATCGGTCTTCATCTACTCCATATCGGCGTCGGCATCAGCATCAGCATCAGCATCGGCATCAGCATCAGAGTCGGCATCAGCATCGGCATCGGCATCGGCATCAGAGTCGGCATCAGCGTCGGCATCACCGTCGACATCAGCATCAGCATCGGCATCGGCATCGGCATCGGCATCAGCATCAGCATCAGCATCAGCATCAGCATCAGCATCAGCATCAGCATCAGCATCAGCATCAGCATCAGTATCAGCATCAGCGTCGGCATCAGCATCGGCATCGGCATCAGCGTCCACATCGGCATCAGCGTCCACATCGGCATCAGCATCAGCATCAGCATCAGCGTCGGCATCAGCATCAGCATCAGCATCGGCGTCGGCGTCGGCGTCGGCATCAATATCAATATCCGCCGCCACATCCGCAGTCGTATCCGCACTCTCATACGTCAAGCCGACGCCGGCTCGATTGTCAGCACCATTGCCACCACCGCCGTTGACTTCGCCATACCCTCCACCATTTCCAAACCCACCATCCCCGTGCCCCTGCATGCCAAAGTCCATCACTTGTGGAATGGGATTAGGCAATGGTGCGGCCAGGTTCAGCGCTGTAACATCACTCATTAGTCCTTCGCACTACTAGATGAGAAGAAGGAAAAGATGGAAAGTCACTTACCAGGCAGGCATAACAAAGACGCAAGCGTCTGAATCAAAAGTTCCGGACCCATTGTATCAAACTTTTCCGAAAATAAATAAAAATGAGAATGAAAGGTCTACACGGTTGTGTATAAAGGGAAAGGACCGCCGAGGGATAATCTGAAATAGGCACAGTGAGATGTTGATTTCTTCCAGAGAGGAATAAAAGACTATCGATAGTCACAAATGAGAGGAGAAGAATAGATAAGGTCGAGAAGACGACGCGGCCGGCGCTTTACTACAACAAAAAGAAGCGAAAAGAAAAAACTATCGCAAGGAAACTTCAAGTCCCTTCCTTCCTATGCGAGTGAATGAGTGAATTAGAGAGTGGTGGGTGGATGGGTAGATGGATGTAGGAAAGGAGAAAGAGAGTTCTTGGGCGGCGTTAGAAGGTGGGCTTCATATAATGCTCGCAGATGGCTGCTGCATACCGGGTTTTTTTGATCAGATTAGAATACCTGGGAGAAAAAAAGCTTTGTTATGCCCAGTTTTACTTGCGTTTAGAGGGGGGTTTTTTTTGACTACACCGGGGGGTGTAATGGAAGGCGGGAAATACAGTAAGTTTCATCCAACAATCACCACCGAGATTTTTTTATAGTAGAATCGCCGGATGTATCCAGCCTGCTTGGATGCTTAGGTTTTCTTATATGGGCAACTTACGTAGTGTGCGTATTGTTATCACCTAAGCTCTGGAACCCCTAGTATAGCTTGCAATGTACCCTATTCAATCTTAGTCCCAAGCAGTCGCCATAACAATTATAACCAGCATCTTATCTAGCATTACTCTACAGGAACTAGGCCTCCTCGTGACCGAGGGGGAAGAATAATCAGTATGAGATAAACCTTTACCGATCCCCCTTCTCTACCTCGACCGCGCTCACCCCGGAGCTAGGCCTACGCTTTACCATGCTTTACAGCTCCTCTCTAACCATGATACCTTTCGCTGCTGTGCTAAATTAACTGGCAAGTGCCGTCAGTCGTCGGTATGCGCACAACAAGGGGACTAAGTGTGGGGGGTCCGGGGGGGGTGCCTTTCGCGACCGAAATTCCTTACTGACAAACAACGACTGTATGATAAATAATATACTTGTATTAATTTACCAACGGCCGGTTTTCCAGAGCGGAGGAGAGGTTCCCTTGCTTATCAGAGGGTGAGAATGAGGAGGCAACATCCAGGAGTGGGGTAGTGTAAGAGTAGTCATGTCCGATATGGTAATGATGCGTACTGGCTAGCTATCCAAGGCGAGAGACTTGATCTGATACTAAGGAGTCTGAGCCGTACTGGGTGCGTGCCTATCCTAAAACTGTAGCCACCGAACCTCCCTCCACCCGCTTGGTGCGCTCCCGGTAAGTCACGGTCCGGTATACAATAGCAGCCGAGGGGTATCGGTATGAAATGAACGATAATAGAAGGGCTGTCAGAGAAGGGGGGGTTATCCCTTGTTATTGCATTCCGAGGGCAAACTGGTATGGTGCGGTATGGAACACCACTAAAAGATGGAGTTGGACTTGAGTGATGTGCGCGAGCAAGGTTTGAGGTTGCGAATTCATAGAGCCTCACTCGTGGCTTGGCTAGGACGCTAAGAGTAAGTGTGGTGCAATTCGGTAATCCAACATCCCTGCTCAGAACTCACACTAACTTCTCCACTCAATTCACCACCAGGAATGATCCCTGCCCGTTCTTCCATAAAACGCCCTTCCCACCGCCACGGCCAGCAGAGCCGCACCACCAAAAAGGGGCTTTGCTACCGTATTCCACTGAGCTATCCACACAACGGTTGAGGCCCAGTCAATTACTCGAGTAAAAGAGGAGGAGGAACGAGGTGAGCCGATGACATGCGGCCGGCCACCCTGTTGGTCCCTTTTACCGGATCCTCGCCGGCAACCCCTTCCCTTCCACTCTCTCCTCCGCCGGAGTCACTAACACACCGATCCACTATCCGCATACGCCCACCACCCGCGTACCCCGCCGTCAGGCACCCATCCCACCTACACCTTCAGGCGAATAAGCCGGATACTTCTTTGATGAAGACGAAGCACAATATTCCTCTGAGCGCGGGCACTGCGGGCCACGAAAGTGGACTGTTAAGTGCCGCCTTGATGCACAGAGGGTCTACTCCCCGAGCACGGATCCTCGCTGGCTGGCGTGCAGGGAATTATTCTTTGGGTTGTTTGGGACTTAGATGGTACTTGCGTGCTTTGGGGCCCTTCTATTGCCCAGTGAGGAGCAAGCGGACCTTGGCTTTGTTGGGAATGTGTATTCCGGTGATTGCAGGTATGTTGATGGTACCGACACTGTACATCGTGCATTACTGGCGGTTTTGTTAATAGGTGTATTAACGGCGATAACTTAGACTGCGCAGATAATTAATGCGCTGATGGGGAATGAAGTGGACATGTCGCACGCAACATACGAGTATGCTGATCTCAACTCATCTCCCGGCGAAATCTGCGGAGCTTGCCTCTCCGCAGGCAGTGTTCGATTGTTTCTAGGCCGGCGCTGGGGGTCGTTCTCCCAGTGCTCGCTTTCGTCGCGTTCTTTAAGGTGCATATAGCGGTGGACTGCGGTGTTGCTGTGGTAAGAGAGCCTTTTCTACACTCAGCCCGGGCTTCAATAACGTGAAGAAGCACTACGACGCCTGGGGGGGGGGGGGGGGGGGGGGGGGGGGGGCCGGGG
>Ga0307510_10004175_pt1 | contig 16966 bp, 19 predicted proteins | sample 12_EM_MG_FD_207224 | JGI IMG/M metagenome (GOLD analysis project Ga0307510, IMG submission 207224) | Populus trichocarpa ectomycorrhiza microbial communities from riparian zone in the Pacific Northwest, United States - 12_EM | ecosystem: Host-associated > Plants > Roots > Unclassified | place...
AAACCGGCAAGTACCTGCGTATCTGGAAGAGAACGACCGGCGGCTGGAAGCTCTACCGCGACATGTTCAGTCCCGACAGCGTTATGACCGAGGCTGTGTATGTGTCTCCGGAGGACTCAACGACCGTGGCCGCGGAGAATACCCCCGTGACCAAATAGAGCTGCTGGAGCTGAATCGCCTTCAACCAACTCGGTGGATCGCCGCAGCCCGGCGCCTGCCGTCGGGAGTGGAGTCATGACGAAGAGCAAACAGACACTCATAGCCTGGTTGCGCGATGCGCACGCGATGGAACGGGCCAGTGTCGACTCTCTGGACCGGATGGCTGACCGCCTGGGGCGCTTTCCTGAGCTTGCCGCGGGTTTTCGCGAGCACTGGCGCCAGTCGCTCACCCAGGTGCAACAGATCGAGGTGTGTCTGAAGAAGATCGGCTCCGACACCTCGACGTTCAAAGACCTGGCAAGCCGCTTCATCGGGATCGCGCAGGCCTTTGCAGTCGAAGTCACGGCGGATGAGGTGGTGAAGGATTGTCTCGCCGCCTATTCATGGCGGCACTTCGAGATCGCATCCTATCTTTCGCTGGGAGCCGCGGCCGCTGCGCTCGATGAGCCGGATGTTGCCCGCATGTGCGAGGAACACGTGCAGCAGGAGCGGGCGATGGCCGGCTGGCTCGAGCAACAGATTCCCGAAGCGACACGGGATTTTCTGCGGCCGTAGACCCCCGCAGTTGCTGGAGGCGTGGTCCGCTCCCTTCCCCGGCTCCTTCCTGTGTAAACTGACGGATCATCGGCCTCAATGATCCGAACTGATGTCGTCATCCGGCAAAACGAGCCCCACCGCCTTGCTCGGCGACACCGCCGCCCGCGACTATTCCACCAAGCTGCGCCACTTCAACGCCTTCGCCGAACCGGAGTTGAAACGCGCCATCGACGCTCTCAACATCCACAAGGGCGCGCGAGTGCTTGATGTAGGCTGCGGAACCGGCGAAGCGCTCGGCTGGTTCACAGCCCTGACGGGCGCCACCGGCCTCGTTGCCGGCATCGATCTCGCAACGGCGCACGTACAGGCAGCACGAACGACCGCGCCCGCGCCCGCGGTCATCGCTCAAGCAGACATGTTGAAGCCGCCTTTCGCGCCGGGGTCATTCGATCTCATCTGGTGTGTCAACACCATCAACCATCTGCGCGATCGGCTCGCCGGCATACGAACCCTGGTCGACCTGCTCCAGCCCGGAGGGCGTATCGCATTGGGGCAGGGGGGCTTCCTGCCGGAAATGTTCTTCGCTTGGGATGCACGCCTCGAGCGAGTAACGCGCGAGGCGGACCGGGCGTATTACCTCGATCGCTACGGTCTGGAAGAACGAGATACGACGGCGGTCCGTGGGCTCGTGGGCCTGTTGCGAAGCGCGGGGCTGCGGGATGTGCATGCACGTACGCTCATCATTGAACGAGTCGCACCGCTGTCAAGGTTTGACGAGGACTACCTGTTTCAGACCGTCTTTCGTGACACCTGGGGCGAGCGCCTGCGGCCGTATCTGGCCGTGGAAGATTACGCGGAGCTCGCGCGCCTGTGTGACCCGCAGAGCCCGGAGTTTGCTTTGCGGCGTCCCGACTTTCATTTTCTGCAGACCTTTACGCTCATCACCGGAGGCAAGTCGCTGTGAATGACGCCGACTGGGTCAATGTTGATTCGTTCTCGGATCGATTTTCCGCGGATGCGCTCGTAGGGCTTCTGGCGGGAGAGGGTATACCGGCCTACATTGCAGCGGATGAGCCCATTCCGGGGCTGGCCCGGAGCTTCTCGGTGTTGGTTCCGCCGGACCTGCTGCATCGGGCGCGGTGGATCCTGAACCAGGAGCCGGTTTCCGAGAGTGAGTTGACTTACCTGGCCATCGGCACACTCGGGTCGGCAGGGGATGAATCCAAATGAAATTGCGCGTGCTCGTTGCGAGTCTGTTTTTCCTGCAGGCAGCGCATGCGGACGAACTGGTGATCCGGGCCGGCCATCTGATCGACACCCCCGCCGGCAAGCAACTCGGCCCGACCATGATCTCCATCAAGGACGGACGGATCGTGGCAGTGGCAGCGGATCTCGACCGTCCGCCGGGCGCGCAATTCATCGACCTCAGCGACTACACGGTCCTGCCGGGCCTGATTGACTCTCATACCCATCTGACGGCGGCGACCAGCAACCAGGATCCGCTGTCGGAGCTGGAACACACTGCGGCGGAGCGAGCGTTCGGCTCACTGCCGAATGCTCGCGCAGTGTTGATGGCTGGTTTTACGACGGTTCGCGACCTGGGCGCGTATCGCGCGTTAGTTGACGTCGCGTTGCGCGACGCAATCAACCGCGGCGATGTGGTCGGGCCGCGCATGTTGGTTGCAGGCGCGTACGTAACGATCACCGGCGGAGCAGGGGCCGTTACTGGCTTCGCACCGGATGTCACTCTGCCATGGGATCTGCGCACTGCGAACTCGCCAACAGAGGTCCGCGAGCGGATTCGTACGCTCGCAGGGCAGCGCGTTGACGTTATCAAGATGTTTGCCACGGGCGCCATACTCACTCACAACAGCAATCCGGGCGGACGGGAAGCGACACCGGATGAGTTGGCGGCTGCGGTTGATGAAGCGCACAACTTCGGCTTGAAAGTTGCGGTTCACGCGCACGGCGCGGAGGGCATCAAGGCGGCCATTCGAGCCGGGGTCGCTTCCATCGAGCATGGAACTCTCATGGACGACGAAGGACGCGCGCTCATGAAGCAACACGGCACGTACCTCGTGCCGACGCTGGAGGTGCGCGAGTGCGTGGGGACCAACTATCCGCCGGAGTTTGTCGAGAAGGCGAACCAGGTCATGGCGGCGCAGTTGCAGAATTTTCGCAAGGCCGTGGCGGCGGGCGTCAGGATCGCCTTCGGCACGGACATCGGTGTCTGCCCGTTTGGGCGCAATGGCCGTGAATTCAACTTCATGGTCCAGAACGGGATGACGGCCATGCAGGCGATCCGCTCGGCGACCGTGAGCGCGGCCGACCTGTTGGGGGTTTCCGCCCGGGTGGGCTCGATTGAGAAGGGCAAGCTCGCCGACCTGATTGCGGTGCGGGGCGATCCGCTCGCGGACGTCAGATTGCTGGAAAACGTGCAGTTTGTGATGAAGGAGGGCCGGATCTATAAGCAGGATTGATCGCGAAAGGTGGCCGATCCGGAACCTGTGTCCTGTCAGCGCAGCATTTTGCGGCCTAAAAAAACCAGAATAACGGATTCCATTGAGACGAACGTCTCAGTACATTAGGAGTGCAGAGACAAGGAGACGGATGATGTTGATCCTCACTCGACGAGTTGGCGAGACCTTGAAGGTGGGCAATGACGTCGACGTTACCGTCCTGGGCGTAAAAGGCAATCAGATCCGGATTGGCATCAAGGCCCCCAAGAATGTCGCGGTGCATCGCGAGGAAATCTTCGACCGTATTCAGCGTGAGGCGGCACTGGCTGAGCGGGCGGATCAATTGAAAGGGGCCGCCCAAAAGCCGAAGAGCGAAGGCGAAGCGCAGGAGGCTACGGCCAACTCCGGCGGCGCGTAGCTAGGGCGTCAACGTGTGCGTCCTCGCCTCCAGATAGGTCTTCACGCTCGCGTAGAAGTCGGCAAAGCCCACCTGGTTGCTGCTGCCCAGACCCTGGGTCAACTGCTCCATGATGTGCGCCCCGAGCGCGCGATAGCTCTCGAATTGCGACTCGCTGAACCACTGGTCCGTGGTGGGCTCATGCGGAAATGCTTCGCATTCGCGTGAGTAGCTGTAGATGTCGTACGGAACCTGGGCACCGCGGCCGCGGATCGTCGGCTTGATATAGACCAGCAGGCCGTCGCGCTCCGGGGGCGTGTCGTCGACGTCGCTGTAGCGTATCCGCGCTGTCGCGCAGCACAACCCTTCCTTCTCCGGTGTGTTCGGCAGGATCTGGATTTTCTCGAACACAATATTGATCCCGAAATCGATGCGGATCTTGCGGATGGAGTTGCCCAGGTCCTCGAAGGAAAACGAGCCGTCCTGTCCCGCATCGCTCACCAGCACATGGCGGCAGCGCCGCAGCACGACCTCGTACAGGCCGAGGTTGTCGAAGTGGCCCCCGTCCGACAGGTTGACATAGCTGCGCGTGGAGTTGGTCAGGCCGAACATCTCGGCGATCATCGGCACAATGGACAGACGCGGGCCGGGATGGGTGTAGCTGCGGTCGCCGTGCTCGTTGGTGTTGCCCAGCCACGCACCCAGGCGGACATTGAACATGGCCATGAGAAATCCCAACACCGGCGAGGACGAGTAACCGCTGTTGGGACTCGCGGCCGCGCCCGAGATGGTCACGGCCGTTCCGACCGTCACGCCGCCCGGTCCGCCGTACTCGGTGGATTTGCGATAGCCTTCCAGCCAACTGCCGCAGAACAGGGGTGACATGGAAAAAGACTCGGCCTTGCGCTGCTGCCAGGCGAGCTTGTTGCCGTTCACCAGGTTGAGGGTGGTGTTGATGATTGAAAGGGGCGGTACCACGACTCCCGGGATCTGCAGCGGCGAGCACAGTTGATGCAACGGGAAGTTGTCGTTCAGTGCGAATCCCGTAAACGGGTCTGGTGTGCGCTGCTCCACGTTGGAAGCGCCCAGGTAGGCGCGCACGAGCCGGTTGCGATACATGCCGTGCAAGGAGAACCGGTTGACGTTCACGATCCGGCTGGCCAACACGCCCAACACCGCGAGCCCGGCCAGGATCCCCAGAAACCCGAGTGTGACGTGCAACGGGACGGGCTGTGCGCCGATGGACTCGTAGAAGTGCAGCACGAACGGCCGGGAAGGATCCTGGAAAATGGCCTCGCCGAGTGCCTTCAACGCCCATGACAACACCATGATCAGGCAGATGACAAACACCGGGCCGGTCAACGCCACGAGCATCTTCATCGCGCCGGGCGTGGGTTGGGTTGCCGCTGCGCCCGGGGCCGGTGTCCTGGCGCTGCTGCTGGTGAGCGCTGAGATTGCGCCGGTGATCGCTCCCAGGACGGTGACAGTCAGTTTCACGACGTAGCTCACCGTCGCGTAGTCCTGCTTGAACAGCCGGAACAACAGATTCGGCAGATAACAGCCGATGAGGCAGACTCCCGTCACGGCCACCCAGCACACAATCACCAGCAGCACCCAGCCGGACAGCCGCGACCACCATTCCCGGTCCGAGTCGTTGCTGGAAATGCGGCTGCGGATGCCGGGCTCGCCGGGGACCTTGTCGAATTTCTCGTCGTTGAGGCTCAGCAGAGCGATAAACAGGACACGCGACAACAGGTATTCGCCCAGCAACAGGGGCAACACGAGGACCGCATACAGAGCGGGATGGTTGTAGAGATAGCTGAACCACCACTGGGTGGTTTTCGCCAGCAGGCTCATCCCTACCAGGCCCGAGAGCACCAGCGCGGCAAGCTCGACGAGCGGCGCCACCTGCCGCGATTCCTTCTTGATCTGCTCGGCCGTCTGCGCGCCGGCACCGTCCTTGCCGGTGGTCTTTTGTTGGGCGCGGCGGTTGGAGCGGGTAATCAGCTCAATGATGCCCCAGCCCAGGATGGGCACGCCGATCGACCAGATCGCGGCGAACTGCCAGGGTGGATTCTCGTCCGTCACCCTGGGATCGAGGCCCACGCCGGCCGTCGAGAGGAATGCGCCGGCGAGGCAAATGGGCAGCACACACGTCCAGATGAAGTAGCCTTGGGGTGTTTGCGGCTTTTTGGCCAGGCGCCGCGAGCCGAACACGAGCAGGCTCGCAATGAACTCCGTCAGCAGGGCGAGCAACAGGCAGACCTGTGAAAGGTTGGAAATCGCGGAAGTGCGCATGGCCAGCAGGAACAACAGGGGGATTCCAACCACTGCTGACAAAAGCGGCAACAGGACGAGCCAGTTGAGAAGGAGGTTGCGGACGATGGTGGCGGCAGCCGCCCACGTATCGCCGGAAAACAAGCCGACCGCCGGTGTCAGGTAATTGCTGTACTCGCGCAGGTTGACGACCGGCCTGGGCTCGATATTCAGGGGATCGGAGCCCTTCGCCCCTTTGCCCAACTCCCGCACGACCTCGTCGACCCCGCGCCGGTGCATCCACGCCCGCAGCCAGGAGGCGATGTAGCCCCCACCCGAGACGCTGGAAATGTAGTCGAATTTACCGAGCAGGCCGACCCGGGCCAGCGTCTGGATGACACCCAGGTTGAATGTTGCGCTGCGGATACCCCCACCCGACAGGCACAGCGCGGACAGCTCCAGGCGGGCGCCGTCGATTGACTGGTAGATCCCCTTGAGATCCTCGGCGCGCTGCGCGTCGGTGGACTGGTACGTTGCGGGAGGTGCGTCGCGCTCCAGTTGCGGGCGCAAACATCCCAACTCCGTCACCAGGACTTCATTCAGAGTCTGTCGGTCGCCCGGAGTGGACATGTGTGAATAACAGTTGTTGCCCCCTCAACAACTGTTATCGCGCGGCGATTCATCGCAGTCTCAACGGGACAGTTCGCAGATCCAGTTGACTTCCCAGCTCTTGCCGCCGTCCGCGGAGAACGCCTGCTCCATCTTCGCCGCATGCGGTGAGATGTCCGTCCATTGGTAGCGCACAATGACCGCCTGGCCCTTCCATTCCTCCTGGTCGTAAAACTCACCCATGCGGCCGTTGAACCGCCCCACGACCGGCGGCAGCCCGAGGGTGCCCTTGTCCACATCGACCAGGTAGATGCGCCACTGGCGCGATTCGGGGTCGTACAGGCGCAGGGTCTGCGCCTTGAGGTGCTGGCTCTTGTCGGCCGTCCATACCTCGAATTCCTCGAAGTTGGAGTTGCTGCCCAGGATCTTCTTGTGATTGGAGATGCCGTCGTACTCGATCCACTTGTTGGAGCCCACCAGCCGCTCCGGCAGACGCCGCACGTGGGCCTTCCAATCCCCGATGATAAAATCGAAATCATGCCCGCCGTCGCGCGCTGCGGGCGGCGCGCTTTGCGCGAGCAGACTCGTCGCCAGCATGGCCACGGCCAGAAACCCGAGTCGAACCCCTTTCATGACAGGACTCCTTGTGAACGGTTGCGCGCATGCTAGAAGTCCGCCAGAGCGCCCCAAAGGGCCACTTTCGGGGGACAGTGCTAGCCACTCCCGGTGCGGCGCCGGGCCGGGCATACTCGTCCCAGGAGCCTCAGAAGCGGAGCGAGAGCGTGTATATCCCGGCAGCATTTCGAGAAGAGCGGCAGGAAGTGCTGGCGGCCTTCATTGGCCAGCATCCGCTGGGGGCACTGGTTTGCATGACAGCGGATGGACTGACCGCCAACCACATCCCGATGCTCCTGTCCGACCAAAGACTGCGCGGGCACGTGGCGCGCGGGAACACCATTTGGAAGAGCGTCGAGCCCGAGGCCCCAGTGCTCGTTATTTTTGGTGGCGCCAATCACTACATGTCACCCTCCTGGTATCCGGCCAAGAAGGAACATGGGAAGGTCGTGCCCACCTGGAATTACTCAGTGGTGCACGCGCACGGCACGATTCGTTTCAGCGACGTGAAGTCGCAAACACTCGCCTATGTGACCGAGCTGACGGATACACAGGAAGGTCCGCGGCAGCAGCCCTGGAAAGTCACCGACGCGCCCGCGAAGTACATCGACACGGCGTTGTCCGGGATTGTGACTTTCGAGATTACGGTGACGCGCCTGGTGGGCAAATTCAAGGCGAGCCAACACCGCTCCGGCGACGAGCGCCAATCGGTCCGGGCTGCGTTGGATGCGGAGGGTTTTACGGCAGCCGATCGCGATGAAGTCATCCGCGAAGGTCAGTGAATGCGCCGCAGCTTGTCCGGATTGCGCATCACATAGATCGCCACGATCTTCCCGGCCTCGATCTGCAATCCCGTGGTCTGCAACTCGTTGTCCGCTTCCCGGGTCACAAATCCCGGCAGGCCGTTGATGAGCCCATAGCGCAGTATCTGGGACGGGCCCTTGGCAAACATGCGCGCCAGTCCCATGTGGGCCTGCATGACCCGCTCGATTCCAACGATAGGGTGCGTGGCAGCCGGGCGCTTGCCGCCGCCGTCCGCATAGATGGCAACATCGCTCGCCAGCAGCGCGCGTAGCTGTTGCATGTTTCCCTGCCGCGACGCTGCAAAAAAAGCTTCGGCGATCTCGAGCCCGTGCTCCTTCGGAACCGGAAATCGCGGTCGTGACGCGCGCACCTGCGTGCGGGCCCGGCTGGCCAACTGACGACAGGCCGCCGGCTCGCGTCCGATCGTTTCCGCAATCTCGTCGAATTCGACGCCGAAGACATCATGCAGGAGGAACGCCGCGCGCTCGAGCGGTGACAGGCGCTCGAGAGCCAACATCAACGGCATGGTGACATCCTCGTCGGCTTCCAGATCGTCTGTTTCCACGATGGGCTCCGGCAGCCACGTGCCAACGTACGTCTCGCGTTGATTGCGCGCGGACTTGAGGAAATCGAGGCAGAGCCGGGTGACTACGCGGCGCAGGAAAGCTTCAGGTTCCCGTACGGCGCCGCGGTCTGTTGCGAGCCACCGCAGGAAGGCGTCCTGCACCACATCTTCCGCGTCGGCTACCGACCCCAGCATCCGATAGGCCACCCGGATCAGCCGGGGACGCAACGGGTCGAAGACCGTCGCTGCCTCCAGGTTCAGTTTCTGTTCCATACGGAAAGGGACGAGATAGTCCGGTGCCGTGTGACATCACCCGGCGCGGGGCGGTTTCAGCTCAGCACTTCCGTCGCCGGGATCACATCCTTCGCGACGATTCGAATGACCCGGCCGCTCCTGAAGGCGAGCTCGTGAGTGATGATCAGCTTTTCGACGCGGAACTCGTGGGTCAACAGGTCTCTGTCGCCCGAACGGTACTCAACGTCGATGTCGAGGGCGTACGCCGACACCCCCGTGTAAGTCAACACGTGTTTGCGATCCTGCCAGGCACCCAGGAAGGCAAGCACGACTTCCTGCGCCCGGTATCCAAACTGTACGCCAATGAGCCATGCGCCCTGCAGCGAGTTCCTGCCTTCAGGCTGGTAGTGCTCGCGATTCGAGGCATAGGCATACAGGTCGCCTGACATCTGGGTGCGGACCGTGTAGAGGTAATCGAAATAAGCGTCCCAGCTCACGACGCCGGTGATCGGATCGACCTCGATATACTCCATGGAGACAGTCTAGCTGTCCTCATCGTGAAGCGCACGGGACTGGTTGATGAACCAGCGCACATCCGCAGGAGGGTCCGTGCGCCGGTGGGCGCGGGGAAGTGCCGCGGCCGCTGCACGGTTCAACGGGGGCCGGTCGGCCGGGACGGGCGGGGCAAAACGTTCACTGCGTTTTTGGTGCAGGCACGCGAAGGCCCGCGATGGATTTGCACCATTATCGAACGCACCTCGTTTCCATAAGCAGTCCAGACGAATGCTCTGCCGCCGGGCATCCAGAATGGACTTGCCGATGTTGTATTTGACGTGACCGTATTCATCGAAGATGACAGCATTGCCGCCGTAGAGCGTCACTGGCGTGTCGTCCGGCATGCCATCCGGCTTCACGATCCCGAGTGTATGCAGCTCGTGCGCGAATAGTTTCAGCGTCTGGTGGTACTCGACGACGGTCTCCCTGAGGATGAATCCGTCGCGGCCTATTCGCATGCAGGGGCGGACCGACAGCACGCGCGTATGCGCCTCATTGTGGAGGCGGAAGGCTTCGCGGTTTTCCCACAGAAACCGGAACAGCTCGTCCGGTTCCGACCGCAGGCTCTCAAAGTGCGTCCGGTCGTAAACAAACTCGGCGTCGGCCGGGGGCGGATTCCAGGAGCCCGGCTGCCGTCCCGGCAATCCCGGGCACGAAGGCTCGATCCCGAAACTGGCGAACGCGGTCAGCAACTGCGGGCGCAGCGCGTACTTGTCATCCGCGGGATTGAGCTCGGCATCGACGGTGAGCAGGGCGCTCGCGAAGTCACCGAACTCGATGTCGGTCGGCGGACAATAATCGATGGCACGAATGCAGGCGTTGAGCAGGTGATCGGCCAGCTCCGCGCCTTCTTCCGCCGCCCGTGTGCGATCCAGCTTCGACTCGCTGCCCACTGCCTTCAGGCGGCTCACCCAGACGGCCACAAACGCATTCAGCACGGCGGCCACCAACACCTCGCCGCAATTGTGGGCCTCGGCGGATTTCGGACTCCTGAGGTAGGTCGTCTTCGGTGGCAATGCAATGGAGCGCCGCAGCGCATGACCATGCACACCGGCGAGCTCCGATCCCATCTGCTCAGCCAGGCCAAACAGCCCTGATTGCTTCAAGGCGCTGACCGACACGCTGGCGCGACTGATAGCGCCGTCTGCGGCGCGGGGCAGTCCCAGGTCCACGACCTTCGCGACAATCGAGGGCGCCGACAGAATCGACAACAGGGCCACAATGTCCGCGAATCCCTCGTGGAAGCCGGCCTGTTGGGGTGAGGACGGATCGGTGTAGCGCTCCCGCAGCCCGTCCAGCAAGGCATGCGTGGTCTCGTGCGCAATGATTTCGTGTGACAGGCAGGTGTAGATCACCTGTTTGCCATCGGCACTGGGAAAGTATCCGAAGAACAAACCCTGCGCCTCATCGGAGTAGAAAGCGTTCGCCTTCTCGAAGGCATGCGGGGAAACCTGTAGCTGGTGTGAGTGGAAACGCCATTGCACGCGCCGGCCGAGCGCGAATTCAAATCGGGCGAGGGTCTTCATGACGATGCCGAATGTCATGCACGCATGGAAGTCGGGGCTCGCGAGCAACTCCGCATCGCTCATGGCCGCGAAACGCTCCACCGCCGGCGGCTTCCTGGGCGCGCGCAAGGCGTTGGTGCTCGAGTCATAGTCGACGACCGACACGCGGTGACCGCGTGGACCGGCCACCAACGGCTCGTTGGGAATCTCAATTTCGGTGCGCAGAATGCGGCCGTCGCTGCGCACACCCGGATCGAGTGCCAGCACGGTCAACCGCCTGGTGGGAAGATAGGCCACGGTTCCTCGACGCTCCTGTCAGGAATTGCTGCAGGTGCGTCAAAGCTTACACGGTGTGGTAAAAAATACGTGTCAGTCCCGCTCAGGCGCGGGTGCGAATTCACACTGTTAAATTGATCGAAAGGTTAGTGGTTGTGCTTGCTCAGTGAGTTCCACCACCGCGCAATGCCCGCGCTGACCGCGTAGGTAACCAATCCAACCAGGCCGAAACGTTTGACTGCGCCGATGGCGACCGGGCTCGGCTCGTCGCTCAGCGGATTGGTGCAGACGGTGCCGGGTTCTTCGTGAATATGCGGCCGTTCGGCCGTATCCGCATTGTCCAGCGCCGCCGCGTCCACCGCGTGCTCGTGTCCATGGGAAGTACCAATCGGCCTATCCAATGAAAATTCTTCTGCCGACCGTTCCACCCAAAATCTTCCTGGACCCCGTAGTGGAGCATCGTACGCCTGCGCTGTTGCGAACCTCAAGGGGCGCTGCGTCAACGAGTGTTTCATGCCTTCCTCCACGTCATGATGCTGCAGTTGCAATGTTGGTGCCTGCCGCAGGCCGAGGTAGCGGTGGAGGGTGGCGCGATGCGCGAAAAATGGCTGAAAACGCGGCTGTTGCAGACGAATGTCGCTATTTGTAGACGCTTTTCGATTCAGCCTTTCCGGTAATCCGTACTACCGTCTGTCCTACGCGCGCCTGAGGCGTCACCTGCGTGTTGGCGCGAGTTGGAACGGCCGTGTTGTTGTTGGCGCGGTGCGTAACCTGAACGGGAACAACATGCGCCGCGGCGGTTCAGGCGGCGTTCAGGCAGGCAAGCTCGGCAGTTGGCGCGCGGGCTGCGGCTGCCAGCGCCGCTTTTGCATGACGGCATGGATGACGGAAGTGACGTAGCGGCCGCGGGCAGTGCGCTGCTCGGAGTAGTCGACCAGGAGCCGCATGGCCTCCGGCTCGGCCTCCGCGCCGGCGCTGTTCATAAATACGACGAAGGCCGGTTCGAGGTAGTCGGGCCGTTCTTCGAGCAAACGACGGCACTCATCCGGTTCGAGCGGTTCGCCTGCCTCGGTGGCGGCAATGTGGCTTTTCCAGAAGCGCAGCTCCGCGCGGCCGGCAAAGCGCGTGCTCGCCGTCTCCAGCAGCTCGGACAGGCGCTCCCGGGCGTAGTCACGGAATTCGCACGGCACGCTGGACCTTCCGGCACGCCAATACAACACCGCAAGATTGACCGTGGCCTCCACGTCCGAAGGGTCCGACAGGAGCGCAGCTTCATAACTCGCCGCGGCCGCCTGGAAGTGGCCGTTCTCATCTGCCGTCACAGCGTAGGCGCGCAATATCATTGTCCGAAGAACCGTGCGAGCAGGTCGTAGATCTGTGGGCGATTGATGTCGGAGTGCTGGCCACTGCGGCTGTCGGTCGCGTCACGATCGTTCGACGTCGACAGGTGCAAGGGTGTCAGGTTGGCCACTCCCAACCGTTCCGTGAACGTGGGGACGACCGCGCTCGTAACATCGAAGCGCTGGTCAACGGGGACGACGAGGTTGCCGCTCGGGCCTTTCGCGCCCATCGCTTCCCACTTGCTGAGCGCCATATCACGGGCTGACGTGGTGATGAGCATCCGCAGCTTGGGAATGCTCTGTTGGACCTTGCCGTAAACCTGCCCTGGCACCAGCGCGTTCGAATCGATGACCGGCTGCAGGAGCGCGACATTGAATTCGTTGCCGGCCAGTCGCGCCAGCAAACCGTCATCTTCCGCGAGCGCCTGGAGGGCGGAGCACAGAACCCGGCAACCGAAGCTGTGGCCGATGAGATTGAAGCGGTAGGGCTGACCGTCCTTCTGGCGCTCGATCATCAGCCGCAGAAGCGAATAGCCTGCCTGCCGTCCGATGCTGTCGGCCCGCTGCTGCAGGGTCGTGAACGAGGTGTCTTCCCTGCCCGCGATGGAGTCCTGGGCCTCGGGCTGCGGCGCGGGCCAATGAATGGGTAGCGCCAGGGGAGCGAAGGCGGCGCCGATCCTGGGCCACTGCGACGGGCTCGCGCACACGAGGCCCTGGAGCGACTTGGCAAAGCCGAGCGAGAGCGCATTCTGTTCGGCCTGCGTCGTCCGGGTGCCGCCATTGCCCCCACCCTGCGAATACAGGAACACATCGGTGAGCCCGAAGAGGTCGGTGCCTGCGCTCTGAAGCTGCTCGGCAAACCGCTGGTCGAGAATGATGCCGTGTTCGTTGATCGGGATAGTCAGGAAGTGGCTCATGATTCCTCGCACCCGCCTGTCCGGGCAGGTGACACGAGCAATCTGTAGCCACGCGGGAACCTATCGCACGGGCGCAGGCCGCCGCTCAGCGGATGGGGGTGCCGATGCGGCCGAGGTGCGGCCAGCCGGGAATCTTCCAGTTCATCCAGATACGGATGGCATGGCCCACCAGGTGGTCATCGGGCACAAAGCCCACCTGCTCGAAGCGACTGTCCTCGCTGTCGTTGCGATTGTCGCCCATGAAGAAATAGTGGCCCGGCGGCACAACCCCCTCAAAGTCCGCGGCATACCGGTTCTGCGCCAGCATGATCAGGTGCTCGGTGTTGCCGAAGGTCTCCTTTGCCAGCGCCGCGCCGCTGAATCCATAGCCGCCGGTGTACTGTCCATCGGGAGCGAGCGCCGCGGGCACTCCATTGATGGTCACGTGATTGTCGCGCACCACGACGTGATCACCCGGCAGGCCGACGAGTCGTTTGATCAGGTTGATGGGCGGGCCCGAGGTTGAGCGGAACACGATGACCTCGCCGCGCTGGGGCGACCACGTCGGCACAATCTTCGTGTTGATGAGCGGCAGCCGCAGCCCGTAGTTGAATTTGTTGACCAGGATGAAATCGCCATCGACGAGTCCCGGCATCATGGAGGCGGACGGGATGCGGAACGGCTCGAACAGGAACGAGCGGAACACCAACACAATGAGCAACACGGGAAACAGGGTCCGGGCGAGACCCACGAGGTAGGGCTCAGGTCGTCCGGCGGTGCGGCGGCGCTTCAGAAGGAAGATCTCCAGCAGCAGCAGCACGCCGGAAACCGCGCAGACGACGAGCATGATTGCTGTCAGGTCCATGCTCGTCATCGCATGTGCTCCACGTGATGGTGTGGAACGTTGCTTTGCGCCAGCGCAATGCCGCCAACAATGATGCCCATTTCAATGAGCACGCGTAGCACCACGTTCAAAACAAATTTCGGCAGTCGCACGCGCACACCCATCAACACAGCCGCTGCTGTCTGCCGCCAGTACCAGGCGCGGGTCCGATCCCGCTGGTATTCCTCAAACAGATCGCCGACGAGCGATTCACGGCGGTAGCGGGGTCCGAGATGTTTGAGCAGCCACGTGGCGCTACGCGGCGGGTTGCGCAGGCTCATGCTGTTCCCCCTTTCAATGCCGGCAGGTCGGCGCTGAGCCGCAGCAGGGTCGCATGCGCCTCCCGGGCCTCCTGGACTCCGGTGGCCGTGGCAGTGAAGTAGGTTCGCGCCTTACCGCCTCGTTCGGCCGTGGGCTCGCCCAGGGCCGATTTCACCAATCCCTTGCGTTCCAGCCGCTCCAGCGTGGCGTAGACGCTGGCGAGCGCGACCTCACGGCCGCTCTTCTCGGCAATGTTCCGCGAGACGAGAACGCCGTAGGCATCCCGTCCTGAGCTCATGACTGCCAGCAGCACCATGAGCTCGAGCTGGCTCAGGTAATCGCGTTTCCTCATAACTTCTACAATAGTGAAGAAATCGGCTCCTGGCAACGTTTCTCACAAAATCAGCTCATTCGCGCGCTCCGGCCGGGCCGCGAACTCAGGCGAGTCGTATGGGTTTCTGGCCTCGCAACCGCATGCGTACTGAAACGCCTCTCCCACGTTGAGCCCGGTCGTCAAACCGGTGAGCCAGTTCACCTGGAACGAATCCCACTGTCCGTTGTCGAGCGCCATGAACGACGGCCGGGTTTCGGAAGCCGCGGATGTTATGAAGGTCGAGACGGCCGGGCTCGCGTCCAACACCGCCTGGTTGAATCCGCCGGAAAAGCACTGCGCCATCAGAACCACGAGGGAGCGGTGAGGGGGCAGCTTCGAGATACTCGCGCAGAAATCGTCACGCGGGAATCTCTTGGAATAGGGATAGGTGATCAGGTCCGGGCCGCGCTCATCGCCATGGTGGCCGCCGTGGCCCATGGTGTTGATGAACAACTGATCGTCCGGTGTCAGTTGGGCCGCGATCGTGCCAATCGTGTGTTGGAACGCCTCGCGGCTACCTGGGGCGCGGACGACCATGCGAAACGGCGAGTCATCGCCCGGCCACAACGGTTCCGGGCCCTCGTCTGGATCGCCGAACGCTCGTCGGGAGCCGTCGTAGTTGAGTACGTGAATGTTCCGGGCCTCGAAGCCCAACTGCTCCACGAGCGCGCGATAGCAGAATTCCAGCCCATTCACGTGGCGCCGGAAGGACATACCGGAAAACAAAAGAGCGTAGCGCAAGGCAAACTGAACCGCCGGCACCCCATTTCCGCGCCGGCGGCCTGTCCGCGTCAGGCCAAGCCCGCAGCGGTACCGTCGGTGTTGGTCGGGCACAGGGGCGACAGCGGTGCCCGCACCAGCAACAGGGGCCGATCGCCGTCAATCACATTGTCAAACTGATAGAAATGAATGGTGGTCTTGATCCACATGGGGCCGTGCCCCTGCAGCGCATTCTTCGGCAGCGTTCCACCGTGTGCATGACAGGGCACCCGCACGATGCCTTCGAGCCGCTGCACTTCGGGGTCCCGATCGAGAAACTCGACCAGGTGCTCGCAGGTGGTCGTGTAGTCCGCTGCCGTCTTCGCGTCATATAACGGCAACGTCTTGCGCTTCGCCGCGGTTTCAAACGTCGGCCGGCTCCTGCCCGCCGGGCGCAGGAAGGTGTCGCAGAAGCAGTTCGGATGCGGGGCCTGGAAATCGTGCACGATCTTGTAGCCGGTGCCGAGCTTCGCGTCCTGGACCTGCTCGAAGCGGAAGCTGCTCAGGGGCATGAAGACATGCGCGAGGTCCAGGTCGGCCCGGACAATCTGCCAGGGCCGTGCCGGCCGCCATGGATCGGGTGTCGAATCGGTCATGATAACTATCCTCGTTGTTGGTTTGGTCGTTGTTGGTTTGGTGCCGCGGGCGCGGCTCATTGCAAGCTCACGTCATCGACGTGACTCAAAGTCAGCATGAAGGCCCCCCAGATTCCCGGGTCGCCGTACGGCCCTTCCAACGCCGCACGGCTCGCGGCGCTCCACGCCGAAATCACTGTTGTGTGCTGATGTAACAGCACCGAATAAAACTTCACCATGACATCCGCTGTGGCCCGGTCGATCGCGGGCCACAGGGAGGAAATGACCGAGCGCGCTCCGCGAGCCAGTACGACGTACTGCAGGCCGATCAACCCCTCGCCAGCTACGCGCTTTCCCAACGCCGTATCGCAGGCGCTCAGGACCACGGTGTCAGCGCGTAGCCGCACTCCAACAAAATCGGCCGCCAACACGCGGCCGTCGAGCTCCTTGCCGGAAGCATCGACGGTGCTCAGGATGAGGGCGGAGGCTTGTGGGATTTCGGAGTCGGTCCGGGCGTGTGTGGCGACATGAATCAGCCGGTAGCGATCCAGGCCGGAAGTCAGGAATCGATCGCGATTGGCCGCGAATCCATCGAGCCGGTCGACGCTGCCTGCGCTCATCAACGCGGCGATAGCGGCAGCTTCCCGGGCTGCGCCCGGCAGGCGCGGCAGGTTCGCGCCGGGAGCGACGCCTCGTACCAACGTCGCAGACGGCTCGGCGGTGGTGGCGACGGTCACGTTGCCAACACGGGGATCGAACCGGTCGTAGACCGGATCGTCAACCAACAACATCTGTTTGGGCGGCGCGGTTGTGGGCGTGCCCGGTTGCAGAAACATCTGGATCGACGGTGTGACGGCAATGTCATACCGCTGCACGAGGAAGACGCTCTTGCCGGAGTCAGCGCAGCG
>Ga0307510_10004176_pt1 | contig 16964 bp, 25 predicted proteins | sample 12_EM_MG_FD_207224 | JGI IMG/M metagenome (GOLD analysis project Ga0307510, IMG submission 207224) | Populus trichocarpa ectomycorrhiza microbial communities from riparian zone in the Pacific Northwest, United States - 12_EM | ecosystem: Host-associated > Plants > Roots > Unclassified | place...
TGATTATCACACATAATTACATAGATACTTCGGGATAAAGCGCTTTCAAAAAAAAAAAAAAAAAAAAAAAATGAAGGGGAGCAGACTGAAGGAGGCCTAAGTCGTGGCTCGAGCTGAGCATACGGTTCATCATTCCGTTCCTCATAACTTACATGCTGCAAAGTTATAACAATGCGCACGGTGCACCAGGTCTCCGACGGTTCCGTATCCATACCACCTTTGTGCAAGACCCCGCGTCCATAGACTATATTTCTGCACGCTCCTGCGCCACCTATGAGAAGATTTCTCTGTATCTCTTTTTTCGCTGTCGCTCCGGCCTGTCCTGTACTACATATCGGTGTGAGATTTGGCTATGTGCTTTTTGTGGTCAGGAACAACGAGGGTGACTGCAGGACCTCGGGTATTGAGAGAAGTCGAAACGGCCTGTGAAGGCGACGAAGCGATGCGGAAGGAGAAAGACATCTGTCCTGGAAGCGGGGTTATGAGTTCTCAGACGTACGGTGACAACCTAGTGCCCCAAGCATTTGGTCTCGATGAACAAGCAATAACTGACGATACGTAAGGTGGTAGGCCGCATTCGAGACCTCAGGTGGAAAGGGTAGGTTTATGCGTTTTCGGGAGAAGGCTGTATAGATACAAGAGGAATACCATTGTTCGCGTGGATCGCGAGATACCCCAGTAGATGCGGTCGATGTGAGGCTAGGAGACCAGCGTTCTCTTTTGTGAACATCTGCAAAGAGATTTTGGCGTCATTCGGTCAACAAGGGCACCTAGGAAAAGGAAACCGACGGAAACCTGAGTGCGGAGGTCAGGAAACAATATCCTTAGCCGCAAAACATGTATAGGTGACAGCAAATTTTCTGGACAACGGCTCTCGCCGAGTCCAAGTACGCTCTCTGTCAACCGCCTCCCTTTGCATGTCCGACGATCCGTCGCCGTACGTGAGATTTCAGGATAGATAGATCCATGAAACGTTCCCTCGACGACCATCTCGTGCCCATGAGAGGCCCAGTGTTCCATTTTAATTTGCGTGTGACGTCCTCCTGCTGCCACTGCCAAGTTGAAATTGAATCTACGAGGGAGATACCGAAGTTGAGTATCTGGCTGAGTGGGGGCGTCCGTACCAGTGAACCCACTTGTGTAGAAATAGAATCATCCTTCCCCCGCAAGACCCCAGGATTTCCTAAACCAAAATGGTCGGTTCGGCAGTCTCCAAGAGTGGGTTCCATCGAAGGGGAAGCTACCGATGCGTTTGGCGAGGCAATTCCAGTATGTGGATGGAAGGTCTGGCGTACGGTGTTCTCGTAGAGGTCTGTATAGCGCGGTGTAAGGTTGAAAGTTGGTGGAGCGGCTCTACTCACAGTCGCGGGGTTGTACTAACGCATTTGAGGCTACGTTCTGGTGTCTGGTATCACGACTCGGAGCTTAACGAGATCATTCGTGTACGCGCATACGGGTGCGGTCCTCCTTGAACTGACGACTCGCACAGTATGGCGCGTACAAATACGTTCGCCCTGTTTCACGAAAGTTTGTGAGTTAGTGAGGGAGTTGCGGCGAAGAGATTGCTCACAGGGGTGTTTTTGCTGCCGAAGCAGAGGTGGTAAAGCGGCGCAGGAAGGAAGGCATTGGGGTAAGGAATACGACGCTTTCAACGGTGGTAGAGGCGAGCCCGTAACAGAGGAACAGCGCAGGGTTTCGTGTTGGCGTCGAGCGTCACCGAAAAATTGGTGACGAACACGCGAGTCACGTGAAATGCACGTGTATCGTGGGCGCACCGCGGTTCGCGGCGAGCTCGCTCACAGGCTCAACTTGAAGCGCTCAACCTTGGGCTCAACAGTGCTCGCACACATTTCTTCGATGAACGCAATATCACACCACCGCATTCGATAACAAAATGAAGTTTGTTTAGCCGTTTGTTGTCATCACTTTGTCCTGAACCTTCCCTTTTATGGCCCCTTGGATTGATTCAGTTAATGCCAGGGTAGATGACTAGACGTTCGTCACGTTTCCTGGTCTATACGAACAGGGATATGGGGCAGGGATATTTACCTCACCATGGTGCTTAATGCTGATATCCTCGGTTTTAATCATGATAGTGTCATGATGGCCTCTGATTCAAAACTAGGAAACACATTGCGCCGGCGCAAGAATACAAGGAAGGATGTTACCGGCTTGGTGAACGGCGCAACGCCACCTCCCTTTCTCGGACTGAGGGGTGGAATAGCCATCCTAGAATGAGCTGAGCTATTAGTGGGCTGTCCCACGAGTTACACGGCTTCGAGAGTCGACACTCTGATTTCCGCCCTCGTCTTCGTCCTCGGCTTCCCTTCGCCTTTCCTCCTTCCTCTCGCAACATTTAAAGTCTCTCTCATCATAACACCATGTCATCAACTCCGATTACTTTCTCCAACTTCCAAGCTATCTTGGAAGCCGCCCTGACCGAGTACTCAAAGAAAACTGGGAAGGACCTCCGCAACCACCAACTCGCTTCCGAGATCGAGGCATGCGATTCCGCAGAATCAATGCTCGCTATTTTCCGGAAACAAGCCAGCGCGTTTGACGATTTCAGAAATGACGATCCCAAACTGATCAAGTGCCTTCGACCGTTCGTCAATAACTTGTATGCCATCACGAGTAGTCCTGCACTCAGCGCCGTCGTTAGCGGTGTTAGTCTTGTGAGTCACGCAGACTTACTTTGTTTTCTGATCATCATTTACAATCCCGTTGCCATGTAGGGTTTTCCCCCTGCATCACCAATTTTTTCTGCCATCAGTGTCCTGCTGTCCGTGCGTATATTCCCACGCCCTCCCCACTAACTGTTCTGATCTCCAGGATCCCTAGATGCCCGACTTTCTGAAAGCAAGTTATGACGCCCTGGTTGAAATATTTGAATGCGTCGACGGCTTTGTTCGATGGCTTATGATTTATACCAAAATCGAAAATCCTGACCCTGCACTGACATCAGGAAAACCCTCAGTTGATAATCTGAGCTAAGTGATGATAATTTAGACTTGCTTAGTGTTTAGTGTGATTATCATGGATTTGCTTACCCCACGATAATTTAGACTCGGTTAGACTTGGTTAACTCAGATAATGGCCTCTAAAACCAAATAATGATCACTAGGATATTTATTTGAAATGCAAGAACAAATTGTTCAAAAAACATGAATGTTGACCCTATGCTATGCTACCACGATCCTGCCAGGACTTCAGATTCCCCACTCCACCATCTGTATCTTGGTATCCTGTGTAGCCCCTAGCCACAAAATTTGTCCCCTCCAGACAAGGCAAAGCTTTGTGGACAAGGACACCTACAGCTGCATAGCACCCTACTCATGGGATTTCCCCTTTGCAAATCCAAAGCTCACCTCATAGCATCCCATATCTAGCAACTCCCTTGTCACGCCCCACACATGCTGGTGATCCACCTTGCCACCATATGGATGACTGAAGAAAGGGGGTATGAGCGTCAAGAACAGCCAGCTGCTTGCACAGGAGGGAGGATAACGCACAGGCAAGGAGGAAGACAGTAGAGGATAATGATCAAGTATCCATTGGCTGTCTTGTTCGCACCGCTTGTCTTGGCACTCCCATTCATAGTGCTGCATACTGGGTTACCACATGTAGACAGATGGGCAAGGGGACAAGCGCTTACAGAATAACAGCAAACAACAAAGCCTGAAAAGTGAATGGTGTATCGTAAATCTTGTCTCATGAAGTGGGAGGAACAATCAACAACTCACGTTTGAAAGCAGCAGTGGGGGTCATGATGGTGGTGGGTAGTAGCAATGGTGGAAGTGGTGGAAGGGAAGAGCAGAGGATCGTGATACAGATGCACATAGGAAGTGGTGTCATAGCAGTCGTCAGCCCAGCCAAGAGCAGCATCGTGCCTACAGTGCCAAGAGCATGGTACAATCTGCCTAGCAAACAGCAGAAACGCTGCTGCAAATGCCATCCATATCATTGTGTTGCATGCCAGCACGCTCACAGCAACTTGAAGTGGCCGGTATGTGACGACAATGTATGTAAACAAGGACATGAAGATGAAGTAGGTGCCCATGCCAAATGGGACTGAGGTGAGCATGGGCACAATCCAGGGCGCACTGTAGAATATTGAGAAAGTGAGCACTAAGAGCACAAGCAGTAACAGGATGCCACCTACTTGTCCCATCAAGAGATGGAACTCTGCTGGTGGATCTCCACCAGGCCCAGAAATGGGCAAGGTACATCAACAACAGGTGAACAAAAAACATTGAAACCTACAGCCAGCGGTGGATCCATTTCACAGGTGAAGGAAAACTGGTCCAGACTGCACTCACTCAGGTGCTGACTCTGACTTGGACAACAAGCAAGTAAGTGACCAGTGCCAGTAGATGGTGCTGCTCACCACAATCAGAGCGACAAGAGGGGGAAGTCACCCATATCCTCAGCATTGCTGTCAACATTGCAGTCATTGAGCATGTGGGGAGAGAGAAGGCCATCGCCGCAAGGTGGAGTGGAAAAGACAATACTAAAAAGAACTTGGTCAATAAACCAACAATGATTTGTAAGCGAGGCTCACGGTCAGTTTGTTGATCAAAGTCACATGGCTTGTCTTTGCTTTGCCAATTATAGGCTCAACCTCAACAACAGGCGGCGCCGGGACCAGCGAACAAAGACATACCCACCATACCACCCCCACTACTTCATGCCTGGAATAATGAGATTGAAATGACCCAAAGTGGAATAATTCAATGATAATATTGTCAAACAGTTGAAGTGTATGCAAATTATGCAATGTGTATTGTACAGTCCAACAAGCTCCAAACAAGAACAAGTCTATTCAAGCAGTACAGGCACAAGGGAGGGAAGAGTAAAGCAGAAGCGGGCATTCACAATCCACAGAGAGGTAGCAACTTTGTTGCCGACCACATTAACCATGCCCTGACCAATCTAACCCCTGTTCAACTGCTCAAACGCCTCTTGTGCAATGTTGAATCCACCAGTGGTGGTGTTGATGGCAGTGATTTGAATTGACACTCCCATCATCGGGTTCACGATGTTCAAGCACTCACCACAATTAGGAGAGTTCCACACAATGTCAAAAGCACCACCAATGAAAAAGATGTTCAGGATGTTGCTGAACGTCAGGAATCGCGATACAAGACCATTAGGCCTGTTCGAGCATGCAACACTGTTGAGAGAGCCAGCCTTGTTGTCGAACGTAGCATTGTATGTGGTGCGCAAGGGAGACAGTGAGTTGGCATCAGCAAAAGTGCAAAAAGTAGGTAAGGGGCTTCCAAGGCAAAGATGGCCCCTTCCAAGGCAAAGTTATGACTATACAGGGGGTGGGTCGACCTATACAAGGGCTTACAAGGCATCAACTACACTACCTCCATTTGAAACTTTTGCTGATGGGGCTCCGGGTTGTTATTGTTGGGCTTGCTGTGATCAGGCTTTGACGGCGGGTTGGAAAGATAAGGTGAGGTTGTGGGTGGGTAAGTCTCCTTGTGTGGCGGGTAGTACGGCTTCCTTCGGTGTGCTGGCCACATGGGGTGGCATGGGGTGGGCAAGCAAGCAAGCGATATTCACTTTGCTGGAGAGAAAAGAAGTCGGGATTGGCCAGAACTTGGAAAGAATCTGGGCCAATGAGGGGTACTCACTTCCTGGAGAGGTGACTGGGAAGGGGATGGGAGTGGCCAGCTTCGATGGTTACGATTTGGACCATGAGGGAGACATGAGAGGTTGAGAGGGACAGGGGACGGGACAGATGCAGGATGCAGAAACAAAGTGAGCCAGTTCAGACAGAATAGAAGCAGCTGGCAAGGGCACTCATATGCCAAGAGGGAAAAGGACTGGCCTGCAGAGCGACTTGCTGGAAAGGTACATGAAAAAAAAAAGTGAGAAGTCAACTCAAAACAGAATGCAAGCGACTCACTGGAGGACGGGCTGGAGGAGCAATGGGAATTTTTTGTCTGAATTATGCCTTGGCCGTGTCAGGAGCACCTAATGAATGCCTAATCAGGAATGGTCCTGTTTCACTCACATGGATTTTGATGGATTATCATCGTTAGTAGTAATTATCATCGCTTAGCTTGGATTATCTCTAATTATCAACTGAGGGTTTTCCTGATGGACCGAAGTGCTCATTAAAGTCATGGCTGAATTGATATCCATTCTCACTCTCGCAACAAAGCAAATGAACCAGGGGCTGTTCAGTAGGTCTGCCCTTTCAATCTTCACACCGTATTTAACTAAGGTAGGGTCGTTTTAGTTTCAACGAACGTCATGTGAGGTGACACTGCGTTACCTCCCAAGTTGCCATGCCATGTCCTGCCATTGGAGCTTGAATTTTCCAGCACAGACGCTGGCATGAGAGATGCAACTTTTTGAATTTCTCCTCCCAAACTAAATATTTTTAAAAACGGCTCACGCTCATAATTGAACCATTATATTTAAGTCATTTAAGCACAAGCACATTTTAAATATATGTTGTTGCTAGAAAGGAATTCAAAAAATTGTGTTTGTCACGCATTTTGTCACTTTTATCACGTGACGTTCGTTGAAACTAAAACGACCCTACCTTATTGGCAGAGAGATATGGAAAGAAATTTCTAGGAGACAAAGAAATAGAGGGTGTCCTCCAAAGACTTGATCGACTTACCGACAAGGAATCTAGGGCAGCCGTCACTCAGACTCTTGACATTGTGTATAATCTGGTTAATAATGTGGAGATGGTGATGGAAGGTGCGCATGATTACTCGTGTGAGTATCTTTGTGTTATGAAACCGTAGTCTGGCAGGTGGTAAGGCATCGACCGATGATATCCACCAGACCCTTGGTGTGTCCAGCCGGTCTGTGGACACGTCTAAACATTTAATGTCTGTTAGTGCTCATGCAAGAGACGGCGATGAAAGTCAATAAGATGGAACGTTCGTAGCCTGAGAAATTTGCCATTTGAAGATGTATAAACTGAGTTTACCTTTGCAGGGGACCAGCTTCGAGACAAGTTTCGACGTTGGTTGACTCCACCAGATCCATGGACCAATTATAATATCGCTCGCGAGGCCCATCATCGTGGTACTGCCACATGGTTTACCCAAGGTGAAACCTTCGGGCAATGGAAGTTGATTGGCTCCCTTTTGTGGTTGAACGGGCTACGTGCGCGTCTCTCCTTCACAGCCTTTTCAACTACTTACAGCTTCAAACGTCTTAGCCAGCTCTGGAAAAACTATCATTTCGTATGCGTCATGACAACCATTTATTATTCGTTGTACTCATACCACCGACAGCTCAAGTATTATCGAGGACATCCAAAACATGTGTAGGACTGGATTGGCCACTCTCCCAATATTCTATTGTGATTTCCGCGATAAAAACAAGCAGAATACACGCAATCTACTCTCATCCATTCTTATCCAGCTCTGTCATCAGTCCGATGCATTCTCTCAAGTTCTCTCGTCTGTCTATTCGACCCACGGTGATGGCTCCCAACAGCCCAGCATAGGTGCTCTTCAAGAGTGCTTGAAGAGGGTGCTCGACCTTCCAGGTCAAGGGGCAGTCTATCTCGTTGTAGATGCTAGGGCTGAGCACCGTACCGTATACGGCATACGGCCGTATCCTTACGGTGCCAATACGGTTACGGGTACCCCCGTAACCGTAACCGTACAGTGGCCTGAAAATGCTGAGACGGTACGGTACGGGTGTGAATACGGCCGTATACGGGGTCATACGGGATTGTACGGGTGTGACTGATGGTCCGCGCGAGAATTCGAAAGAGAATATGATGGAGGGAATTCGGGGAGGTAGATTGGCGGTTATTAATTGTGCGACCGCCGGCGGGAGAGAAAGAGGGTATGTGTAGTGTGTATGTGATGCGAGAGGGCCCCGCGCGAGCCACTTGAATGGTGTTGAGGCGAGATGTGAGATGTGATGTTGCAGACCGTGACTGGCCCTGTGGCACCAACAGCACAGCTGGGGGGTTCGTGATGGGCGTAACAAGTGGCTTGAGGCGCACGCGAGCGGAAAGGAGGGAAAGAGTGCTATGATTTGGTGGCCCGGCTTTGAGCCAGGTGAAGGTGATTATTTACATGTACAGGATGCCCGAGGCAGGGTTCTAAGATGAACGGAGAATACGAGAACATATGGAGGGAGTCCTCAATGACTCTTTACATGGTGACATGTCGCATCGCGTTGGCGGCAGAGGCGTCGCGTGCCAGTAGTGGCGTCTTTTTCTTGGAAGTCGCTTCCCGATTCAGTATCATAAGCTTGCTCGGAATGTCTGAAGAAACGTGAGAAACGCCCAAGCAAACAGGTGGCCATCGCGGCCAGTCTGCGCCGTCGAAGGTGCATTCTTTCTCGAAGTTCTTCTGAGTCGACATCTGGCCCTTCAAAGTCTTTGCAAATGAGAAGGAAGCCTCCGAGCGGGAAGAGGGTAATCTTAAGTGCGTCAGCCTGACAGATAACGCGAGTAGATGGAAAACGTACCGAAAATATGAGAATAATCATCGATATGTATGCGATGGCAAGATTTTGGTCATCAACGCCGGTGAACGGAGCAGAGGCCGTAATCCCCATCGCAATGGCCATCGCTGAGCGCAAATTCTGTTGAGTCCGGAGAAACATCGGTAGGACGCACGTACGTATGTCACCATAATTTCCCCAACCACCAGCGGCAAGTATCCCGTACCTGAATCAATGGGGCACCCAGAAGAAGCACCTAATAATCCAAGCCATCGGGGCTCCAACCACCCCGTAAACCAGACTGATGACGGTCAACGGCGCAAGCGAATCGATGTTCTACGAAGTGAGCACAGGTACAATGCGGGAGAACATGAGGCATGGCAAGGCAATGTTCTGTCAAAATCTGGTCAGCATTCGCGAGCGCACATCATATATGTTAGAGCCCGACTTCGCATCAGTACAATCTGAGCACCGCCGCGCGCGGCTTCAGTGGGGAAGAGGTTGGCCTTGGTCAAAAAAAACCCTGCACCGACGTTCAGAAATCTAAAGGATTGGATATGTGAGATCAACGGTGAGTCATCTACTTCAAGTAAGTTTATACACACATTCGTATCAAAGGTCGAATTGAGATCCATATGAGAGCACCCATCGAGACCATGATCAAGTCAAATTGGTGTAGTGAAGAGTCTATAACCACGAGAGAGCTTGATCATCTTGATCATCTTGTTGTGTTATTTGTATACCTGCACACTCCAAGGTTCAGGTCCCTGAGGATTGAGAGAAAAAAAAAAGGAAAACACGTTACACACCCCACGAAGGCGATGTTTCAGGACCATGGGTGTGGTAGAGGAAATGCGCTGATCACGTAGTAACAATGATGGAAGACAAGGGGGAGACAAGTGAGAGGCCAGGACACGTCGGGATAGGCCCGGCACAACACTTCACGGTGACCAACACCCCACGCCCATCATACGGCCGTAATACGGCCCGTTACGGCCGTCACTTTACGGTCTGATACGGGGGGTAACCGGCCCGTCAACCGTACCGTAAAACTGTCCCTTCAAAGGCCAGACGGTACGGGACCCGTACCGTACTACGGCGGCCCGTATACCCGTAAATACGGTTACGGGTGCTCAGCCCTAGTAGATGCCCTTGATGAATGTCCGAATTCTTCCGGGTACCCTACGCCACGGGAACAGGTTTTGGACGTCATGGAAGCTCTAATCAACATACAGCTTGTACATGTTCATTTTTGTATCACTAGCCGTCCGGAGATCGATATTCGAGATATCCTCGAACCTCTGGCCACTCACAACGTGCCACTTCATGAACAAGCTGGACAAAATCAAGATATTCTCGACTATATCAACCATTTTGTGCGCTCAGACAGAAATGCGAAGCGATGGCGAGAAGAAGACAAACAGCTGGTCATCGAGACCCTGACAGCGAAAGCTGGGGGGATGTAAGCCATAGCTTTCATGTTTATTTCCCATCGACAACTGAAATCGCTTGGAAGGTTTCGGTGGGTCCACTGCCAGATCGAAACTCTGCGTCGATGTTTTCCGCCGAGTATCCGACGGATTTTGGGTGAATTGCCCAAGACGTTGGATGAAACCTATGAACGAACCTTGTTGGAAATTGATGAGGAGAAACGGACTTATGCCCATCGGCTATTCCAGTGCCTCGTCATATCCATCCGCCCGCTTCATGTCAAGGAGCTTTCCGAACTTTTTGCAGTTCTTCCTGAATCGGAGTCGACTCCAGGGTTCAATATTGGTTGGCGCCCCGAGGACCCAGAAGAATTCATACTTTCTGCCTGTTCCACATTGGTAACCGTTGTCGATGGGAAAGTAGTTCAATTCTCACATTTCTCTGTGAGAGAATACTTGACCTCAGGTCGTATCGCGAATTCTGCACCTGTTTCCCACTTCCATATTCTCCCCAGGCCAGCGCACACTCTTCTCGCCAGAGCGTGTCTCAGCGTCCTCTTCCAGTTGGACCACACCGCTGACCGGACAAATATTCAGAACTTTCCCCTTGCTCGGTATGCAGCTGAGCACTGGGCCGATCATGCACGATTTGAGGACATATCATGGGATATCCGAGATGGGTTCGATCGCCTGTTCGACAGGGATAAGCCACACTTTGCGGCCTGGGTCCGGCTATATGACATGGACGGACACGACAGCCGGAGAAACGAAGATGGCAAAGATGACAAGTTAGATCTCGAGGACATCACTCCCACTGACCCAAAGCGGCCTCACACAGTTCCACTCTATTATGCGGCGCTATGTGGTATCCGTGATCTCGCAGAGCGCCTCCTCGCAGCATACCCACAGGATCTCAATGCTCAGGGCGGCGTTCGCGGGGCTCCCTTGAACGCGGCCTTACACAAAGGACATTTAAACATTGCGCTACTCCTATTGGGACATGGCGCCGATGGAGAGAATGGGGGGAAGGCGGGTCAGACTGCATTATACATGGCGACGTCTCGTGGATACACTGAGGTCGTGCAGACACTAATCGACCACGGTTCAGAACTGAGCGCGCAATGTGACGACTGGGATGACGACAGGGAGGAGACGGTAACTTGGACACCACTACATGTGGCGTCGAATAACGGAAGACTGGAGATTGCAAGGATGCTATTGGGGAATGGCGCAGACGCGAATTATCAGGGTAATCGTTGCAGGAGTCCGTTGAACATTGCATCGCATTGCGGATACACCGACCTTGTCCGGTTATTGCTCGACCACGGCGCGGATCTCAAAGAATCGGATGAACTGGGCCAAACTGCATTGCATAAAGCGTCATTCCGAGGGCAGATCGAGATCGTGAAGCTACTCCTCGAACGTGGCGCAAACCCGGATGTCCCGGACCGGGACAATGAGGGCACGAGGAGGGCCTCCGCTGCTCTCGGCGGTGATAAGGGGACACCTAGAAATCGTGCAGCTCTTGCTCGACCACGGCGCCGACGATAAAGTGCAATCCGAGGACGAAGATAGCGAGCACTGGACCGCGTTGCATCTCGCAATATACCATGAACACCCGCAGGTCGTGAAGGTCTTACTGGAGCATGGTGCAGATCCTCATGCCCGGACCAAAGCGGGAGAGACACCCCTCCAATTGGCCAAGTCATCTCCCTGGAATGGACCGGAGGCGATCCGCGCGCAGATCATGAACTTGATATCGGTAGCGCACCGGGGAGAGTAAGTAGGGTTCACAATCATGGCCCTAGCCCAGCAGGGTGCGGGTTTCGGAGGCGACTTTAGTTACACTTTTGAATTCTACCGACGCGTTGCATGGCCAATTCGTATGATGATACAAGTATCTACATATCGCAATGAAGTATACGAGGCTCTCCACAATATTGGTATATCATTTAGTAAAGTTTAGAATCCCCATGGCCTTGGCCTTGGAAATTCGACTCGTCAACGCGCATATTAGTTTCTCATACGTTAAAGAGATTCGAGTCCGTAAGTAGCAAGCAGTCGGACACAAAGTCCCGCTCACCCAGAATATGAGACACTTCGAATCACTGCAGGCATCGTGTCGATTTCGACTACCAAAATAGAATTCTGGGTCGGGAAGATCACGACATGGGGCATCATCATGCTTGGTAGTAGAGGTGAATATATAATACTCACGAAAAGCGTCCGGGAATCTGATATCAATGGGGTTTCGGTAAGTCAGGGGAATGATAATACTTGGTAAAACAAAAAGGGGAGGAGCGAGTAGTTTCGATCATCTGCATCTTCAGGAATGGTACCATGCTTCGCAAGAGTCATACCACATTTCTCCCATTATTACTCCTCTTCCCCTCACCCATGTTTGTGCGTTCAACTTGTGCGACGGCGCCCTGGTCATATACCGATGCGAACTAACATGCCCACGATCGACTTCAAAGTTCGATGGCTCCAGGCGTGTCAAGAGTATACCGCCCGGTGTAATGCCGTCCGGAGAGCGCTGCGCGTTCACGACAACAAGATTGGGCGCATACATACAGGCGAAACGTACCGACGATACACATAGTACCATCGCCAACGCATGGTCGGAGCATGCTGTGTCCCTTTGAGCGCGCAATCCCCCACTGAGTCTGGCAGCATGCTTCCAATCCTTTCTCATGCTAGGTGATTAGGAGGCTAGCGTTCTCTTTTTTTAGATATCCGCAAAGACATTTTGGCGTCATTCGGTCAACAAGGACAGCTAGGAAAAGGAAACCGACGGAAGCCTAAGTGCGGAGGTCAGGAAACAATGTCCTCAGCCAATAAACACAAATTAGGCCATATTCGCAATGCAAAACATGTTCAGGTAACAGCATATTCCCTGGACAACGGCCCGCTCCAGAGTCCAATTGCGCCCTCTGTCAACCGCCTCCCATCGTAGGTCTGGCCATCAGTCGCCGCACATGAGGTTTCAGGATAGACCCATAAAACGTCCCCTCGACGGCCATCTCGTGCCCGTGAGAGGCCCGGTATTCCATTTGAATTTGCGTGACATCTTGCTGCTGCCACTGCCAAGATGAGATTGAATCTACGAGGGAGTTATCGAAGTCAAGTATCTGGCTGAGTGGGGCGTCCATACCAGTGAACCCACTTCTGTAGAAATAGATCTCCTTCCCCCGCAACACTCCAGGATTTCCTAAACTAAAATAGTCGGTCCGGCAATCTCCAAGAGTGAGTTCCATCGAAGGGGAAGCTACCGATGCGTTTGGCGAGGCGATTCCTGTATGTGGATAGAAGATTGGGTGTACGGTGTTCTCATAGCGGTCTGTATAGCACGATGTAAGCTCAAAAGTTAGTGGAGCGGCTCCACTCACAGTCGCGGGATTGTACTAACGCATTTGGGGCTACGTTCCGGAGTCTGGTATCGCGACTAGCTTGACGAGATCGTCCGTATACGCGCATATGGATGTGTTCCGCCTTAAACTGATATGGCGCGCACAAATACGTTCGCCCTGTTTTGCGAGGGTTTGTAAGTTAGTGGGGAGCTGCGGTGAAGATGAGATGTGGGTAGGGCAGGGGATTGGCTCACAGGAGGGTTTTTGCTGGCGAAGCAGAGGTGGTAAAGCGGCGCAGGAAGGAAGTCATTGGGGGTAAGGTTAGGAATACGACACTTTCAACGGTCGTAGAGACGAGCCTGTAACAGAGGAACAGCGCAGAGTTTCGCGTTGGCGTCGAGCGTTACCGAAAACATTGTGACGAAACGTGCAAGTCACGTGAAATGCACGTGCGTCGTGGGCGCGCATCGGTTCAACACAGTAAGTTACTACTTTAGTGCTCCCACGCATTTCTTCGATGAGCGCAATCTCACACCATCATATTCGATAACAAAATGAAGTCTATTTACCGCATCACTTTGTCCTGAATATTCCCTTTTTACGAACCCTTGGATCGACTAATGAAGTAGTTCAGTCGTAGAGGGACTAGAGTAACCTTTTGCCCAGGTTCTACACCACTACACTCACTATACACCAACGTGACGACCCTCATGGCAGTGAAGATGTGTGCTGATCCATGCGTACTGGGATATGGGGAAGACGTATCTCCCTCACCATGGCGCCTAGTGCTGGATATCGTCGGTTTAATCGCGATGGCATCATGATGGCCTCTGATTTAGAGCTAGGGACACATTGCGCCAGCGCAACGATACAAGGTAGGATGTTAACGGCTTGGTTAACGGCGCAACGCCACCTCCCTTTCTTGGACCGGGGTATGGAGAAGCCGTGACGGAATGAGCTGAGCTATTAGTGAGCTGTCCCACGGGTACGCGGTTTTGACGGCGACACAAATTTCCGCCCTCATCTTCGTCCTCAGTTCCCCCTTCCTCCTCTCGCAACATTTAACGTCCCTCTCATCATAACACCATGTCATCAACTCCGAGTACTTTCTCCAACCTCCAAGCTATCTTGGAAGCCGCCCTGGCCGAGTACTCCAACAAAACTGGGAACTTGAAGGACCTCCGCAACCACCAACTCGCTTCCGAGATCGAGGCATGCGATTCCGCAGAATCAATGCTCACTATTTTCCGGAAACAAGCCAGCGCGTTTGACGATTTCAGAAACGGCGATCCCAAACTGATCAAGTGCCTTCGACCCTTCGTCAGCAACTTGTATGCCATCACGAGTAGTCCTGCACTCAGCGCCGTCGTTAGCGGTGTTAGTCTTGTGAGTCACGCAGACTTACTTTGTTTTCTGATCATCATTTACAATCCCGTTGCCATGTAGGTTTTCCCCCTTGCATCGCCGATTTTTTCCGCCATCAGTGTCCTGCTGTCCGTGCGTATCTTCCCACGCTCTCCCCACTGACTGTTCTGATCTCCAGGATTTCTAGATACCCGACTCTGGGAAAGCAAGTTATGACGCCCTTGTTGAAATATTCGAATGCGTCGACGGCTTCGTTAGACGGCTCATGATTTATACCAAAATCGAAAAACCTGACCCTGCACTGACCGAAGTGCTTGGTAAAACCATGGCTGAATTGATATCCATTCTCGCTCTCGCAACAAAGCAAATGAACCAGGGGCTGTTCAGTAGGTCTGTCTTTTGCAATCTTCACACGGTGGTTTAACTATTGGCAGAGAGATATGGAAAGAAATTTCTAGGAGACAAAGAAATAGAGGGCATCCTCCAAAGACTTGATTGACTCACCGACAAGGAGTCTAAGGCGGCCGTCACTCAGACTCTTGACGTTGTGTATAACCTGGCTAATAAAATGGAGATCGTGATGGAAGGTGCGCATGATTACTCGTGTGATTATGTTTGTGGTAGGAAACAGTTGTCCGACAGGTGGTAAGGCATCGACCGATGATATCCACCAGACCCTTGGTGTGTCCAGCCAGTCTGTGGACACATATCAACATTTAACATTGTCCATTAGTGCTCATGCAAGAGATGGTGAAGAAAGCCAGTAAGAAAGAACGTTCGTATCCTGAACATATGCCATTTGAAAATATGTAAACTGAGTTTACCTTTATAGGGGACGAGCTTCGAGACAAGTTTCGACGTTGGTTGTCTCCACCAGATCCATGGACCAATCACAATATTGCTCGTGTGGCCCATCATCGTGGTACTGCCACTTGGTTTACGTGAGGCGATACGTTCAAACAATGGAAATTGACTGGCTCCCTTTTATGGGTGAACGGCCTACGTGCGCGTCTCTCCTTCACAGCTTTTTCAACTACTGACAGTTTCAAATATCTCAGCCGGCTCTGGAAAAACTATCATTTCGTACGCGTCATGACCATTATATTTTCTTCGTCGTCCTCATGCCATTGACAGCTCAAGCGTTATCGAGGACATCCAAGACATGTGTAGGGCTGGATTAGCCACTCTCGCAATATTCTATTGTGATTTCCGCGATAAAAACAAGCAGAATGCCCTCAATCTACTCTCGTCTGTTCTCATCCAGCTCTGTCATCAATCCGATGCATATTCTCAAGTTCTCTCATCCGTCTATTCGACCCACGATGAAGGCTTCCGAGAGCCCAGCATTGATGCTCTTCAAGAGTGCTTGAAGGGCATACTCAAACTTCCAGGTCAAGGGGCACTCTATCTCATTGTGGATGCTCTTGATGAATGCCCAAATTCTTCCGGGTACCCTACGCCGCGACAACAGGTTTTGGATGTCATGGAAGCGCTAATCAACATGCAGCTCGTGCATGTTCATTTTTGTATTACCAGCCGTCCTGAGATCGATATCAGAGATATCCTCGAACCTCTGGCAACTCACAACCTGCCACTTCATGAACAAGCCGGACAAAAGCAAGATATTCTCGACTATATCAACCATTTTGTACATTCAGACAGAAATGCGAAGCGATGGTGAGATGAAGACAAACAGCTGGTCATCGAGACCCTGACAGAGAAGGCTAGGGGGATGTAAGTCATAATTTTCATCTTTATTTCCTATCGACAACCCAAATCGCTTGGAAGGTTTCGTTGGGTCCACTGCCAGATCGAGACTCTCTGTCGGTGTTTTCCACCGAGTATCCGACGGATTTTGGGTGAATTGCCCAAGACGTTGGATGAAACCTATGAACGAACCTTGTTGGAAATCAATGAGGAGAAACGGACTTATGCCCATCGGCTATTCCAGTGCCTCGTCATATCCATCCGCCCGCTTCATGTCAAGGAGCTTTCCGAACTCTTTGCAGTTCTTCCTGATACGGAATCGACTTCAGGATTCAACATTGGTTGGCGCCCCGAGGACCCAGAAGAATTCATACTCTCTGCCTGTTCCACATTGGTAACTGTTGTTGAGGACTTCCTTTTTTGGCAACCACCACCTCTGCGGCAAATTTTCGCCAAAGAAAGTGTTAGCTAGAGTAGGATACAGTCTTAAAAAACACACTATTCCCACATCACTCCTATCAAAAGTAGACAAGTCGAATCACAGACATGTCCAAGTAGTATTGCCGCAACTCGGTTAACCACAAGTTGGCTTACTAAGCCACGGTTTTTCCCAGACGCGGCTTGACCGACCGCTGCTTTTCACTCTGAAACCGCAACTCGACTCGACTTG
>Ga0307510_10004178_pt1 | contig 16963 bp, 16 predicted proteins | sample 12_EM_MG_FD_207224 | JGI IMG/M metagenome (GOLD analysis project Ga0307510, IMG submission 207224) | Populus trichocarpa ectomycorrhiza microbial communities from riparian zone in the Pacific Northwest, United States - 12_EM | ecosystem: Host-associated > Plants > Roots > Unclassified | place...
GAAAATGGATGAAGGATGGGTCTGGTTGTGTTGTCTTTCTTTTGGTGTTTAGGCTGGATTATAGTGATTTCAAGGTAAATAAGATGGAGGATAGACTAGAATGATACTTTGATAAGTCGATCTGGACGCCACAAAGATCAATCTAGGATTTCGACGCCACACTCTTTGTGATTGAAGAGTGATAAGTCAGGTAGGGTTCTTCACAAAATCAATTTGGAAGAACAACTCTTAATTCTGTGAATTAAGTTTCAAATCTTGGCCAAAAATTGTTTATTACATATTCTGATACTATATTTATAATTGGAACATCCCTCCAAAGTTAGGAATAATTCAACATGGCAGAAGTCAAGCCCAAAAAACAGACTTTGACAAACTAACATAGACAAATTAACTATCACACGTTTTTTTGATCTTTCTAGCATAAACAGACCAAATTTAAAACAACTATATCTTTTTACGCAAAAGTCCAATGCAATCATGGTTGGATAATCTAGAAAGAACACGTTCTGAACTTGAAATCCACCTAGATTAGTCTTGTCTTCACATGCAATGGATGACTTCAAATTCAGGTTCAAATTCATTTACTGTTCTGACTGTAAACAGCATCAATTCCTCCACTTATTTGCATATCAACCCAAATTCAAGTAGCCCAGCATCAAAAGAACCATTAAGGGCTTTTTCCATCTCTAAGTTCCAATTGTAGGCAAATAAGCACCCTTGAACCAATTTCAAACTGATTTCTAATTTTTAACTCTGACGTAGCTTCAATCATTCCAATTTGACTCGTCAAGGCTCTTTGTAGTTGTTTCGCTCTCGCTCTTGTCATTGGACCATCTGAATCCTCTTACATATTAGATTTAACTTTACGAGATGGATTATAATTCCCATGATGCACATCACAAACATAACTTGCATATTAATAAGTGAGATTTAATTAATGGATCCAATAATTTTGCTAAAATTAAAGGAAAAATAAGCTTGAAATTAAAAAAAAAAAACAATTAGTAATGCGTATGTTTCTAGAAAAGGCTCCTGTTGTTAAAAATTGAAATTTTCATTTTAAAAAATTTAGAATATATGAGGTAAGGGTTTAAAAATGTAAATCACACGTTAATAAACTCCTATACTGGAGTTTATTAAAGTTCGATCTCAGCGTCTATGTAAAGTTAGAGGCAAACAGAAGTTGTCGCAATGCCATTGCTTGAATGTTGTGTTTGAGAACGTGGTTGAAATCGTGTTTTTTTAAAATTTAATTTTTTTTGTTAAAAATTATTATTTTTTTACATTTTTAAATTATTTGATGTGCTGATCTCAAAATTGATTTTTAAAAATAAAAAAAATATCATTTTGATGTATTTCTAAGTGAAAAGCATTTTGAATCGCAACCGCTATCACAATCTCAAATAGAAAAAAGAAAAAGAAGAAGGATTGTGGGCTAATTTAGAACTAAATGATGTAGCAGTTCTCATCAACATCAGTTCCTAGTCTAACATCTTCGGCCCTTTTTCCAGTCTCCCTAAAAGGGATTGATAACCGTCGGAGCAAATTATGAACAAGCTCAAAGTATTGCGAATAAATTTAGTAAAACATAACTAACAATAATCTTTTTATCTAAAGGATGTGTTAAGGCTGTGTTTACCTTCCTTCAAATATAATAAACTTAGAATTTCTATAACTAATGTTAATTTTAGAATTTTTAATTCCTTTAAATTTCCAGGTGTCACTCCAATTCTCTCATTTTCCCCATATTTTCCAAACCACAACAAATTCATTTCTGAGCCAATTGTTCGTGTTTGCTTTTAATATATTTTTTTTATTGTTATTTATTTATTGTTATTTATTTTATTTGTATTGTTTATTCTCATACAATTCTATTTATTGTATATATTTTACACGATGGATTATATATGTATGCATGTTATTAATCTGAGTTTTCACACACTTCACGATGAACCCATAAAAACTTCAAACCCGAGCTCATCATTTTTAAAATTAGAAAATAAAGATTCAGATGGCGAGCATAGCTAATGTCTATTAATATTCATTTGAACTTCCACTCAGATTAAAATTCATCTTATACATTATATAAAAGATTTTCTCCTTCCACTCTCTCACAACCAAGCATTAAAATATAGTAAAAATTAAGTTTATAATCAAAACATGAATATCTACAACTAAAAAGAGGGAACAAATACAAAAATAAAAGTTTAAAGGAAAAGAATATAATTTTACCTTTGCATTGTGGATACACCGTGGTAATCTATATTGAAATTATTATCAGGTCTACAGTAATTGCAAGAATAAAATACCTTCTTCTTTTACTTTATTTTGTAATATAAAATTTTTTATTATGTTTTTTTATTTAACAAGATATCTATTTTATTTCTTAAAACCTATAATAAAACATTTGAAAAATCGCATTTCATATGATATTTCCCTTTATTATAACTATATTTATTAATTTTTATACTTTGATTCTTAATAATTAAAAGATAATTTGTATGAAATCCAATAGTTTAAAAGCAAGATATAACTTCTTTCTATAAATAAAATTAATATATAGTAAGATATATTAATTAGAAAAAGAAAAGGCTGGAAAATGAAAAAAAATGTGAGATATAGTTGTCAAACCTTATATATTCGAAAAAATATTTAAGTTACTAGGTAATATTAATTATTTTTATTAAAATAACATATTTTTAAATTTTTTAATAGTATTAACTAGGTAGGACTTGGATTGAGTTTTACTGGATTACTAGAAACTCTCGATTATATTAACTAAGTTTTGCTAAGTTAATACTTTTTTTGATTTAATTATAATTAAATATCAAATCATTAAATTTTCAGATCAAAATATGCCTGCCGTGTAACAACTATGATGTGAAATTCACAATATTTATGGATGGAAAATAACACAATTTGTTTAATACCCAAAACTTTTATTAGAAAAAAAATAGCCCAAAAACTCACAATCCTATCCGTTAAGCCTGGGCCTGCCCAGCCCTTCACCAAAAGAAAGAAAAGTTTGCCGTTTAGACTTTCTTGTACGGTTGTACCCTGAGCGCCAGCCATCCTCCGGCCTCCAATCTGCTCCGTCCGCACCCATCATGACTGCTGATCCACCCAAATCCATTGTCAAAAACTCCAGAATTTCACCCACCAGAACCCATTAACAACCCACAAAAACATCAGGTAATTTCCATTCCAAAAAGAAAAGAAACAAAAATGGAAAAGGAGAGAAAGAAGTTCCAAAAACCCAAGCCAGAAACTGAAAGCAACAATCTTTATGACATCTCCTGCTTGTTTTTTCAAAAAGGAATAATGGGCTCATTTCTTTTAATCAGCATCTTCAGTCTCCTCCTCAGAGTTTCAGTTTCTCTCCATTCATATTCAGGTGCAGGCAGTCCACCAAAATTTGGTGACTTTGAAGCTCAACGTCATTGGATGGAGATTACAACCAATTTACCAATTAAAGATTGGTACTTTAACACTACTAACAATGATTTAAGTTATTGGGGTCTCGATTACCCTCCATTAACTGCTTATCAGAGTTACTTTCATGGTCTTATTCTCAAGTATTTTGATCCAAATTCAGTTTCACTGTTTAGTTCTCGTGGTTATGAGACACATTTCGGGTAAGGATCATAACCCATTTGTCAATTTTTGTTCTTTTTATGTTTTGTTGAGTTTTTAGTTGTATTGGGTATTGAATGTTTTGTATTTTGTTTGCAGGAAGTTGCTAATGAGGTGGACAGTTTTATCATCTGATTTGCTGATATTTTTCCCTGCTGTGCTTTATTTTATTTTTGTTTATCATGGGGGTAACCGGTCCGGTGGAGATAAGAGTGATGTAGCATGGCACATTGCTGTTATTTTAATCAATCCATGCTTGATCTTAATTGATCATGGCCATTTTCAGGTTTTGAATACAGTTCGTGCTTGTCTTTTGTTATGAGTTTATTGAATTGTGAGGTATGTGATTATTCTTCTATTTTATATGGTTTTGTTTCAGTATAATTGCATCAGCTTGGGCCTTACTTTAGGTGCTGTTGCTGCTGTTCTCTCACGGAAAAATCTTTTAGCTTGTGTTCTGTTCTGTCTTTCTCTTAACCATAAACAGGTGCTTCTCCTTTTTTTTAATTTTTTTGCGTTGCATGAATTATTTATTAATTTAGAAGGGCCTTATCTTAGTGTTTAACTAGTTTGAAGACAAGTGATATATGTTCTTTGACCCCATATGCTCACATACCCAAGGTCTGTATGTGTATGTGCTCAACAAATAATTTAATCGGAAATGGTGACATTTTACTAGTTAGCTTATCAAATTGTAAATAAATGTTTTTTCCTTCAAAATTTAAGGGCAGTTAACCTATAAAGTTAAATTAGGTTGGACGAGAGCTGTGATAATGCGTTTAGCAGGAAATTTGCTCAATGAGCTCTTTTGAGGGTTTGTTTGAAAGTGTATGTTTGTCTTCGTTGAATAAATGCAACATACAAGTTTATTGGTGTTTAGCAGGAAATTGGCTAAAGGAACTTTTTTGAGGGAGCATGAGGAAGTTTGTGACTTCATTGCATAAACTCTCTGCAATATACAAGTTACTTGCTGTACATATAATTTCTATGTCTGGACTCAGCATGAAGTCTTGTAATGTTTTCCATCCATAAATCTAAGGACCTTGCACTTTTTGGATAAGTAACTCCCTTATCATGTTTCATAAACAGAGTGAATATTTTGCATTGCCAATGTCTGACCACATTGATAAAAGGCTGGAAGAATAATGAGCTAGCAATGTTAAGTTCTTTAGCACAATTGCTTAACTGTGGCCAGGTTGGATGGGAGAATCTGATTAGGAATGTGTAGTGACTATTGAGTGGGTGCTCAATGCTGTTTGTTTCCTGGTTCCGAGTTTGAATGCAGTTTATATTATAATTGTGAAAATGGTAGTTCCTGCTGACTAAACAATGTGATTCCATGATTGAGAGGCTTACTAATTGTTAATATCTGTTGGAGAATTATAGAAGTCATAGCTGAAACTATTTGTCTGAAGGTTTTTTTTTTTTTTTTTAAATGAAGGCATATCTGGTTTTCTACTCGTAATGCATTGGGCTCTGTAATGTTGCTTGGAGGGGTTTTAGCCAGTGTCTGTTTATTGGTTCCCATTAGTATATATAAAATACCCGACTCGAATATCCTTACTGCTGGATTCCAAGAAGCCCAATGACATATGACAATAAATAGATGTCTTTTGACTTTAGTTGTCTATCTGTACTTTCTTAATTTGTATTCCACTTTGGAATATGTAAATGCCTGAACTGCCCCGGTCGGGAATATACATTAAATAATTACATAGTATCATTAATCATAATAGACCTATCAACCATCCTGATGCGCATTTGAACATCTCATATTTGAGTCCTTGTGACTCTTGATGTTGGCTGGCTTCTTTCTTTTTCCTGCGTATTGTATCTTCAAGGTAGATTGCAAACAACTCTTGTTGTTTATGATGTGCAACTTGCATGAACACACAAGAAGATTTAGCTACAGCAATTGCCATATTTCTGGTGCCAACCCTGTTATTACCAGTCTTTCCTTAATTATGTGAAATGTTCTAAGGAATTCACTCATAGATTAAACCAATAAATACATAACACATGGGTGAATTCAAACATCAATGTCCATTTTCTTTTAGACACTGTCGCACCACTATTGGCCTAGTCTTAGTTGGTACACTAAGTCCATCTGACAATTTTTCCAATTACACATACCAAACTTTTCATAGAACCCATGGTCATTTTGAATCTTTATCATTTCATATATGTTTTCTTTTCCTTTCTAATTTCTCTGCATGTTCATAAAGATTTTTAGTTTTCATGCTTCTCATTCTGGGATATGGATTGCCCATTTCTTATGGAGAAATAAGTGTATGACATTGCTTTTCCATAAATTAGATGATAATATATTTGGACACCAGTAATATTTACTAATAGTTTGTAACACTGACTGCCAAAAAGTGAGAAATGCTGAGCAGAAAAATATAGAGAATGATGGGATCTTGAAAATCCTAATTTTCCATATGCATCGATATTTACTGAGTACAGACTTTTATCTATAGTAGCTTTGTCTGTTGCACTTCTTAAGCTAGTGTAAGTGCAATATCGAAGAAACTACTGTTGAAGGTGGATCTAGTCTAGTAACAATCGTTTTCTATATATATATATATATATATATATATATATATATATTTTTGGGGTGGGGGGGTAATGTATTTATTCTGAGAGATGACAGATGATTTCTGCATAATGAGAAACAAAGAAGTAAAAATAATGAATGCTTTTTATATCCTTCCCAACTAAATTAAATCAGAATTTCTTATTATTCTTCTTTTTACTTGTCCAGACTTGTTATTAGGTTGGTGTTAATTATAAATTCTAAAGGTGATGTTTTTCTGTGTTTTCATCCAGATGAGTGCATATTATGCTCCTGCGTTTTTCAGCCATCTGTTTGGTAGCTGCCTAAGGCGTAAGAATCCCCCACTTGAGGTTTTAAAATTGGGCTTGGCTGTCCTAGGAACATTTGCTATTGTTTGGTGGCCATATCTTCATTCAAGAGATGCCTTTTTTGGGGTATGAAGCAGTATTAATATTGTTAGAAAAAGTTTGTTGGTCCTTGTTTTATTTGTATTGGCTTACACATGTAACTCATTCCATATTTTTACCTTAGCAGTTCACACTTAACATGTTATATGAATATGTTGATCAATGAACCAAAACGTTGATGGTCATCATTCTTCTCTGAAGTTGATTGTTATACTCAAGCATAACTATTTACTTCAAGTTGGTGCTTGGTACAGGTTCTTTCACGTCTTGCTCCTTTTGAGAGAGGAATATACGAAGATTATGTGGCTAACTTTTGGTGCAGTACCTCAATTTTAATTAAGTGGAAGAGATTATTTACAACACATTCTCTGAGATTTGTCAGCTTGGTTGCTACTATATTGACTTTTCTGCCTTCAATGATTCAACAAATATTGGCTCCGAGCAGTAAAGGTTTCCTTTATGGGTTGCTGAATAGTTCTTTCGCGTTCTACTTATTTTCATTCCAAGGTATGTAGGACTTTCTCTAATATTATATATTTTTATATGATCTCATGTGTAACTAGTATTTGAGTCACTATTTTTGCAGTTCACGAGAAGTCTATTCTGCTGCCGCTTCTGCCTGCAACCTTGTTGGCAATGGAATTGCCTGGTGTGCACTCTATGTTATTAATGCTTTGTGCCTTGCTCTCTATGTTTCCTCTTCTGTGTCGTGACAAACTGGTTGTGCCCTACATGGCTCTTTATGCTTCTTCCATCCTTCTTTACCTTGCACCCAGTGGAAGAAGGCAAATTAAGAAGCATCTCTCTAGGCCTATGATCACATTCTCAATTGTGATGATTCAATTTCTGTGCTCTCTTATTTTTCATATTATATACTTAACCATTCGCCCTCCTGAGAAGTATCCTTACCTTTTTGAAGCAATGATCATGAATTTCTGCTTCTCTCATTTATTGGGCTTTACTGTTTACACCAATGTAAAGCAATGGATGCTGCCAAGACAATTTACATCTGGAGACAAAGAAAAGAAACTTAATTGATTTTTGTGTTTTTTGGTTTAGGTTCCTAGTATTAGCATTTAGAATCTTGTTGCCGTGCTGGTGGGGGCACAGATCTAGAGATGGAAGGGGCATATATGTAAAGCATATGCAGGCTGAATAACTATTACAGTGAAACATATCTCAACTGAATCATGTAGCTCCAGTCTCCCATTTATCATTTTGCTCAATGTTGATTTGCATTTGCGGTAGGGATTGATGACTTTCGGAATTAAATTTGCTTTGAACTTCCTGTGATGGTTGCTGGGTCTTCATTAGATTTGCCAGTGCCATTTCTTTCCAAAGTTGTAGAATGATGCGGCATGGCGACTACCGCATGTAACCTTTCCGATTTGTAAGCAGGCAAGAAATGAACACGACAATGAGGTCATGGCAAGGCGACTCATGGGTGTAAATTACATCTGCTGATGTCTGTATTATATGTGATTAGATGAATCAGCTAGACATGTAGAGCCGCGTCCTCACCTTATTAAGTTACGCAGGTTGTAGTTTTGAACTTGGCACCTACCTGGTACCCCAGTTTGGAACCTACATGACTTGGGGGAAAGTAATTAGGGGAGTCCTTGGAACTTAGAAGAGATTTCAAGAGGAAAATACACCTTTTGGACCCTGGAATCTTTTTGCCCCCATCCAAGAAAGGAAAACGCCTCATGTTGGAGTCTTTCCTGTCTAACCATAGGACCATATCTCTTGATTGACGAGCTACCTGATGAAAAGAATCCCTTGAAGGAAAAGCAATTACCAAAATAACTTCTTCTTCGGGAGTTGAAACTCAAAATGCAGAACTTGCATGTTGATGATTTCTCAGGTATAAAGCGTGAAAGTGAAATGTTTGGTTAATTGTGGAGACTTGGTCATCATCAAAATAACAACAATTTATCAGAAAAGATGGAATAAAAAGAGAAGGAATGTTATCATACACTACAGTAAATTATAAATTTATTTTTTAAATCAAAAATATTTTGTTTTCTATTTTTATCCCTTGTATCGTACAATAATAGCTAAAACACAATCAAAGTGTCTCGTACTCATGATTGAAGAAAGAGACTTGTCATCTTTCGATGGAATTTTTCAAGTTCATCACGGACAGGAGGTGAGAATGCCCTGCAGTCACTGCTACAGCATTCATTCTACTGAGATGGGCTAGGCTAGCTTGATGTAAAAAAACATGGATCCTTTCCGTACCGCATCAGTAGTGAATTGTACTAGAGTTGTTCTGTTCTTTTACAGTTTTTATCAATCAAATCACAGGTTCAATAAGTTGCCCAAACAATACAAGGTTAAAGACTGAAGGAATTTTCTCTCCTTTCTACCTTTTCTGGATAGAAAGGAATATGCCCTTGACTTTGACAGGTGCTCAGGCAAATTCGGCTCCACATACTTTTAGAGCATATTTATTTTTGCCTTCTACGAAGTTTTTTTTTTTATATAAAAAAAGTAAGATTTTTCATTTTAAATTAATTTTTTTTTAGTATTTTCATATAGTTTTAAAGTGCTAATGTTTGAATAAATTTTTTAACAAAAAAAAATACTTTAAAAAATAATTATTATCACAATTCCAACAAATTTTATAGGCTATATAATGATTCGAGCGTCGGTTTCGCAAAAACAACCCGAAGTTTTTATGTTAATCCTTGGCAATGACAAGTTGAATACAAAATTTATGCTGTTATCACCGACCTGGGTTCATAACATGTGAGATTAAAGTTTGCTGTGTGGGTCTCATTCATACACTACATGTTTCATTTAAAACCATAAACCAAGAAATCTTTCTTGTTAATGCCAACCACAAGAACAGACGAATCTGATATCTGATAAATTATTCAATACCATTATTACTTTTTTTATTTATTTTTCGATTTTTAACATTCACACAAGACTTGCTGGAGAATCCATTAATGGAAGTGAGAATAATCATGCACTACATCAACATTTCTCAATCATTTTTGTTCAGATTAAATCCTATATATCGAATCCAAAGGGAGAATTTATTTATTTTTTGTTCTTTATACGTGGTTTTTTCGTGGAAAAACTGGGGCGTCGAGATATCTGAAATATTAAAGAAAAAAAGGGGGAAAATATATATATAATGCCTGTTTTTATCATTCCCGTAGACCAAAAACCAAGATACATGCAGTGCATGAAGAAGGAGCAAATGGAACACATGCATGGTTTTGCCTTGCCTCGATCAGTCCATTTCGTTTCTTGGGACGAAGGCGCCATACAGAACCCATCAATTTGCTAAAACAAGCAAAATTAATTGATATGCTTCAACATGTGGGGTCCTTTGATTCAAAATTTGTCTATACTCTCTCTTATTAAACCTAATCTCAACCGTACAAAGCATCTGTTCCTTTGACATCATGTACGACTTTGATCGAATATGTCCTCCATCTTGTGTGCCTTTGAGAGGCACACTGCCCCCCTGCAAGGGCACTCGAGGATCCTTTCTCCCCATGAGAGCATGTTCTATGCTCTCGTTTAAAGGCTAATTCTTCAGGACCGATGCATATGTTCATGTCCTCCCCCATTCCCCTTCTTTTTGACTCATTTAGTCAACAATTCGTTTCCATAAATAAAAAAAAGACTCAATTGAATTAAAATTAAGAAAAACTTCCACGTACGTCTTCTAGATTTGAGGTTAATTAAAAAGCAGAATATTACTAAAATAAAAAAAAATTGAGACCAAATCTAAAAGAAATCAAAATCGAAGAGCTAGCTATTTTGAAAATATATAGGGTAAAACTCTAAATCCGAAGAGAAGAGAGGAAAGAAAAAAAATAGACACTAGAGCAAAACCCAATATTTTTTTATACACGCGTCGCCCATTAATAAAGGCGATGTTGTGAGGAATAAAACACAATTATAAAAGTTGGATTTTAGCTGCTGTACACGTCAAACGAAAATTGTGGGAGCATTCATGTGCGTCCATGTTAATAGCACACGCGACCAATTTTTTAAAATTAATGAATAAATTATATATAACTACATACTAAATTGCTCCTGATCAGACTTGACAATAAAAAAAAAAATGAAAAAGACATAAAAGCCCCTTAACTTGAGGCAAAAACAAATTTAATTCAAGGGCATTGTGATTATTTTTATGCACGTTTGAAATGAAAAAAAAAAAAAACCCCTGTCAATTAGCGCATGGTTTTTTTGTTCTAATTATATATTAGTTATTTTATGTGTACAAAATAATAAAATAACTATTTTACCTTGTTTATAAAGCCATTTGTGTTGTTTTGTTACGGTAAAAAGAGTTACGGAAAATGTTTTATACCCTTTTAGTTTCTTTTAATAGTATTATATGCCAGTACATCCAAAGATATAAAATTAAAGATCTAGAATTTAGATTTAAAAATTTAAAATTATTCTACAAGTGGATAAATAGCTGACATATTCTTTTTTAACAATTCATATTAATAACTCTGCTACTTTAATTTTCTACTTGATACTTTTTTCTTACGGTGGATAAAATATCTGAATATTAATTAATTTATTAACACCAGACGTAAAACTTTCATAATTAATTCTCTAAAGAACACAAGAGAAATAATTAAACAACAACCTTCATCTTTTTTCACGTCCTCTCATTCCCATCCTTTTCCCCCCATTCAATCAACAATTAATTTCCATTGCTTAATTTTTAATTAATTCCCTATTAATTAATTATATTTGAAATGTGGAGCCAATGCGTAATTAATCATTAGCAGATCACGATTCCCTGAAACCCTTTCCGTTATCGATGACGTTTTTAATTAATCTCTGCTTCAATCGCAATATCATATTTTTGTACGCCTTCTAGAAAAGTTACTTTAGAGCCTATTTTACAATGATCATGGATATGTTTTACGCACCGACTCACCAATCCCTGCCATTAGATTACAAGTGAGAGTGCATTCTCTGTTCATGGAACATATCCAAAGATGATCGATACGATAAATTTTTGATTCTTGAAAGGGATTCTGAGCTCCCTTTTGATCATAATTTTCAGCAAGTTTAGATTATTTTTTTCTAAATTTGGGAGAATTAATTTGCATTGTTAACTTTCGGCTGGATTCTATGCATGCGTTGATTCTTGATCCACTTGGTGTACGAGCCAATATCTCTTTATGAGCTTTGAACAGGAATGTCAATGAAATTTCGCACAGTTATTATATATTATTATTATTATTATTACTGCTATTACTATCTTGTGTTCATATTAATTACCATTTATTTATAGCTTGGTGCTTTGCATGTGCCATGCAATGTAAAGAAAATGGAAGATTTTATATAGATTTGGTGGAGAATTTTCTATTTCTATTTTGCTTGCAGAATTCGAGATTTTGATTTGAGTTTCTTCGTGTAGTATGAATTCAGTAAAGTAAAGGTTATATATATATACTTGGATACATAGAGACATGATCAGGCAAGTATTAGTAATTAATTACAAAATCTTCTAATTAAGGTGATTAATATAAACCTGATCATGAGTATACTTGATTTTCGGCCATTATGATTAATTTATCTTAATTAGGATATGTAAAATTCTTTGTTTTATCATATCAAAGAGTTAGATTATTGGGTGCATGCATATTAACTATTTTATCATTTTTCTAATTAATTTGATTTGGCGTGCTACACTATTTTATTATTATTATTATTATTATTGAACATGTTGGTATGCCGAATTTATGAGGTGTGAAGATTATAGACGACAATATATTATTCTATGGGTTAATTAATTAATTGTTATGGACATTTCGTCAGAAATATTAACATCATGTTGGGTATCCCATGCAGGCCTGCTTCTTTAACCCTTTACCAAAAGGAAAGAGAGGAGGTTAAAAAGACAGGAAATTCATGCACCTTCTAGTGTATAAAACAAGCTTTAATTGCCTGTGCAATATTTGAAGAATTAATTAAGCGTCGAACGAGATTCGTTTTAATCAAGGTTCTACCGTCGTTGACTGATAAAGCGGTCAAACACCAAATTAATACACACAAAGTCAAAGCATCTTCCCTGCCTTTTGAACTAATTGACCCCGTAAAATATGAACAGGTTCCTTGCAAGCAGTCGATCGAATAAAGCAACAAAGTTAAACGGTGCATTGTTTCTCTCGATTCCATATTCGAAGCTACAAAGTTTAATTTAGGCTACATGCATGGCTTTTTGGAGATAAACCCTAAAAGATTTTGTATTAATAAAGTACTTGCAATAATGGGTTTAAGCTTATACTTCCAAAATGTACAAAATTTTGAGAAATTCATGTAGAAAGAGTTGTGTTGCTAGTTCTTGAACTCTACAATCGACATTGTATATATGGCATGAGAAAGCCATGGATCGATGCGAGCTTACACATTGATTGCAAGCATGAAAAAAGGCCTTCGATGAAATAAAGCCACCTGCAAATATGGCAGGAATTCAGAAGGCGCAGCAAGATTCATGATCAACACCATTTTCAATAATTGGTAATTTATCAAGATCAAGATCAGACAGCAAAAAAGCAACTTGTGCTATACTTTATTACAATTATATTTGTTTTTTTTATGCGCAGGTACGTAATTTCTAAGCACAAAAGAGAAGGAACCAATCGTTGTTTTCTTGAATAATGAATCGAGGTATATGTAGCAAGAAATGTCCATTTTTTTATGAATAATAAAAATAATAAAAAATTTCCATTTGATTAACTGACAATTGAATAGGGAATACAAGACCTGGCAGATATGGTGTTTGATGAAGATACAAAAAATTCATTGGTTGAGATGGACGGTATGATCTCTCTTGATGTTAACGACCTCTTGGAAATTATTTGGACAGATTGATGAAGTCAATTTTTGGAGAGACTAACAATTATTTTTAAAAAATTTGATCAATGAATTCATTTGTCAGAAAAGGGGATTGAATTTTCTATTTCAAAAAATAAAATTCCCTTAGAAAATAAAATGATTTATGATATGATACATTTCATATATAATTTCATTACAAAACAACTAAGTCACATAATCGAAATCAATTTCATCAAATTACAAATAATTTTTTAAAATTTCAAACAAGCTCTAACATGTACAAATCATACATTCATACAATAAATTTCTATGAAAAAAATTATAAAACAAGTAAATACACAAATAAACTACATATACTACATCAAATTAAATTCCATAAAAATTAACATTTTTAGAATGAGTTAAAACAAAAAATGGACAGTTTTGCTTACTTGATGTGGGCAATTCTAAAAAAAAAATGAACTATTAGCGAGGAGAAGAAGAAGAAGAAATGGGGGGAGGGGGGTCGTTTTGTCAGGTCATAACTTAAATCATACTGGCGGATTTACTGACAACTATTAGCGACAAATTTATTCCGTCGGTAATACTATCTGTAAAATGACACGTCATTTTTTTCTTTCTTTCCTTCTTATCCTACTGTCATTTCCTCAGTATACACCGACAAACAATTTTCGTTGGTATATATTAAGGAATATAACAAGAGCATATTTCATCGGTAAATATCACTACAATATACTGACATAATTGTTTTTGTTGATAATTCCATTTGTATTTGCAATTTTCTGGCTGTGAAAGATATCCAAAATACCTTTTTTTATAATGACTTTGAAGAGGAAGTCTATATATCCTTATTTTTACCTAGTTATTCTTGATCTTATTTACCATTTACGCAAGTCACATTATAATCTTAAGGAAGCTTCTTCAAAATAGGTTGAGTAATTACTCGGTGTTAGATTTATGAAATCTCAGGTTGACACTCTTTATTTTCCTTTCATAAAGGCGCTTCTTTTATTTTCATCTTTATTTATGTTGATGATACCATTCTGACTAAAAATGATCCATAAGCCATTACATATGTAAAATCTTTTCTCCACTCATAACCTCAAGTTAAGGAACTTGGTCCTCTCAAATATTTTTTTTTTTGTATTGAGGTTGCACATTCCAAGAAAGGAATTTACTTAAATCAATGTAAATATGATATAGAGTCACTTCAAGATGCGAGTCTCATTGCAACTAGATTTACTTCTCATCCTATGAAACATAACCTTAAACTTAATGTTATTGATAGTGATGTTCTTTCTGGTCCTCAAGTCCATCATAAACATGTTGGACTTTTTATTTATCTTATTATTACAAGGCATGATATAGTTTTTGATGTGAATGTTCTCAATCATTTCATGTATCATACTCGACAACCTCATTTACATGTAATTCATAACTCATCACTTATTATAGTACCTCAAACAGACTTTAGGATAAATTATTTTTCTTCTCACATCAAACTCCCTTCAACTTATTGTTATTATGACTTAGATTGGATAAGTTGTCTGATAACTCGTCATTCAACCATCCTCTTGTGTATTGTTTTCTAGTTCAAGTCCCATATCTTATAAAACCATGAAGCAAACAACTATCTCTCGCTTCTCCGTGGAAGCCAAATATCATGTCATAGCTTACACAACTTGTGAGTTGTTATGGTCTCATTCATTGTTGGCTGATTTTGGCATCATTATTTTCATACTTACTCCCATTTATTATGATAATCAGATTGACTTACATAATAATGCACATTATGTTTTTATATGTGTACTTTCATATTTATAGCTTGATGCAATCATTGAATAATTATTCTTATCTTGACATAATCACATTTTATCTATTTTGAGTTTACTTTCTCTCTTCTATATTGATTGACAACTATATTTATCTAAAGAGTTATATTACACCTTACAAAAGACTTGAGATTTTCTTTGTAATCTATTATTGTGAGTGAGTGTTGTTTTTATTTTTATAGTAAAAAATATTGATAGAGTGTAAATGGCATTATAATCATTTGAATATTCAGTTGTGAACTTTCATGTGATCTCATGTAGGTTTTGATCTTCATCCCAAAAAAAAATACCATTTATGTTTTGACTTTGATCTTATATAAAGGTCATATAGGTTTCAATATTTATCCCATAATAAGAGTGTTAGGTCTCGATTTTGAGTCCATGAAAAAGATCATGACCAATTTCAAATTTTTTTTCCTATAAAAAAAAATATTTGTTAGGTTTTGATCTAGAGAAAAAAAATCATATTTAAAGGTTTGGATCTTGAGTCTATAAAAAAGATTTGAATGTAAAAAATATGGTCTATTCCGTGAAGCGGGTTGCATATGCTAGTAGAAGCCCAAATTTTCAGCTTAGGTAGTGGAGCATGTGGTTAGTGCTGAATTATTATAAAATTCACATATAATTTATCCTTTCTTATCTCTTTATTGTTGCCTTACTATTTTTTTTTTATTGTTGAAGTGTGGTTTTTTTTGTTTTCAAACTTGGAATTTTTTGTGTGGATGTTGTTGTATTCTTTATGTTTGTTTGATAAAAACTAATTATAGGTTAAGTTTTCATAACACCTAATTTACCTCTTATTTTTTAGGTGTTTTGGATCATTCAATGAAGTGGTGTGATAATAATTCTCTGATTTATTATAAATAAACAAGATTATTAAAAGTTTTGAAGTTTTTATTTATCTCATTCAATGATTTATATTCATTTCTACAATTAATTTTTACGTGTAAAAATTAAGAAAAATCATTTCAATTTGATGACTATATTTTGCTTTCTCATTATAATAATCTATTTATTTTTCATTGTGTTGAAATTAATATGTTTTATATATACTTATTTTCAATAAAAAAACATTTCAAAATCCAAATTCTAAATTTGTTCAAACACCTATTCTATTTTATCCTAATTTTTTTATATATAACTTCAACCTACTTCAATCATGTTTGTTAATTGCAATTAATTTTTCATAAAATTATTTATCAATTAAAATGAAAAAATATCATCAAGAGTATAAAATTAAAATGAAAAAAAAATAAAATTTCAAGATAAGTGAATAAATGAAACATTGATGAATATAAAAAAGAAAATCATATCTTAATTATTAATGGATTGATTAAAATAAAATAAGGATGTAAATGATACATAATTAAACTAATAGATTGTAATAGACGTTTGAATAGGTTAAGGGACTTTGAAGTTCATTGTTCATTTTTTTTATCGTGTCTTCACAAATAAATATGTAATATATATATCTTAAATAAAAATTGACAACATGATTTATTTTTCTTAACAAACAAAAAAACAATAATAAATATACTAAGAAAATATTTGCACTAAATGATCTAGATAAAAACTTATCTCTTCTAGTTTCTTACCCTTCATATTCATTAATTGGTTGTGCTTGGTTATTTATTTATTTATTTATTTAAGTGGTGCTAATACTTAATAATTGGGGAAGTGTGGATGAACGTGATTGTTAAGAA
>Ga0307510_10004179_pt1 | contig 16963 bp, 17 predicted proteins | sample 12_EM_MG_FD_207224 | JGI IMG/M metagenome (GOLD analysis project Ga0307510, IMG submission 207224) | Populus trichocarpa ectomycorrhiza microbial communities from riparian zone in the Pacific Northwest, United States - 12_EM | ecosystem: Host-associated > Plants > Roots > Unclassified | place...
TCATTTTCCCAGTTACTAAATATCTGACGCCAACTATTTGCTTCCATAGTACTACTGTAGTGCCACTGCCCTGTGCGGCAGCATTATCCTGCCTGAACACTTCCAAGAGCTCGCTTATCATTTGAGCTTTATGTTGAGGGTCAAAAGGCAAAAATTATATTCGGATACGGGGAATCGAACCCCGAGCTGCCGCGGTCACGGCACCGCGATTGCGAAATCTTTGGTGTCTGTGTGAGAGGCGGCAATGTTAGCCGTTACACCATATCCGACACAAATGTCCGCGCCGGAAAAGACATTCTCGATCTTGTGGCGCCCCTCCCAGCTCCGAGTCAATCGTTACAGTACTGCCAGTGTAGATCATGTTTCCAATCATCCACCATAATCCGCCGCTTTATTCATCAGATGCGTAAGTTCTTTTTGTTCTTCTGTTAGTGAACGATGAATTGCCATCATCGTCATCTCGATAAGTTCTATGGCTCGAACTGTCGGCATTTCTCAGCTTCCACGCTCATCCGATGTCGTTGTCAGCAAAGCACCCCATCGCTCACCACAATATATTTTTGATCCCAGACCTATCTGTAGGCCCTTACGTCACTTTCGGGGGACGGAAGGGGGGGTGAGAAAGAAGGCCGACAAAGGTCTACCTTTTTTCTACCATCGCCTTCGTGAGCTGTCCAGTATTTCATACACAGATTGGGATCTCCGTTGACAAGAACCTTGATTAACATGGCGTTGATGATCTGTCGAAAGAGTTGTCAAGGTGAGAGTCACCGATTCGTAAGAGCAAGGAGGGGCGACGCGCGTTCCGAGTCGAATGTTGATTAGCACCACTGCGTCGGTCAACCCGGTTGCTTGTCCATGTCCAGAAAAATGACGCGCAAGACTGCACGAGTATGGTTGGTTGGAGACAGATGACTTTGGCGCGGTGCGCCCGCCAGACGGCGACGATGTGTGTGTCTCGCGCGCTGATGCGGTTCGCGAATCGCTTCCCCGTAATAGCCGAAATGTCATGCATTCCCCAGGTGTGGGGAATCCTACCCCCGAAGCGAGCCGCTGGCCTAAGCTAGATCTGAACGCTCTTCTCTTAGCCCGTGAGCGCTCTGAAACTTGTTGCTTTCAAAAAACGAAGAAAAGGGAAAGGATCCAGCTCATCCTCTTGTTATGATGACGCGGATGGAGAAAAAAAATTGTTGTTTTTGGGGCGGTGCTGTTAGTGACGTGGGTAGGCGGTGGACGCATGGGCTTGCTTGGCCATGGAGAGTTAGCCCAAGTCAATCGATCATTTGTCTTCGAGTCCATCTGTTAGTGGCGCACTGGGGTTGCTCACCCCTGCATAGCTCGGCGGCCGCCTCTGATCGATTATGATTAACTCCGTAAGTTCAATCACCGCGCCAAACCAAACCCACGCACTTATCAATCAATTTCGATCCACCAATCAATTTGCTTTCCTCCGTCAACTGAGCCGAGAACCACTGCATTAGATAGACACAGCTGTCATCCAATCCACCCATCACCCACCTGTCTTCTCGCTTCTCGGAGGTATAAGGTCAGATCACAGTACGCAATCCTGATTTCTCAAACGACGCAGCATTGCAGTCAGGGACATTTATGAACCCCTGAAAATCGGTCATGTGCTTACCTCAACCTGGATGCCATCGGCCGCCATTTGTCTTTCTTTGTCTTTGCTTTTGTCATTGTCATTGTCGGCCGTTGAATGGCCCGAGGCCGGCGGAGACATCGTGTGCTGTGCTGCAGTGAGTCAGTGACTGTGTAGCCGAGACATGGATAATCAGGTACAGTACTTCCCGAAAGGACACAGTAGCCGAAGTGTCGCCAAAGCCTCAACTGAGGTACTGTACGCGTCATCCATCGGCAGAAAGGATTGAACGAAAGTAGACGCATCCTGCGCGGTCGAGGGTGCTACAGTCAGCAAGAGGCCCCGCATTGACGCGACGACCCCACGCTCGTGACTCAGGGTAAATACTGGCCAAGCCCGCCACTTCAATACTTCACGCGCTTCACGATCCGCCCAGAGATACAGTTTTCCACACCGAGCCTCGGCGAGCCACCCAATCTGACGAAAAAGGGAAGAAAAAGAGCCAATCGGTGCCTTCGCTAATCCTGACACCTGACAGATGCGGGGTGCACAACTTCTCTAAGGTGAGATTCTAACGCATCTCGGAGCCGCATCGTGGAGTTCGATCTCTCTCTTAGCATCCCTAAGAGCTGATCAGGAAAAGCCGCATCAGCCTATACAAGACGACGCTTGACGGAGCCAATCGAGGACGAACCCCTAGTCGTGAGCACATGCTAGATCAACGTTTATGGCTGCTCTGTTTTTCAAAGGAATCACGAACGGATCGCAGCAACAAAGGTGGATCAGGTGGACGCAAATGATACGTCATTTTCTAGATGATGGTACATCGCAAGTCGGTAAGGATGTCCTTAAGAGTGGGCCATGACGTGGGTTAGCAACTGAACTACATGATGTATCCGGGACAAGGACATTGGGCTCTGAGTAGGTCGCCTGCTTACGACGACGTCCGCGGACATGAAGAAGGGCACGGTGCTGGTTGCACTGTAGTAGTGTTCATGCATGCTAGACTTGCACTCTCGTCGTGAAGGTCAAGAAAACGTGCACTCTTGGTAAGTGCGAATTGACAGGAACAGGAAGATTTGTGGTGACAGAGACAACGTCAGAAAGACGCTACAGTCATTAAGGCGTTGAAGGGAGCTGAGACAAGGCGAGGTGTGAGAACCCCCGAGCCATGACGAGAAGCAGACTGGAATGAAGCAATCACGAGAAGGCGGATAGATGTCCCGAAGTCGTTCGATGATAGGCGGTGCCTGCGAGGGGCGCCAAATGGCTAAGTAAAAAAGTAGCTGGGCCTCGGGCTGGCTGGTTCCGAGGCTCGGCTCCAAGAATACAGGAAGATCACGTGGTCCCGCCACCAGGCTCTCCTAAATATGCGCCGTAACTTGCTCTTGCTCTTGCTGTTAAGAGTCCCCACTTCCTGCGCATCTTTCATCTTGTAATGACCAAGCGACCCAATAAACCCGATGAAGACATTGCAAAGTCAAGGGTGAAACAGAAAGTGGTGTTGCGAGACGATGAAGGGCAACAAGGATGTCAAGGAAAGGTTGTGGAAATGCACACCCTACCCATCCCACACACTGACACCGACGTGCAACTGGGACCATCCTCCGAGTCACCCACCAGCCAGGTGGCGAGTCACGTCATCAAGTTTGAGGCTGCTGACGTCCCTGCTAGTAAGATGGTGGGGGACCGATGGAAACCTGGCGAACTTTCGTCCTTAGATAAGGAGGTCCTAGAATGCATCTCATGGGGAGACCGTGAGGAGTGCCGTGCTGATATACTCCCAGTTATCCTCAGAAGGATCGCCCGTCAGGCCAGTAACAAGATCTCTATCAAAGAAGCAATGGATCTCTTAAGCAATAAATGGCTTCAGAGGACCCTGACTGCATGTTGGAAACGTGGGTCGTTCGAGGATATCCGCTGTCTCAGTGAGTGCCGCCTATATCTTCCCCATAAACAACCTCGCATGACTTGTTTTCAACTCAGATTTTATGCAAAACACATCGCCCGTAGTCAACCCACCCACAGATGTGGAAATGGACACCATGTTCATCCAGGGACCCCAGGACACTGACATGCCAGGAATTTCCCCTTCCACCAGCCAGCCCGACCTTGCGGTTGCTGGCGAGCCTACGAGTGAGGTGGTCGAGGACAAGCGGAAACCCGATGACCATGTGGCCTTAGATGCACAGATCAACAACACCTTCGAATCAATACTGTTGGACCAGCGGACGCCAATCCTGGACTTCACACTCTTGGCTCTCCTTATGGAAAATTCCAAACAAATTGATCATGAAATCACCGTGGTGGATGCAAGCAACATGGTCGATCAACATGGTTGGCTTCGGGATTTCCTGGTTGCTGAGTGGCACAAGAAATCGTTCACCAAAGTTCGCTGTCTCAGCGAGTGTCCTCTGTGTATCTTCCCCGTGGACACGTCCACCTGACCTGTTTTCATCCAGAAATCCTACAACCTGCATCGACCATATCTGTTCCATCCGACGATGACGATACGCAGTCTGGTCCTGGTAGGATGTCGTTCTCGAGTCTGACATGTTACTGACGCCTCGATAGTAACCGAAGAACCTTGGAGAACACCATTTATAGGCAAAGCAGCACAGGTACTCCTCGAGACGATTTCGGTGTACTTCGTCCAAGAGGATGTATGTGCACGACATGCCAACATTGTGAATTCCTCGGGCACCGGGAAGTCGCGTATGGTTGACGAGCTTGGGAAGACCATTATCACCGTGCCTATATGCTTGCGCGATCCACAATGTAAAGGTTTGATTTACCATCGTTGTCTCGGTTTGCATGTACGATTAACGTGCTCATAGGATATCCGCCTTCCGATACAGCGCTGCGCAAATGGTTACTTTCTTTAAACATAAAGAAGCAGAAGGACGCAACGAAGCTGCTCCACGGTTTCCTGTCCTCGCTTCTCAATGTTACGTTGCAGCGGCTGGAGGCTATTGAAAATGGTGATACCCTTTATAATTACTCCTGAAATCAAGACCTAACAGTTTTGCAGATCCAACAGTGTCGGAGCAGATCCCCAGGGGGCCTGGAAGCGAAAGTGTTAAACAGCGACAGAACCTGCTGGCGTATCGGTTTCGCAACAAAATGACAGAAGGTCAAAGTTCTAAAGAGGTGAACCAGTACCGTAGATCATTCTTCGGAAGAGGTAACCAGACAGGCCGACGAGGTGCGTTTCCGTGGTTGTTCTTCACCATTTGAGGATGACCATCCATCAAGTTCGCGAAAGTCGCTTCAGAGATCAATACCGTACATCGCGCGTCTGTTGGCAAGTTACTCTACTTATCACAATTTCTTGGAGCTCACTTTGGTGACAGGCAATGTCGAAAATAGAGTCGTAGAAGCAGGGACCAAACTCAAGAACTTCATAGACAAAGATGGCGACATATGCTCAATAAAAGATGGTATGAAGCGGCCTCTCGTTGTCCTTGGATTTGACGAGGCGCAACATCTCACGGAGTCCCTGGACGATCGAAACTGGTCCATATACTCGGAGTTACGCCGCTGCTTGTGCCGGGTCCTTGGCCTTCCTATCTTCACTCTATTTCTGTCGACGGCAGACAAATTCCGTCTTTTCACTCCGGACAGGAAATGGCACTCATCCTCTCGGGTCATGCTCGGCTATAAACATGTTTTACCTCCCATCACAGAGACCGGTTTTGATCAGTTTGCATTACCCGCGATAGAAAATCAGACCACATTGGACGAAGTCGTGGAGGATAAGTGGATTTGTAGCTTAGGGCGTCCTTTGTGCGTGTTTCTTGCTTGTGGACTCTGTTGGAGACTCATGTCGGACTTCGTGTAGGTTTGCCTCCCGTTATGCCGTTTCTAGTCCACATGGTCCCATTCGAACTAGGATCCTGCACTTTGCTACTCAGAAGTTACTGGGTAGTCACGGCGACATCAATGTGGATGCTGGTCCCACATTGGTAACCCGCCTTGACCAGTCCCTTGCATGTTTATCTGCGCGGTTCCCTCTGGAGTTCGATTTTTCTGACCCAAATGCGCGATCCCTAGTGCGCAAGCAGATCGAGCATCATATGCGACTCTGCACTATAGCCACAAGTGACTTTGAGGAGTTTTTCACCACAGTTGGTTCAGAACCATTACTCGCCGAGGCCGCCACCGAGGCCATGGCCAGTGGCGAAACAAACCCTATACAACAACTATCGATTCACATGGGCAAAAGTTGCATCAACCACGGCGAGCGTGGTGAACTCGTTGCGGCCCTGCTTGTCATGCAGGCCCGTGATGCACTGACGGGAGATAAGGGGAGCAGAAGGTGGGTGCATGTTTGTGACTTCATGAAAAGCTTGCTTGGAGACTCTGCACGCATCAACGTCGCCTTGCCATCGGTCACGTTTTCTAAGGAGGAACATCGACCGCTCGCAGAGACGTTCAAGGGCGCTCGCATGTGGTTCAATCATGTTATCAAGATTCGAGACACCGATTTGATCAACGTGCGGTACTTGTGGAAGTTCATTTCGCGTGGTGCCATGATACTCTGCGCGAATAGCTAGCGTGGGGTCGACATCGTACTGCCCGTTTGTTTTTCGGGCAATGTACTCTCCCGTCGCACAGTGACGGCAATACTCATTCAAGTGAAGAACGACGCGAATTTTGGGGAAGGGGTTCATGGCCACCTTTTCGACGCGATGAACCCATTTACTATCAAGCTATTCAACGAGAAGAGTCAGCCGCTCCCAATTATTCGGATGGTGTTTGCCCTTGCCTCTCAAACACCTGCGGTAACATATGATGCTCTCTCAACGGGGGCCGGGCCGTTCACACAATATGCAAATGAGAATAAGAAGGATGAGAAATGTGGTCGAGCAAAGGGCTCCTGGTCGACCCGATTCACCCACGTACAAGCCCAAAGGATTCACCTCTTATGACATTTGGTGCGCAGGGACTTCTCGCAAGACATTCCCAATCATCAGTGCCGACGAAGACGCATATCAAAGACTGCTGAATCGCACTCGGTTTCTTGGCCAAGAATATGCTGTGAACGGAATCCACAAAGTAGAATATCCTGATGGGGTAGAGAAGAACAAAAGCGCACTTTTACGCAACTTTAATCCCCTTGTTGAGAAAGGAGATGAGCATCAGTCGTTTTGTAAAGAAGATCCAGAGGAACAGGGACATATAGGTAATTCCCCCGACAAAGGAAAGGAAAAGCAGGGTGGGTAAACTGTATCGCAGCTGCTGCGCCTAGTGGTATTCGCTTCAAGGCTTTGTGTCGATGGATTTGACAACTAGTGTACGAGATGTACTGTAGGCCGAACGACCGTAGAAATGATTCTTTGCCAGCTTTTGGCGCTCGCCTCAAATCGAATCTCCCATCGTTACGCGTATAATATATCCGGAGAAGATTTATTGCACACAATACATTACAAGTTACTTCGAAGTTGCGACGCGGCCCGCACGTCTCAATACAGTCGTGGGCATCAGGTCGCCGCTGGAAAAAGAAGAGATGTATATCAAAGGAAGGAACGCTTTCCTGGATAGATGCCATCACTCTCAAATCTACGCTTTCGCGATCCATTGAGAGAACTCCGAGTCGCTCCCATCCTGAACGAAATCTGGCAGGCCAGAGCTTTCACTGTTGGCACTGTACTCGGCCAGGAGTCCTTGGAGAAACTCCCTTCCGGCCACAGGCGCTTACCGCTCACTGGCAATACCCCGCAACTATATGGCTGCTCTCGAAAGATTGCAAGAAAACCTATGAGCATGCACAACAGTGTTAAATCAGTTTTCGAGCTACTCGAGCACCGTGCGAATAAATGTTCTGATCGTCCTAGAGCCATTGTGGCTCAGGACGCAGATGAGTTCCGACCCGAGCGACCTCGACGAATCGAATACAGAGACTTGTTGTGCAGCACCATGGAAACTATTTGAGCGGGGCATACCTCGTTCGGGTTTGTCGCAGGATCTGCATAGGCAAGCACCTGGCGAATGACACACTCTTAGCAGCACAGCGCGGATGCTGTGGGCGGCAAAATTCGAGGGTGTCTGGGACGAAAATGGAGAGGTGCCATTAAGACATGGACACGCATTTATGGACCAAGCAGCATGTGATTCTGATCATTGCGATTAGACCGTGCGGTATCATGGAATGTCAGGGAGTGAGAACATCGCGGCGCGACGCCACTGATACCACATTGCGGGATTGCGCGGGATAAATAGGCGGGTTCTTCCTGAATTTCATCCATGGGCAGATGGGGCAATTGAAATGAAAATGGTTTCGTGATGAAAAACTCGAAGCCGTGAATCACGACGGTTTGGTACTGTACCCATGTTTTACGTGTAAAACCTCTTACAAGGATCCTTGTTAGGACATCAGTTCCGAGTCGGGCGCATTAAGAGTGAGACGACAAACTGGCGTACTGTAAACCCGTATTAAAATAAACGGCAAGTTCCAGGATTGTGACATCGGAACAAAACGGCGGTGACAATAAATGTCACCGTAGTCTAATACCAGACCAGCTAAGCTACTGCTAAGTAAGCTCTTCTTCGGCGGCGGCGGCCAGGGTCAAAGTCGCCCTTTTGATTGCTGACTAAGTTACGGTATCTCCCGGGCTCACACTTGACTCCCGACCCCACAACTGTCATGCAGCAGGCCTAACGTACTCCAACCGAGCCTTCAACTGGGGAGGAGAAATCATCATCACCCCACCTGTCGTGTCGTCACCGCTCCACCGGCACATTACGTGGACGTTGGCAACTGGAATTCGTAGTCATTTTCTCGAAATCACACGCCACTTTCCGACAGCCACGCAGGATCATGCTCAGGCTTCTTACCCGTTCAAGCTTTCTCTTCTTGCGTGATGCAGGGTCATCGAGGTCCCGTGTTCAACTACTCGTCCGCCCTGCGCGGCGTAGAAACATCCACAGACCGGGGGCAATTGCACTCCCGACGCCACCCCCTCTTTCAAATCTGGCAACTTCGCATTCGAAAGATGCCGACGACGCCGCTCGTGACTGGCTAATCCGTTTCAAAGGAAGTCCAATACCTCGAACGGCGGTGGACATCGCTTTTTCCCGAAGTTCCGGTCCTGGCGGCCAGGTTTGTCTACATTCGTCTTTTTACATCCGCATCGCATCGATCGAACACCTGCGATGGCGAACAGAACGTCAACAAAGTAAATACAAAGGCAACAGTGCGATGTGCCTTGGACTCGCCTTGGATACCCCCATGGGCTCGTGATGCCCTCCGACAGTCGGTCTGTTCTGGCGTCTATCCGCTGTCGAATTTTTTTTCTTCGTTTCTCGCGCTGATATGTGAATGAATATAGCCCTATTTTGTCAAATCAACACGTTCCATTCTGGTGTCATCCACATTATCTCGCTCGCAGGCACAGAATGTTGATGACTGTCTATCAAAGGTACGAACGTATCAATGGTTCCGTTCCGATGGCACCCGACCCGTGACCAAACCCACCATTTGTTGTAGTTGCATGCCCTGATTCATTCAGCGGCATCCCGGGCAATCCAGAATGAGCCGTCCGAAGAACAGAGGGAACGTGTGAGGGAGTTAGAACGGAAAGCGAACGCGCAGCGAAGGCTGCAAAAGGACAAACGCAGTCAGGCGAAGAGACAGAGGGCAAATCCCAGGCTTGATTGGGACTGAGTTATTCTGTTTTCCTTTCCCTCTGGTTTCCTTTGCGTATGGTCCGGAAATGATCGATGATCCTTTCGACCAGTCAATACGTCAAAAAATTCCTTGTCGTCGTTTGTGCCATCTAACCGAAGAGCAGGGACCGTTTCATAAGCAACGTTTTTCCATGGCACACACAGCAAATGTGGTAGCAAGCGTTTGTCACGTTTATTCCTATACACATCTACTTCAGTGTCGGAACATTTTCGGTACGATAAGGGGTCGATCGTGCGTGCCCGGCATCTCAGCCTATACGAAGGATCAGTGGTTAGTTGCGTCCACCTCCGTTCTCGTGCCATCGTCCGCGCGCAGTTACCGAGGTGAGACATCTTAGTTTACCCTTCGTAACACCTTTGCTGACCTAGTGTAGTACTTTGTTATCGTGTCTACACAGGTGAATAAAACCTTAGTTCTCGTGCCATCGTTCGCGCGCAGTTACTGAGTAGACACAAGCCCGCGCACGCGCACTCGAACTCATCTACATTCTTCAGAACGGCAGAACGGCTTCGACAGCCCCTCTCCCTCCTTCCCGCCGGCACATATTGCAGAATATGGCGATCCGCGCGATCACGTGATGAAGCTCCAACCAACTCCTTAGTTTGTCTAAGGCGTCGGGCGTGTTTTGACAATTCGAAATTGGCGGGGTTTTGAGGACTGGACGATATAGGAGGTCAACTCTGCTCTTCCTTTACCTTTCCCTTGACCAACGACAAAAATGCCGAGGATTACTCTGCGAGATTATTGGCCACATACGACACTTGTTAAGGATGTGAAGGCGGCTCTCTTCGAATTTCTTGGGACGACCATGTTTTTACTCCTAGGGTTTGGCGGCGCGCAGGCGGCGCATGAAGCACAGGGGTCGACCCTCGAGCAGTCGCTCTATATCGCGACAGCCTTTGGGCTTAGCTTGCTCGTCTCTGCCTGGTTCTTTTTCCGCACAACAGGCGGCCTTTTCAACCCGGACGTCACCCTCGCGCTGTTCCTTTGTGGCTGCGTTGGGCCGACAAGATTCGTTCTGTACTGCATCGCGCAAATGACCGGTGCGATTGCCGCGGCAGCCATCATACTCGGACTTACTCCCGGTCCTGTGACGTACAAGTACGTGTTGCAACGCTTTTCTCGCTCCTCCCCTTTTCACCCCGCACTTCCATTCCCTTCTCATCGCGCTGTTACTCGCCCTGTATTACTGGTACGACATGCGTTAACTTCCACACTTAGCACAGTACTCGCTCCGAACGTCAACCGCGCCCAAGGCGTGTTTATCGAGATGTTCATCACTGCTACTTTCTGTCTTGCCGTCCTGATGCTGGCGGTCGAAAAGCATGGCTCAACCCCCTTTGCTCCGGTACGTCGTAGCCCTACTCCTCACGGAACAAGTCCTCGTTCGCCCGTAGCCAAAGCTAATTGTCCAACCCGTGGCGAAATAGATCGGCGTGGGCCTGACGCTCTTCGCGTGCCATCTGTGAGTGGGCCAATTCAGAATTCCTGGCACGAGATCACGTTATTTGTTTCTGACGCCATGAACGTTTGTTAGATTCGCTGTGCCCTACACGGGTGCTGCCGTGAACACCGCGCGTGCCTTTGGACCGGCTGCGGTGTCGGGGTTCCCGAACGACTCGCACTGGATCGTAAGTCCAGTCCTTCGTGACCCACATTTTTTCCTTTTTTCGTCGTACCTGTTTCCTCTTTCTACTTGGCGCGCGAAATTGAAATTTCTGGGGAGAAAAGAGAAAAGGAAACCGATAATCACCCTTGACCCACATATCTCCCCGCACGCCAAGAGACATGATATAAGACCAGTTTAGAGATGCTGACACGCGTATGCGACAATTTCACACACAGTACTGGCTGGGCCCATTTCTAGGCTCGCTCCTGGGCAGCACATTCTATGTCATTTTGAAACAGTACGTCATATTCCTCGCCCCCATGCGTATCACTTGCTATTCGAGAGGGCCTGGGCGCTGACGCAAAGGGACGATGCTCGTTTTACTTTGATATTCCTTTGGGCTCCACAGTTACCAATACTGGACCCTCAATCCTGGGCAAGAAGACACTGAACCCAAGCTGTCGCCTCGAGACCCCGTGAGCGCCATACGCGCCGATGAGCGTGGTGGTAGTAGTATGAATAGAAACAACGTGGTGTGATGGGGCGGCGCTGCACACGCTCTGGTCAGAAGACTCGATGATGACGACTTCGATTGTTTTTGAAAAAGCTCAGACTCTGTTTTATTTTGCTCTCCGCTCCTGTTTCGGATCGTGGACTTGTCAGTACCTTGTTGTAACATTGTGACACGACTTTCTCATATGTATGTATATGTGTATGTATCCCTAAGCACATTAAACCTCGATTACTACTACCTACTCCGGGCACCGCCCATGGCCCAACTTGATCCCACGCTTACCGTGGCGTTCGCAGCTCGCGGAGCACAGAGTTGTCTCATCCTAAAAGAGCTTAGCATACCGTGATTTCGTCACCAGCGCTTAAAAATAGATCCTCGGGCTGCGCAGTAGTGTTGGTGCCACTTTTTTTTTTCTTGGCTTTGCTTTGGAAGCGCCTTGCGCCCTTGACAAATTGCTGACATCTCTGATTAATGTAAACTTGGCTGTGCGGAGCGGATCGTGCACGTGGGGCGTGCGCGGCTGCACTTGATCGCAAAGTGCAGACGGGATTAGGAAGGCAAAGGGCATGCCGAGTGCCAAGCGAAGGGTAGAAAATGACGACATTACGAGAGCGGTCGGAAAAATATTGGGAGGTGGTACTGAAAAAAATTCGAATTGAATTGCAAAAAAAGGAGGGTCTTGGGACCTACGTGCGTGCGTGCGTAACGTACATACATACATACGGCTGACTGACTGACTCGGACCTTATCCAAATGGTGAGCTCACCCTATCTAGTATGTATGACGACGACGATGACGAAAAAAAACGATGATGCGTTGACGAGACGACGTTGGATCAGTTTTTCCCTTTCCACCCAGAAAAACAAATTGTGATGCGTTGTTTTCGTGTGCACGTGTGAGTTTTGAAATGCGCATGCCAGTTGCGCGTGTACGTTGCGTGGTCTGGTCTTTTTTCGATTGCTCGCGACTCGGAGGGCGTGGGCAGTGAGATCGCGTGAGAGCCAGTCAGCCAGCCGCTGTCAGCCGCAGTCAGCCAAGCCATGAGAGCCCCGCGCGCGACGGGTGTATTTGTGTCAGTGTCATTGTCAGTGGCGCCTGCCTACAATACAACAACGAGATCAATACAGTACCGACGCCCGTGACCAACCAGCCTCCGCTCCGAACGCTGACTTTTTGCCCAGACTTCCTTAATTCAAACGTTCACCTTTATTCGTCTCCTGGAATATGTGTGTGTGTGTGTGTGTGTGATGCTGTGTACGTCAGGATGAGAGAGCACGACGCTGGCAGCTGTCATGTCACGGACTCGGACCATTGGCACGGACGGTCTTGCGCGAGCACCCCCGTCCGACCTCCGACGATACCGGGATTGTGGCTTATACGAGCGAGAGGGCCGCGGCCCCTTCCTTGTACCTTGCACATGTGGACGGAAGGATCTTTCGTTCGTTCGTTCGTTTCCGTTCGACGTTCGTTCAACAAAAAAACGTCCCATAACGTTCGATATGTTTGATCCGAAAAGTCCACAGCCGACTATGCCGCTTCAGTTGGAATTACCGTACAAGTGGTAGGCTGCAACAGCCAGCCCACCTGCGACTTATATAATCGGTCATCCCGTCGTTACGTCGTCGTCGTCATCATCGACCTTGCCGATATTAACCCAAACAAAGAAGCATTGTTGTTGTGAGGTGATACCTCAACCCAACGCTGCCAATCGGGGCAAACGATCGTCGCCCCTGTGATGATCCCTAGACCAACGGTCGATGGTTAGTTATCAACAAACCTGAAGAAGCACGCTAGTACAATACGAGTAAATGAGAGAGTTGCGCACTGGCAGGCACAGGCATGCAGGGGCTGGCCCATCCGTCTGGGTTTTGGGTCCAAGGTGATGCGCAGATGCGGGTTGCGCGCGTTGCGTGATCATATGGTATATGGTATGATTACGAATTTACGATGATAGATGGATGATAGATGGATGATGATGGCGTCCTCGGCAGTCGCGGCTACAATAGCAGGCCATTCATTGGCAATTTAAACGGCCGGCATTGGAGGGGCATCTAGTCTGGGCATGGCATTGGGGGCATGTGGTACAAGTAATGTATGCGGCACACGGGGTGGGCGCAAAACAAAAAGTTTTCCACGACAGAATGTGTGGTAAAACGAACGAGAACGAGTGAACGAAAAGGAAAGATTAGATTTTCAGGGCATCTTGTCCAATCCAATGAGTTGGTTCCGTTCGCGGCGCGGGGTTGGGGTTCCAGACCACGCACACGCACGCTGCGCGTCTCCCCTCCCGCCCTCACTGGCAAAGCTTCCATCCATACTGTACCCTAAGCCTAAGGTATAAGGGTCCGATTGCAATTTGCCATCACCACATTACTTGCCCACCCACGTTCCCACTGCCGTATGGGGGGGCCACACGGCACCCCTCGTTGCTCGTAGGGCGATCGGTGGGAAATATTAAGCACTTTTGCATATTTGTGGCTGGCTGTGCACACACACCCAAGCCCCAACTCGGAACCCTTTGCACCCGCACCTGGCACCTGGCACACTCGTGCCAGTGGTGGTGGGTGATGGCTAGTTTGGTGGCTGCTACAGGGCCTAACTTGCAATATTCCACAAGCGATCTCTGTGAGACCGTCTTATCGTCCGTCCTTTTGTTTTGGTCTCCTTTTCATCAATTCCAAATTTGTATATATAGTTAATCGTCCGTTGTTGTTAACACAGGACAGGATATGATGGGAGAAGAAGAGATGGGGGTAAGGAGGGGTATACGTGCGCTTACAAAACCTACAACAAGGGTGATTAAGAAAACGCCAAGGATACAATACAGTTACAAGTACAAATGCGATGGTGGGGGTGGTGCCAGTGATGGGTGGCGGTGACTTTGATATCGACCGGCGAGAGAGAAAGCACACATCTCGTCATCCGGTCGGTCGCGTTCCCGCCCCAGAAGTCGAAACAGAAACAGAGATACGTATCAAAAGAGTCAAGAGCATCAAAATCAGTACAGTCATCCGTAAATCATGTAATCGCGCGCGCAATCATCCAACAACGTCAGCATAACAGCGTCAGCGTGTCAGCCGTCTACACCGCCTTTGCTTCATCAACAATACCGTACTATTACCCATTCGAACCCGCAAAAAAATTTCCCAGTATTCTCACTCACTTGACTCGTGTGCGAATATTAGTCAATGTATGAGTGGATGGGAAATGCAAGGGCAGGAAAGAGGGGCTGTGGGTAGGGCCTGGTTTGGGCGGGGCAGGGCAGGCGGGGGCTGAGCGCAGGAGCGGTGCAACGTTTAACCGTTCACCGATCCCGTGCACTCGTCAATACACGTCTCACGACGTATGCATCGGAGGCGAGCCCGACGCGGATCCAGCAAGACGCTTCCGAATCGGTGGGTCCTACAAAAAATAAAATAAAAAAGGTCGAGTCAGCGCCAAGTTGTCCGAAAAGGGTTATACAATAATTTTGTAAATTTGGGTTTTTCTCCAAGCCCCCCCAAAAAGAAAATAATAATAATAAAAAGGGATCGGGAAACCCCGCTTTTCACCACCCGGGTTACCCGGCAGGGGAGGGAATGCGAAAATGCCGGGTTAACTACAGTAAGGAACAGGTGGGATATGGGCGAATCTTGATGGGGGACAGCTCGGGTTGGATGGAAAGATATTGGATTGGGTGGGATAGACGATAAACTTACCTCCGAATCCCACGATCGTGCGTGCTTCCGCGCGGGCGATCCGCCGACGCTGACGCTCGCACTGGATGTATGTGGCGAACCGACATCGTCGCGTTCCCGATCGTCCCAGGCATATGCGGAACGCATGGGCGGCATTGGGCCTGAGGACGGTGGAGGCAGTGGTTGTGACGGCTGTGAGTTATACGGTGTATACCTCGCCGTGGTCTCCGAATCGTACGTCAGTACCTTGCGAATGCCTCCTCCTCCTCCGTCTGGACCGCCGCCGTCAATGCATGCGCAACCCGGGAAGGGGCAGTGCGCACCTTGTGGGCGCGGATTTTGACGCAGGATCAATGACACTGGAGCCGAGGAGAGAAAAATGATCGCACTGCATTAAAGGGATGAAAATGTAACGAGTTGGATGTTTAACTTACGGAGGTGATCTCGCCGGTCTTCGAGGACCGATACTTCGTGCGACAATCGGCGTTCGGCATCCAGTGAGGCGGTGTAGGCTGAAAAAGTTTCCTGTGTGGCCTTCTGAGCACGCCGCAGTGCGGTCCGGGCACTTTGCAGGTGAAGGTCTGCGGGTGTTTGAGTCAGTGAGGGGGTTGGGGGGGTTGGGGGTAGGGGAGAAGGAGGGAAGGGATAGGGTATGAGATCAAACGCACTGGAAGATTCTGCGTCCTCTTCGAGGGACCGGATGGTGCCCAGACGCGGGCTAGACTTTATCGGCGCTGTGTACGAGACCGAAGAGAGCGGTCCAGAATAGCGTGGAATGGAGCGGTCTGTGACGTTGGGGTGTATGAGTGTGGGGACGGGATGACCGAGGAATGGAGGGGGAGAAAAAAAAAGGCGGTGCAAAAAACTGACCACGGGATAGATGCCTGCGGTCGGTGTCCCAGGCCTCGTCGCTCGAGGAGGCGCCGTCGCAAACGGACTCGTCAGAGGGTTCCGGCGACTCGGAGGGAGGGGGCAGCACGCGGAGACGGGCGACAGGTTGGTCGTTGGCGGCGGCGGTGGTGGTGGTGGTGGTGACGGTGCCATTGGTGCCGGTGCGATTACTGTCGAGGAAGGCTTTGCGCAGGCGGGGATTGTGCGGGATGCGGGCTGCTTGGCGCTCGATGAACTTTCTGAGAAAGGAGAGTTCGACGTTGTCGGGCATGACGTAGGGGGGACCCTTGATGTCGCCGCGCTGCATGAGGAGCTCGAGGTGAGACATGACCTTGTCCTTGAGCTGCTGGAGCCACTCGTGGAGCTCCATGTGGTCCTGGTCGGCGATGGGATCGTAGTCCTGGCGTCGGCGGGCCTTGCGCCAGTAGGTCTTGGTCAGCTTCAGGGCGTGGTTGACCTCGGCGTCGAGGGTGCGGTACCATTCTGTGGCTTGCTTGTTTAGCAGGACGGTGAGGACGCCCGGTTGGACGCGGAGCTGGATGAGGGAGCGACCGTCGAGGTTGGGGAGGGAGAGGACGCCCTTCTGGCCTTGGTTGCCGCGGGTGGCGCCTCTGGATACGTTGCCGAGTTCTGGCCAGGGGAGGTCGTCTGTGAGCATGGTGGGATCCGGGGGGAGAATGAGCTAAGGGAGGGCATTCTGAGTAGATTTATATCAAGGTGACAGTGTGGTGACATGAATATGGCTTGGGCGTGAACCCGCTTTTGTTGGTAAGCGGGTCACGGCCTTCGGAAGGCAAGTGAACAATGATCATGACGATGATCTTAACATCCTCGACACGACACACCTCTCGGAAATTGACCCTGAAACAAACGATCCCAACACATGTCACTCCCCGCATTGGTCTCCGGTCTAAATGTCATGGACATCTTACCGGTCCAAGGCGCTCTCTTGCTGACCATCACCGGGGTGAGTCCGCGAGTCTGT
>Ga0307510_10004180_pt1 | contig 16961 bp, 8 predicted proteins | sample 12_EM_MG_FD_207224 | JGI IMG/M metagenome (GOLD analysis project Ga0307510, IMG submission 207224) | Populus trichocarpa ectomycorrhiza microbial communities from riparian zone in the Pacific Northwest, United States - 12_EM | ecosystem: Host-associated > Plants > Roots > Unclassified | place...
TCCCAGGATCGTGCTCATATATATATATATATATATATATATATGGACAGACACATACACCGCTGGCGCCAGCAGGTACGTTCTCGGTGGCATAACTAGGAGTTTTACTACGTCAATGATACCACGTAAGCAATGAGGACAGATACAATTAAGATGAGTACTCCTAGGTGGTTGAGCCTTTACTCCCGCGTTTTATGACCCTCGAGTACAGAAATGAAAAGTCCAACGCCTGTTTTTGTTCCTCTCGTTTCACGATTTACATCCATCCATGGATGATATTGTTCGTAAAAATAACTGGGAATGATGAATAGCATTACTCTATTTCGACGGTCCATGATCAACGATGTCATCCTTTCATCTAAATCTCAATATTAATTGCCAAGTTGTTTGTTTTGGGGGATTCCTTCCAATAAAATGAATGATTTTGTGCCACTTTTCGAAACTTCAAATACCCTCCTCCACCTTGTATAGTTTTGTTAGAACAAATTAAGTTGCTGAGATCCCAAATGCCCAGATCAAATTACAGTACGTTCTTCAACTAATCACCATGACGTAATTGTTTGCACTGCGAAATGCATGTTCATTACATTTACAAAGATAAAGATCTTATAAGCCATGATTAATATACATTTTTTTTACCATTGGGTGTTTAGCCCAGAAGTGGGTGAGATTTCAAGCTCAAATCCTACTCTTATCATGAAAAGAAAATAAACCTCAACCTCCCATGCTAGTGGATGGGCAGGAATCCCGGCTTTTAGAGTATCCCTTGGCATTCCCGCAGGAAGCTAGCAAATTGACCTGCAAATTGTACCTTAAAATCTTAGAATCTTAAAAGGAAAATGGAACCAAGCAACAAGCTTCAAAATACAAAGTCAGAAAAGCAGGGCAAGAATTTATACCTTCACAATTTCATACCTCGAGTTGGGACGCATATAGGCTGCCAATATACTCATGTTGAAATCCTTTGTACAGGGACATAAAAACACAAATGTGATCCATTTAATAATTCAATAACGCGCAAACCTCAGCTTGGTAGTTTAACAATATACCAAACAGAAGCTACTCAAATGGGATTAAATGAAAGAGCTATATGACTATTTCCAAAACACATGGGAGGTTGACAAAGGTGGCTGGAGGGCAAGTGGGGAGAGAGAGAAGATGGCAGACTAAAAAACAAAGTAGCTTTCACCAACAAGTTACATAATACTAATATGGAGGAGAAGAGAGATTTCACGAGGTAAATTAACAAATGACAATATTTTGCTCAAAATCCAAACACTGAAAGAATTAAGAAGTTTCTCAAATCTACTCTCGAATTGACAAAAGAAGGTTAAGAATCAATAGCAAGTGTAAACTCACCCTAAAAGGATCTCCCCTCAAAGATTGCACATACATTGAATTCCCTAGGCCTTTCCCCTGCAAAAGAACAGCATATGCTCAGTTTACAGGTTCCAAGAAAATGCAATCCTAGAACCCTCCCTGGGCAAATATGGTTCCAATATCAATATCTCTATAACTTTTATGTCATTAATTGAAATCTATGCTTCCACGTCCCAATTAAAAGATGAAGGTACCTCCAAGGATATGTCTCTGAAACGCCTTCCAGTTTGAGCACAGCAAACACGGACCACATGTTCATCACAACTCCCACTTATAATATAATCCCTTCCATTCATGTAGTAGGAACGGGTGTAATTCTGTGAACTTCCCGTAGGTGCTATGTCAAAACTCAAGTGAAGCCTCCCATCAACAGCCAAAAGTTGTCGAACCTGATACATTTCTACATTTTAATCTCAAGACTCCACTAATTTCCTTAAAACGAGTGAAATAATTGTAATAAATATCAGAAAAAATAAAAATAAAAAAAATCAGTGCACAAGGTATAATTGAAGGAGAGGAAATGAACATTCAGCAAGTTGTCAAGGCCAAATTGCAAAAGGAGCATAAATTAAGGACTAAGAAGCTAACTGCTAGGGTTGCTTGAAATAAAGGAAATACGTCCATGAATTTGAAACCCTGATGAATCACATCTGCAATAAACAATTCTACTCCTCCTATCTCGAACATAGGATGTGGTATTATAAGTCATCATAGACAGTAAACACAGCTTAGATGGCCAGGTAATTAGGGCTCAATCCAGATGAAGATCACTAGGATGAAGTACTAAAAAAGTAAGGGGTGACATTACAAACAAGAAAGGGTTTAGAACATTGCATTGTGGGGAAAAATTCTTATCTGTATGCACATCATGACTCAGTTTCGTTAAGGGTGGATTCTGTATGAGGGAAAACAATTGATGGGGCCCTAATTTAACATTCAAATTGATGGAACTGCATGCCCCTAAAAATGCAGTAAATTAATTCAAAGAATACCTCATTATCAACAGCAGATGCAAGAAGATAGTGATCATCTGGAGAAAAGCACACCATCACATTTCCTCTAGAGACTGAAGTAGTATAGCAAGGCTGTATTGGTTTCTGTCTCAAGTCCCATAGTTTGACATCCTGATCAAATGAAGAAGTTGCAAAAAGTGATGGGGAATGGTTTGAGAACTTGACAACATTGATGTGCTCTCTGTGCACATCAGTGAACACCTGTATGCGCCTTCCACTGTTGATGTCATACAAAGCAACATTTTTTGAGTATCCGCTTGCCAGAAATAGTTCATCGGTGGAGTTAACATGAACAGATGTCAATTGGTCAAAGTCATCAAAGGTGATTGAACCGGCAGCTGAATACATGCCCGTAACTGTTGGGGGCATGTGCTCTATGTCATACAATTTTAGCAAACCACTATCTGAACCTGCTATGAACTGAAAGCAAATCAGAATCAGAAGTAGCCATGCGATCAGGGACTTGATATGCACATAATCAAATGCTCTAACAAAAGCTTGACAGAAAATGTCTAATGATCTTATTGCATCTTAGAAGTTGTTCGGTCTTGTGGAGGCCGGAGCAACATGCACACTGTTTTAGAATATGCTGTTCCTAACTTGATGCGCATGAGCATCATGCAGTATTAATCACCTCACCAAATTCAAGTAAATCCTGTTTTAAATGGATAACACTTTAAATTAGCTATTGACCATTTCTAAAATTAGTTAGACGTTTACAATTACCTAACTTACATACAAAGCATAATTTCTTGTACACTAGTGAGAAAAACAAAAGTAATTACAAAAAGGTGAACATCATGCAAAGACACATATCCACTGCACTTAATGCAGAATGACATACCTTAGATGGATATTTCTTGAGCCAGCAGAGTCCCAACACACTATTCATGGCACCAAGTGATGAAACGTACCTAACTACTTTCTCATTCTCATGGTTGACCACAACAACTTCACCGTCCAAGGTTCCAAACACCATTAGGCTAGAAAGAGATGGATGGTACTCAAACTGTCTGGGCCGGAAACTCCTACTTCCATCACCTAAATCACAGCCTGATACAGAAAGTGAATGCAACAACGGCCAAGCAGAAGATCCCAACTTTGCAGCACAAAGAGACCGGGTATAAGAGTATTGGGAGTTTCCATGAGAATAAGAAGGCTTTTGATTTTTTGACAGCATATGAGAACGGGTATCTTTTATTTCACGCTTGTGCAAGATGCTGACAACACTCTCTTTATGCTTCCGATTGTATGGTAAGTACTCGAAATATTGTGAAAATGTAACACCAGCCCTTTCGCTGTCAATCTTTCTGACAGGTAAGTTATCCAAAACTTTCAAATTGGGTAATGAAGCTATCATGTACTCTCTATAATGTTTCTCGAAGCATATTGGTGAAGCATGATGAGAGATATACTTCGAAGGAACATCTGCAACATGTCTCCCAAAGGAACCATGCAGGGACTCTTCTTTTTTATCCCACGATGTACCAGAAGAAAGCTGCCAAGCAAATAACAAATTTGATTATTGAGTATTTATAAAGAAAGGGGGTTGGATGGACACAAGAAAATACTATAAATTCAATCTATATTACATATTTAGCAATCCAGCATTATAAAGGAAGCTGGGATCATGCACTATAGGAAGTCTACATTTATAACCACAACTGACCAGACACTTGCCACTTTAAAATGAAAAGGACAAGAAAAACAAGATCCACAATCCACCAATCCTTTCAAGTCTAATGTGACCAGGAGAAATACAAAAATTAAAAAGAATTGCAGGTGAAAAGATACACTAATCATACTTTGCTAGACTTACAATAATCATACTTTGCTAGACTTCTTCACATGAATTAAAAAGATTCGTTCTGAATGCTACCAATTGAAAACAAACAAAATGATGCCACTTTCTTCAGTGATAAGATGCACCCGCTTCCTTACACTGAGATCACTAGCGACCAGGACATAAGGAAAGAGCACATGTGCATTACCTCACTTTGCAGATTGACCTGCCTGTTCCAGCCAGAAGAAAAATTGGCCAACAGATCCATATAATCAAATTCTTGCCAATAACTTGAAAAATCAACTTCATTGTCATCTGATGAATCCTCCATCATACTTTGAACTTGCTGACCTGTAGCTATATCATTGAATGAAAACACATTCCCGGTTCCCTCATCTGTGCCTTGGTTAAGAAATGATTCTTCATCAATATCAGTTAAAAGTTCTCTAACATCAGGTTGATCCTCCAAATTTCCACCTGAAGATGCTGAAGGAGAGGCAGAATCATTGCAGCATGTCCACTTCTGAAACCGAAGTTCTACCAAAGAAGAGAGTTTAGAAAGTGCTGCAATAGTTGTCCAGAGATTTGCAACTCTTGTCTCGCACATTGAGAGGCAAGTTAGAATGGGCATGCAAGTAAAACAATCCTCCTGGAAGCTTGTCAGTGAAGTACTAAAATCAAGGTTGAGGGTATGTATTTGCATGAATTTCCCTGCCATGTTCAGATTCCGGAAATGAGAAGACTTCAAATTCAAAATTTGGCAAGCTAAACCTTTCTGAGAAAGCTCCCTGAGTATGAAACTGAAGTTAGTAATAAAAAAAATATATCATATTCCAGAAAACTACAACGTATTCCATGCTCGTTTAAGAGAAAGAATTCGGGATTCTAGACAATTCTAACAAAAGAATGCATAGTCAGATTCTGAAATGATGTTGAGGTTTAAGGAAGTCTCTTCTTGTCTAGGCCTTCCTCACAATTTCTGGCTGCTTTGGAAGTGGAAGAACCTTCAGTGGCTACCGACTTTGCATTTCTGGTATGCAGAGATATTTTTTTGGGTAAATGAGGGCAATTTAGAATTTTTTATTCATTATTTCTGGAGTGGCTTTTCCGATCACTGCAAACAGATGGTGTCCCTTTGGTGCCTTATCATAGAACTGCTTTTACTCATCAAAAGCATTATACAAGTAACAACAATAAGAACAGCTATATACCGCAAGAAGTCCTTTCCAAATGGCAAATCCTGAAGATCAACTACTTGAAGCTTTTGATTGAAAGCACGCATCAAAGATAAAGCATATTCTACATGCAAAGCACAATTCGGTCCGTTACGTATGTCAACCACTTCAATCTCAGAAGTTTCAATGGTTGCACACACATCAAGAAGCGGAGGAACATCAATATCTTCAAGATGGTCCAAGATGATCTCCAAGCTACATATCTCATTGCAGGACTTTTTAACATCAGCCTGAACAGCAAAGCAGTGATCAGGCAGGTTCAACTTCTTGTTTCCATCAATAACTAATTTAAACCCTAGCCTAAATCAAACATTACAAATTTAAACACATACAAGTTACTGTTATTTTAATCAGGTTTCGTTGAACACACAGGTAAATTGTAACTCTAACCTACACTGACCTTAAGGAAACCAGATAAAATTTCTGTATTAGGTAGGACACCATGCCTCTTGCAAGAATCAATGTACCTACAACCAGAATCAAAGTGAAAAAATAAAAAATCAAAGTAAATCAAGTGTTTTCATTAGCTATAGACAGGAAAATAACAACTACTTCAACAAGCCATAAGGTGATATCAATGACTATGCTCTCTCCGTCCTTTTCCTCTTTCAATGCAACCTTTCTCCAAATTTCGAAATAACACCACATGAAAATGTTACCAAGGTTCTTTGATCACCAATTCTCAACTTTCGCTCTAAAATTCACAGAATTAAAAGAAGAAACAAAAGGGCATAAGAACGTTTAATGGGTTAAAATCAATTTCTCCATTTCAGCTAAAAACAGGGTCCTCGTTTATAATCTCCCTCAGTTCATCTTTACCAGGAAAACTCCTTTATACAACCAAATGGGGTTCAAGGAATTTTTATGTTATCATAGAATCCAAAATCTAAAAAGTAAAAAGTGATCAAATTGAAAAGCAAAGTGAGCAACTTACATTTGTTCCAGGGTTGAGATATTAAAGGATGGGATATCAGTGGCCATAATTTAGATTTGGAGTCTCCGACTATCAGCGAAAAATAAGAAGTAACTCTATGACAGCAGAGGGGGCGATGTTTCTTTATAGCTTTACAACAGTTATGCAATTATGGACAAGCACGAAGACATACGTGTGTGTGCGTGTGTGGAGGTTGAAGAGATGAGTTGTGTTATGTTCGACCAGAAACTGTGAAGGAGAAGTCGGTATTGTTCGGGCACACACATACAACCCAGCTTCTGATTTTACTTTGCCCGGCTGCAGGCTGCTTATTCGCAAGCCAAGAGAAGCGGGGAAAGGAGAGGTTCGAATGAATATTTATTTTGGTGTTTGCACTTTTCAGGGTAGTTGAGACTGATGCATGGAAGCATCTGTGCGGTGTGTGGTATGATAGTAACAAGTCGGGTTGGATTGGGATTTTTTATATTTATTTTGGATTGATTTAGAGATGGTAGTTAATTAGGTGAAACATGTGTTGAATAAATCAAAGTCTAGGAGGGGGTTGGTGGGTTTATCAAACTCTCAGGGAGAGGAAACTTGGTGGTGGTTATCGAGCAATAAACAATGCTTAAGACGTATCATAAAGGGCTGACCAAAACCAAGTAATGCTCTCTTCTCGACACTCTAGTCAATCTATCCTTTTGTTGGAACCCCGATGTCGAAGTTTATTGAAATATAAGCACCGTAATCTCCAGCCCAGTAATGACTCCGATGCAGGGCTCAGTTCGTCCAACCGATCAGTGTTCACTCGACAACAAGAGAGAATTATAAGACCATCATCTTCAATTTTCGGGGTTCAATCTGAAGCAATGCAATGGTCAAAAGGTAGAATTGAAATGCATTCAGCAGCTTCCCACGAAACGGCAACAGAACTGCAAGGACATGGATTACTTTATTGAAATTGTTGTAATGATTGTGATTTAAAATGTTTTTTTATTTAAAAATATAATGTTATTTTTTTTATTATTTTGTACAGGACAACAACACATAATACTTGAAAAATATAAAAGAAAAGAGTTAGCATTCAAAGATATAACAATCCCTTTCTTTTAAAAGAACATAAGAGATTTTTCACTAATAGTTTGTGTGGACTATCGTTAGAGATCAGAAATTTAGACGGCTTATGGTTTGCAATAACTTAGTCTTGAAGTAATTATTCAAAGCCAAAAACAATCTTTATATAAACTCTAAACAACTCTAAATTATCTAATGAGATCTTTAGACTCCTGAAAAAAATTTAAAATTTGTATTTTTCATTGCATATATGTGTTTTAAAAAACTAAATAGTGACATCAAAGTCATCATTACACAATTAAAATCATTGATTTCATGTTTTAATAATTATTGGTATTAATTTTATAATTTTTTCTAAAATAATTTATCTCTCATGATTTTATATATATTTTTTAAAGTCGTGGTTACTATTTTGGTCAAATTTAGCTAAAATCCTCATAAATTAAAATAAAAAATTAGCGTTTGGCGCAGAGAAAGCCACCACCAACAGCACCAACACGTTGCTGACAACAAGGCAACAGACTGCTGCCTTGCCATAACAAAGCCAAACATTATTGTCCAGCCAGGCACAAGGCTAATGTCTCCCGCATGGTGGGCGATGTAGGAGGTGGCAACATTACTGCTTCTGTCAAGGTCTGCTGCTGCTATTAGGCCAGCAGCCGGCAATGGGCAATAAGCCCACTATTGGCTGAAACTGCTGAGAAAGAAGAATACGAGGGGTAGAATTACAATTTGCCTTTGAGCTTTTGTTATATTACAATACGGTTTTTTTAAGGTAGAATTAATTATGATTCTGCCGTGGCTAAATAAACTATTATAATAGGCTATTTTTTTTTATTATAATTTTTTACATGTACAAAGTATTATTTTTATATTTTAAAATTGAAACTCAAATTAAATTAATTATAAAAATAATTTTTCTAATTGGATTGAGATTGAATTAAAGTATTTAATTCATGATTCTAATTTTTGTGTAATCCTATTTGGATTAGGATTTAATTAAAATATTTTAAAAAAATATTTTTTTTCTAAATAAAGAGTTTTTTTTAGCTGGAAAGTTTTATTTAATTGATCCTAAAATATTTTAGGATGTTAATAAGAATTTTAATATGATTAATTTTCTTATTAAATTTTTAAAAATAGCTTTTGAAGAAAATTGTATTAAATAAAATTTATAGAGTTTAGGAAATTATCAAATTGGATTTGATTTAATATTTCTAAGTGTTAGAAATATTGTTTTAAAATTGTACATAAATTCAATAATTAGAATTGAAGCATGTAATGTATTAATTTATGCATCTTCATGTGTTATTATGCATGGTGCATGATTATAGACATTAAAACACCAATGTGATTATGTTTTTATGATTGAATGGTTGTAATATTAAATAGGGTTTGTGTGTCATATATTTTCTCGATTTTTCTTTTTTGTTGGAAAAAAAGATTTCTCATATATCCTTGAATGCAACTTGATATTTCTTATACAATTATGTAAATGTTATGTAATTTAAAAATGTAAGAATTTAGACAGTAAAATATATTTTTTAATCCAAGATAAAGAAACAACTATGAAAAAGACTACGACTATGATGCTCGTAAAGGACCTATGAAGATTTGCAATATCTATCTAGGTTTTAACCACCTAGTTCCCTTTTATGACTTGAATGAATTGGTTTAGATATATTCATAATCATCCAATTAAAATGACATGCTAGACATGTATGTTTATATATGTAAACCCCGGGTGTAAATTAAGCGTAAAATTGAAGAAATGTTTTAAATTGAATAAAGAAAATAAAATGAATGATGTACGAATTTTGATATATAGGACACGAATACACACACACACACACACACACACCACGCACGAAAATTGATCCGAAATCATCGCTTGTAATTTTGGTTAAGAAATGTAAACTTGGTACAACTCAGGAGTTCCATAAAACTTCTAAAGGAAGTGTATAAGAAAATTAAGCAAATAAATCATAAAAATTAGGGATTTAATACTTGCAGTAAACGAAGGAATACAGACCTTTGAAATTCAGGAAAAAAAAAGGTTAACAAATAAATTTAAAATAGAAGTGTGAAAAATGCCCAAAAATAAAAAAATGTTCAAAATATGAGAAATTGAATTGAATTGTTAAATTTCCATTAAATTTTTCATCAAATTGAGATTAGGGTTCATGATGAATTTTGAGGGAAATGAGAAATTGAATTGAATTGATGTTTATGATAGAGAATAGGGTTTAAATGAGTTGAAATAACAAATAATTTTGAAAGACAATTTATAGCTCCTTACTAAGTGCGTGGTCGACCATTGATGTAGGAAGAAGGAGGGTGTTTTATTTGAATATTTGAATTGATGATGTGCGTTTATATGAATTAAAATGATGAGAAATGCATGAAAGAATAACAATGAAGGTGTTAGAAAGGGTTGAGAAGAGTGTTGATTGATTAGTTAATAAAACTGGACAAACAAATTATTAGAAAAGTGTTTTTAGCATCATTATAGTGTATATAACATAGAAAGGAATTGGTTTGAATGACGTAAATTAAATTTGATGATGTGTGAATGTTTATGGAATTGTCGACGAAACTGAACAGTTTCGTCTCTTGGTCTTCCAAAGGGAACTCGAGTCTGAAAATGAGGGAATTTCGACTAGGTCTCTTCATATAAATTTTAGTCTTGGATGTTAACTATCCAAAGGAGTTTACCTTGCTTAATTTGAAGTTTTAGAACCCTATTTATGGGCTAATAACCTAGAGGGGGTCAAGAAAGTCCCTATTGGACAGTTGGCTATCTTCTCGATAACGGGTAGTTTTGAGGGTTTTAGAAGTAGAACTAGGTTCTTCTCCATTCAGTGAACTTATAGCCTTGTGTCTTAGTGTTTCAAGGGATTAATTCACGTCTTAAACTGAACTATATAATGTTAGTTATGGATGAAACCCAAAACAATATTCGAATAAGGAAATACGCTAATTGTATTATTGATTTGTATTTTTGTTAAAGAACTTAAAGAAAAAGATTTAATAGGAACATAAGACGTAAATTTAAAAAAATAGGGATAAAAATGAATGAGATGATTAAAAAATAATTGTATAGATTATTGATTTAAAAGGAATAAATATTCGTAAGTAATGACATGGTATGCTTGTTAATGCAGAGGGAGCCATAAAACCCAAACAGCAGCCGGGGACTACCAGTTAAGCTTTTACTGCAGGTAGGTGTCCAACACCTAAGAATTTTTATTTCCTACCATTTTAAATTTGCTAGGTATATAAGTGATTTGAACTTGGTGATCTATATATATGATTTAAATTTGGTAGTCTATGTCTATGTGAACGGTATGAGTAGAATGTTGTGATGACATTAATTAGTTATCCTAAAAATTAGGGTAACTAATGATATCAATGTGGTTTCATTGGTACTGACATTCCTTAAATTGATTGGTTGATACTGGGTAATTGGATAACTAATGATGTTAATAAAGATTACTAACATCGGTATGGTTACTCTCAGTTAAAGGAGAAAGATAAATTGATTAATTATTTCATGTCGGAAATAATTAATGATATCAATGGGTCGTATTGGTATCGGCAACCATTTATGGTGTGATTAGCTACTCCGGGTAAAGAGACTAATGATGTTAAGGGTTCTTGACATCGACAACTTAGATGATAAACTAGATGTGGATAAGAATTGATTAACTATTCCAGGTTAGGAATAGTTAATGACATCAATCGATTGTATTGATATCAGCACTTGAATGATATTGATTAGTCTAACCCGATAATGGAAGACTAATGATACTAATGAGATTCATTAGTATCGACAATTAACTTTCGGAAAATGGAAGGAGAAATGTTAATTAGTTATTTTGAAAGAATGGGATATCAAGAGAAGAATATATTGGTATCAAATGAGGATTGATCCTTAAAGAGATGACATTCAAAATCATTTTCGAAGTGTTGTGATTTTCAAGATGAAATTATTATCAGTAATTGATTAGGATATTAGATGGAAAATGCATATTGTAAAGAAGTCTATGTCTAAATTTTATGTGTCAAAAGAAATGTCATGAAAATTATTACCTGTTGTTGTTATTATTATTGTTATTACCTTTTTATATTTATATTTATATGTAAATGTTATTTATTATTTTCAGGTCCATTGGAGTCACGTTAGGAGTGATCTTAGTTTAGCTATCTTTTGCTATATAATTATGTTATAATTCAAAACACTTATCTTCTAAACTTAAAATGTAGAATTGACCCGTAAATTTGGATGTATAACTTTAATATAATGATATAATTCTAAGTACCTATTTTAACCATGCATGTTTATAGTTGAAATTTGATCCTTCACTTGAATTTCATTGTATAATATTATTATGCATGATATAGTTAATGTAGTGATAATATGTAGCAATTGAATTATGCATTGTTTTTTTTTTTTTTGTGAACTTGAATTTTGTAATATTATTGAATAAGATGTGTTGTGATGATGATAATGAGTTTGGTTAAGATCTATAATAATTGAATCGGGTTGTGAAATAACATATAAAGTGTAAATATGGTATTGTCAATAACTTGGGACCTCCCAGTATAGGGGAGACTCCACTAAAATTTCAATAATTTTTTTTTAAAAATATTTCTAAAATTTATAGTTAACTGTTGTGTGTTGTCCAGAAATTGGGACTGTTACAATATATAATTTTTATGTATGGTATATCATTAATGCCATGAAATGGAACTTAATTAAAATAATAAATCAGGCATTAATATATTAAGTACATGTTAAAAACATGATTTGTTGCTTTCTGATTTTATATGCATAAAATCAAATCATTATTTATGGATAATTTGTTGAGTTACTCAAGGTTACCATTAATCAAATATATTTAATGCTATAAAATTAGGTTCTACTTAACTAACTTATATGATTTAAATAAATTACTTATGATCATATAAGATTAGAGGCAATAGTTAGGTGAAACATATATGATATATTTAGATAAATAGTTGATACTTAACTAATATGGGAGTCACATAAAGATGTAATTGATAAGTTATGTTATCTACTTAATTTAATTTATTTTAATTTGTTGAGTTACTTAAGGTTGTGTAAATCAAATAGGATCCTAACCCACTAAAAGATCTAAGTGAGATTTTTTGAATCAACAGTGATGATTATTAATTTTTAGAAAAATAATGGGAGACCAAATTATAATTAAAGACCTTAACTAAAGTTGGTTGTAAATATTTATGAATACTCATTATCTTTATATATATATAGATTGATATACCATGAATAAAAATAAATATATTCATACATAACATATTTGATACTAATAAATTGATTTAACCAAACTTCTTGGACTGGTCGAAATATGAGAATTGTTATCAAATAAGAAAGAAAGTTATATGCTTTTGAAAATCCAATTCCTCATGTTCTTGATAAGGACGATGATAATAAAGTTATGACTGGATATCAACGTCATATTGATGATAATGAGCAGGCTACATGTGTAATGCTAGCCAACATGTCACTTGAACATGAAACATAACATGAGAATATAGATGTCCATATAATAATTATACATCCTAAAAAGTTGTTTGATGTAGTTAATAGAACTAAGAGGTATGAGACCTCTAAGAAATTATTCAACTGCAAGATGACAAAGGGTTCCTCAGTGAACACCTATGTGTTGGGGGTGATTAATTATTTTAAGAAATTACATTAATTAAGCCTTGTCATTAACCATGAGTTAAGTATTAACTTAGTCTTGTAATCCAAACATAGAAGCCTACTTGTGGTGTCAAGAATGACAAGGGTACTTGTCATCATTATAGAAAAGAAAACCACTATATGAGGAACTACAAATATTATCTTGCAACTGTTAAGGCTAAGAAGCTTATTGAAGCTTCCACTTTAGGTATATTTATTTATTGAATAAAAGTAAATTAGACCTATATATATATATATATATATATATATATATATATATATATATATATATATATGAAATAGATTAAGGATTGCTACATTAACTTTACTAAATGGGTTGTTATTAGAACTTGATAATTGTTATTTTATTCTAACACTTTTTAGAAATATCGTATCCATTTATGAATGGATTTAAATTTATTATTAGAGAAAAATGTTGTTCATTCTATAATAATTATGTTTATTATGGATTTGGTGCTTATACACATGGTTTGTATATATCTAATCTTTAAATGCCTAAGTTCAATATAAATAGCAAGGAAAACAGATTTAATAATCAATATCCATATTATTTATGACATTGTAGACTAGGTCATATCAATAAAATAAAAATCATTAAGTTTCATAAGGAAAGATATTTGATCATCTTGATTATGAATCATATGAAACTTGTAAAGCTTGTTTATTAGGTATGATAACCGAAACACCATTTACTGAAAAAGTGAAAGATCTAATGAATTGTTAGGTATATGAAATTTGACAGATAGATGTCAAGATTATGTTCCTAAATGAGAATCTTTAAGAAGATGTGTATGTGACACAACCTAAAAGTTTTAAATCTAAGGAATTTACCAATAAAGTATGTATGCTATAAAAATTCATTTATGGAATTAAGCAAGCTTCAATAAGTTATAATATCCATTTTGATGAGATAATCGAATAGTTTGATTTTATTAAAAATATGAATGAGCCTTGTGTTTATAAAAAAAAAATTAGTAGGAGTGAAGTTGTTTTTCTAATATTATATGCTGACAACATATTATTAATAGAAAACATCGTATATATACTCCAATTAGTAGAGATTTGGTTGTCTAAGAACTTCTAAATGAAGAACTAATAATGTTTAGTTCATGGTTATTTTGATACTACTTTTCAATCATATATTGAAAATAAAAAAATCTAGTCTAGTTATATTTTACTCTTAATAATTGTGCTATAACTTGAAAGAGTTTTAAATAAAAGACCAAAATAGATTCTACAACTAAAGCTGAGTACACTTCTATGTTTGAGAGGACAAAAAAGATTGTTTAAAACAAGAAGTTCATCACTGAACTAGGTGTAGTTCTTAGCATTTTTCATAATCCAATTTTGGATTTCATAAAAAAAATTTATGTAAAAAATATTTTCCTTTTTAAAATATTTTAAAAATCCAATATATATATATATATATATATATATAAGGTCATAAATGGACAAGAAATTTGAAGGTAGCAAAAATAGGCTGAAGATGGACTTAATTGCATAAATTAGAAGTTGAAGAACCAAATTAGACCAAATAGAAAAGGTTGAGAACTCAATTGCAGCAATTGAGGGCCTAATTGAAGAAAAAAACAAGAATTTAGAACCAAATTGAAGAAAGATATTGAAGACCATAACATACTTGCAAAATAATTATGTTTAGGGATTTAATTGAACTTTTGATGGGCCTAATTGATAATTGAGGGATTAATCAAAAAAAATTAAGTTTTAAAGTTAATTTAGTCAAAATTAAAAGAATTAATTAAGCCAAAAGACTTAATTGGACTTTTAATATGTTTAATTGACCTAATTAAGAACTTAATTGAAGGGTAAATAAGTTTGGAAGCCTAGTTCAGGTCAAATTGCAAGAATTAAAAGTTCCAGGGATCAACTTTGAATTTTAATAAGTTAATTGGCTAATTTGAGGGCTTAATTGCAAAACAAAAAGTTTGGAGGTCAATTAGGGGCTTAATTAAAAAAAATTCAAAACCAAGGATCAAAGTGAAAAAAACATTGAACCTTAAGGAGTGAAGTCAATTTGACTAGGAACTTAATTAATTAAAAGTTTTAAAGTCAATAAATGACCCATTTAAAGGATTTTGAGACCTAGCACTATTTTGTAAAGGTGCCTAAATCCAAGGACTCTAATTGAAGTATTGAGGATGTAATTAAAAGGATCTTAGAATTTAAAAAGAAATTTAGGGGTTTCGATGAAAAATTTGATAATAACAAGGACTGGAATTGAATTGAAAAACATTAAAACCATGATTATTAAGGATTACTCAAATGGTGTCATTTTGAATAGGGTCTAAAAAAGATGAACAATTCATCGTTCAAGCATTGTAAATCATCTTCTACCAAAACAAAAAAAAAAACCAAAAAGGTCTTGTTCACTTGATGACTTCCAGAACTTTCCAGTTTCCATGTTCTCTGTCTCACACAAATCAAACCAAAAATAACCCAAATCCTTAGTTTTGATTAGCCTCTATAAGATCATATGGTTTACTCCTTTTACATTGTTAAAAATCCACAAAAACATTATCTCATTCATGTTTCTTTGAAACCATTTGAATAAACCACCTTCCAGGTTCTCCCACGCCCTCAACACCTTATCAATCTAAATCAAAGCTACCTAGATTGATGGTTAATATTACCTCATACATGATCCACAGCTCAACTTGATTTTTGTTGTCCCCAAGCCATTTTGAAAACTATTGAAACAACCAAACCAAACTGGTTTTAAAAACTGCCATCGAAAACTAGCATGATCAGAACTTTTTCAGCTATCAAAACATCCAGATGCATTCCTCACCAAAATCAAAGGGTTGAAGATGATTCTCAAATATCAAGAGAAGAAATCCCCCCTGCTCACACTCTCTAGAACCATATTCTTCATCTATAAATAATCTCTTAAAGGTCATCAAAACGGGGGAGAAAATGAGAAAGAGTGGGGGAGATGTATTTTCTAAGACAAACATCTATCAAGAAAAAATACCTTTCTTTTTCTTTAATATCCTCACGTTTAAAATAGTCAAGATTCAAGTAATTGTTGCATCAAAGTAGTTTCTTCCATCATTTTAAAGTTATGATCCTTTCAAAACCCCATTGTTATAGCACATGGTGGTATGCCCATGGGCGGAGCTAGGATTATTTGTTAGGGGTGGCCAAAAATAATATAACAATATATAATATTTGTTTTAATTTATTATACATGAGTTGTAAAAAAACCCTGCATTATTTAGTTTTATTCAAATAACTTATTACAAACATATAATGACCTTTGTATAAGGTAAAAGGTTTGGAGCAATACCGAATTCAGTCAAAGCAATGAAGTTAATTCCATCTTCATGATGTATCATGTATTCATCACTTTAATGTTGTTGGTCTTTATACCTATCAAATATAAACATACAAAGTATAGAAGAAACATTAGCTAAAGCGAAGCATTATTTATGTTTGATAAACTTTGAAATAAAGTAAAAAATAATAAAGAATGATTCTTACATATTTATTTTAATTGTGCTCGTCGTTCTTTTATAGAATAGAAATCATCGATTATCATATCAATTGTGAATCTTTCAGCAATTTCTTTTTCTATGTAGACAATCAAATAATTTGCAAGAAAATCATCCTCCATCTGATTACGAAGTCTTGTTTTAACAATCTTCATTGCTGAGAAAGCTTGTTCAATAGTTGCTGTCGAAACAGGAAGAGTCAAAATAAGCCGAATCAACCTGTCAACTAGTGGATAAATTGTTGATTTTCCTGTTTCAACCAGTCCTTGACATAAATCAGCAATCGATGACATGCTCTTTAA
>Ga0307510_10004183_pt1 | contig 16958 bp, 14 predicted proteins | sample 12_EM_MG_FD_207224 | JGI IMG/M metagenome (GOLD analysis project Ga0307510, IMG submission 207224) | Populus trichocarpa ectomycorrhiza microbial communities from riparian zone in the Pacific Northwest, United States - 12_EM | ecosystem: Host-associated > Plants > Roots > Unclassified | place...
GGCCTGGTTGTTCAACACCTCGTCGACGAACGTGCACAACAGGAACGAGGTATGTTCGACGTCTTCGGGCGCCATCGAAGCGGGCAGGTCACGCCTGAAACGCTTCAGTCCCGTCGTCAGCGCGTTCCGTGCCCGCGTCGGATGGCTGGCGCCGTGGCAGCGTAGTCGGGTGAGCGCCAGCAGCACGGGAGCTGCCGCGGCGATCACCGGGTTGCGCCACGCCGCTGCTGCATGAGGTTCATCGAGCTTCGTCTGTGCCAGATCGCGAGCCTCGATGGATGGTGCACGCCAGGCTTGGTCGTCGGGCCCATTCGCTCCCGCCACGTTGGCGTGCACGCCGCCAGACGATACTTTCGTGATGTGCCCAATGGCCTGCCGCATGCCCGCGTCCAGGCGGGAATTCGCTTCGGAAGCGACGCGGTTCCGGATGCTCCCGGGGAAATCAATCATCTCGTGGAGACCTCACGCAGGCCCCAGGCTTCCACCTGTAACCCCGGGTAGTCGCCAACAACCGACAACGCCATCGCGGAACTTGCCAGCAGCTCCGTCCACGCCGGCCCGTGGGCGTCTACTTCGAAGTAGACCCCATCGGGGTAGTAGGGAATATGGCGCGGAGGGAGGGCCACGTTTGTCATGCGCGCTCCCGGCAGCTGCAGGTCGATCAACTGGTTGATGGTTTCAACGGGTCCGAGCTTTGCGTGCAGGGGAAAATCGTTCCGTAGCCGGTCGGCGGCAACCTGCGCCTTGACGGCGAAGATGATCTTCCGCAACCGCCAATGAGGGTCGTTGGTGCAGATGCTGAAGCGTTCATCACCACCGCTGAAAGTCAGCGCCACCGCCGGCGATTCGAGCACCATGGAAAGCGCCAGGCGAAGTTCCGTCCATAGCGCGCGATAGGACGGACCCGGATCGGCGTGGTCATAGGGTGGCACGCGACTGCCGTCGGGGGCGCCCGGCAGCATGCCCAGCCGACCAAGCAGGCCGATCAGCGTCTGGTACAGGCGCTCGGGGTGAAGTGGGCGAAGCGTGATGGCGTGCTGCAATACCAGTCGGTATTCGCCTAGCGTCTGGGCCAGCATCAGTTCCAGCAGGTCCGAAAGATTTCCCATGCGTTGCGACGGCGCATCCTGACGCGAGAGCGCATCGAGCCTGGTACCGATCAATCCGTGGATATCCCGGGCCACGTCCACCAGGTTTGCCGACGCATGCGCATCAAGCGTGGGCGGCACGAAAGAAGGGTCCAGGCGCACCTCTCCCGAGGCCATGCGATCGAGCACCCTGGCGATGGGTATCGCGGTGTCGCTGCCGCCGAGCGAAGCGCGCGATACCAGTCGGGTCTGCAACTGTCCCACCTGCACCAGCGTCGTCCTGGGTGATGCTTCCTCGGCGATGCCATACGTCCGGTCCGCGATCTCGGCCGTGGCGGCCGTGTAGCGTGCATGCTGCGCGCTCCCGTACAAGTCGACGAGGGGTACCCCGGCCATGTCGAGCTTGAGCGCCAGGCAAATTTCCTCGCCAGCGACGGCGCCATGGGCATCCCATGGCTCAGGAAGCGGCGCTTCGACCGGCAGGTCGAAGGCACTGCCGTCGGCAAAGGCACCGCGGATGGACGAAAGTCCGACCCGGCCTTGTCCCAGCAGCGCGTTGTCGATCGACAACTCCGTCACGCCCCAGCCGTGGGGAACGGTCTGGCCGATGCGTTCGGCCAGGGCGTGTTCGAGGAAGCGCTCCTGCTGCTGGAAGTGCTGGGGCTCGAGCAGGATTCCCTCGACCCATGCCACACGCTGGTTGATCAGCTTCAAGGTACCTCCTTGTTCGCAGGGTTGGCCTGCCTCACGGAACGGTCGACCAGGTCGATGCCGATGTCCTGGCGGTGGTGGCCAAGCGCGATGTAGAGCGGTTCGCCCTCTGGCGAGGGCCGCTGGAATTCAGCGGCGACCATCAGCGTTTGCTCCGCGCCATCGTCGACCTTCACCTCCTGCGTGTGCGCCTGGCCCGGCGCCAGATAGGCGATCGAGACCGACAACACGTCGCCGCCTTCGCTGAATCCCGAACACGGCTGGGCCTGGTTGGAAAGCGGCGGCCGCCATGTGGAGCCTTTTATCTTCACCACGCATGCCTTGATGGGTTGTGGTGATCCGGACGTCGACGGATTGGCTGATGACAAGGCACGCACTCTCACCTGAATGGATGGGGCCGCCGGGGCGACGACCGGCGTGGTCATCGGTGCTCGCACCCGATGGCATCCGGCCAATGCCAGCAAGGACACGATTGCCAGGCGACGCCAGCGCATGGACGGATTGCTCTCAAGCATTGACGAAATACTTGGTCTGGCTGGGCACGACCTGCGACGTGCCCGCGTTGAATTGATTGGTCATCCCCGCGTCGCCCAGGCGCGTAACGGGCATCGCGTGCAGGAAATACTTCGATGAACCTTGCACCGGCACCATGCACGAGGAATGCGTCCCCGAGGCGATGCCGATGACCGAGCCGAGCGACTGGGTTCCGGTACGGATGGTGGCGAGGTTCTGCTCATTGCCGCCGCAGCAAAAATAGTTGGCGACGTTGGGCACACCACGGGTGTTGGACGAGATATTCGCCCCTGGTATCGGCAGCATGGGTTCGCACGGCGCCAGGCTCAAGCCGGCCGCGTTGGTATTGGAGGCAGTCATCCCATGTGCACCTGTGCCCCGTCGATACGCAGGAGCCCGTCGGCACCCAGGCTGGCCGCCTTGCCTCGCAGCACGAGTGCCTGGCTGGCATGGCTGACGATGTGCGCGGCACGGGTGACGGCTGTGGTATCGACGTCGGTAGCCGACGAGCCGGCATGGACGTAACGCTGCTCCACTTGCGTTACCTCGCTACCCAGCTGCTGTCGAACATGCGCCGCCGTCGTCGACCAGGTTTGTGCGGTCAGATGCAGCTCCTTGGCATCAAGGCATAGGCGGTTGGCCAACACGTTCAACGTTTTGTCGCCGACGTCAATCTTCAGCGGCGCGCTGGCGTTCGTGCGCCGGAGGATGTCGGTGACGTACCAGGTACCAGCGTCGAGCACCGCGCGCACGCGATCACCACAGACCGCCTTCACCAGGCAGCTGGTGGCCATGGCTACGGGCGAGTGACAATCCCCGCCCAGGCGAAGCACACCCTGCCCGTCAACGCCAAGCCAGGCGCATTGCGCGGACGAGCGACTATCCGGGACGGGACGGGATGGCGGGGTCTCCCACGATGGGCGGGGGTCATCGATGTCGTAGGCGACCTGCGATACGTCTTGGCTGGGATGTTCATCGAGCATGTCATGGCCTCTTTTGCAGGTTGGATTGGCATGGCGGATGCCATCGTTGATCCCGCCACTGTTGGCGAGTCCGCGAGAGCGGGTCGTCCGCGGCGGTGTCCCAAGGGGCCACGCCTGCGTCGAGCAGGGCCCCGTCAGCGGTGGCGCCGTGGATGCGCGCACCCTCGGCGCGTGACGGCAGATTGTTTGTATCGTCCAGGCGCGCGTCACGAAGGTCCGCGAGGGAAAAATCGCTGCCTCCCATGGCGCAGCCGACGAAGTGCGCACCCCGCCACGAACTTGCACCGGCTCGCACGCCACGCAAGTTGCAACGTTCCAGTCGCGCACCGTCAGCGAAGGCGCGCTCCAGGCTGGCATGGGCGAAATCGCAATCGATCAGTTGCGTCTGTCCGAGCACGGCTTCGTCGAGCGATAGGCTACCAAGGTCCGAGTGCTCGACTCGCGACTGATGGAAGCTAAGCCGGCGCAATGGAGAGGCTTCGAACACCATGCCGCGGGCACGGCAGTTGAACCACGTCGCGCCCCTGCCCTCGACATCGTGCCACGTGCAATCTTCCAGCGCGGTACGTCCCATGACCTGCCGGTCGATCGTCATCGCATGGAATCCCGCCTTTTCCAAGGTGCAGTCGAACCAGACGGCGTCGAGCAGGCTGCCTTTTTCGAAATGCATATGTTTGGTTTCGACCTCCGTGAACGTCGCGTGGCCGATTCGACAGCCCTCCGCGCGAAAACCGTCTGCGCGCAGGTGGAGCAATGTGCATTGCTGCACGATGACACCACCGAGCGAAACTTCGTCGAACTCGCCCTCATGGCAACGAAGCCCGTCAACACAGCCACTCTCCACGCGCATGCCCCTGGCATGGCACGACAGGAGTGTCACGTCGTGCATCAGGCACTTCTCAAATCGCGTGCTTTCCAGGTTGCTCCCGCGCAGGATGAGGTCTCGGAATTGGCATTCGACGAACGTCGCCCCGTGGAAATCGCAGTGTTCAAACAGGGCGTTGGTCAAGTGCAAGCCACGGAAGGTCCTGCCGGCCATGTCCAGGTCGGCCCATCGCTGCTGCGCGTTCATGCCGCACCCCGCGCATCCGGATGGCGGGGATTCAACCGCGCGCCAAGAAGAAGGCAATCCTCGATTCGCGTTTCTTCGGTGATCACGCTCATCGCAAGGTCCGCCGCCGACAGATCGCAACCCCGCACGCTCGCACCGGCCAAGTCCACTCCGTGCAGGAGGCCATCAGGCAGGCAGCAATTTTTCAGTTGAGCACCGGCGAGTGTCGCCTGGCGGAGCATGGCGCCCGGAAAATCACAGCCTTGCATGATGACCCCGGTGAGGTCTGCGCGCATCAACGACAACTCATGGCCACTACAATCGGTGAATCTCGCGCCCCGCAGGGTCGCCGCGGTCATGCCCGTCTTGATGAACTGCACCTGGTCGAAAATCGCAGCGGAGAGATCCACCGGGGCGCCAAACGTCACGCGATCGAACACGCATTCGCTGGCATGGATGCCGATCCATTTTCCGCTGAAGATCGAGCAGGCTTCAAGTCGGCCACCGTGCATCCGCAGGCCATCGGTCGTGCAGTCAATGAAGGTCGTGGTTGTCACGTTCGCACCATCGAGACCGGCATGGTCGAGTGTGGAGGACGCCCATGCGCTATCTTCCATCCGTGTCTGTGCGAACGAACACCTATTGAAGGTGCAATCGGTGACTGAAAGGCATCGCAGCAGCGATTGTTCCAAAACGGAATCGCTGTACCTGGTTTGCGTGAAAAAACACGTGTCTATTTCAGCCCGTGACCAGTCGCACCGCGAGATCGCGCAATGCTCGATGCGCACCTGCTCCAACTTCGCGTCGGCAAAGGAGCAATCGTCGAGGACGCAGTCAGCGAACAGGCAATGCTCGAAGACCGCGTCATCGAAGTGGACACCACTAAGCGTGCAGTGCCTGAAGTTGACCCGTTCGAAGCGGCGCCCGGCAAGCGCCTTCCCGGTCAGGCGCACGTCGTTGAATGAAGCATCGGACGTAGCCATGCGCGCGCTGTCTGCCGCGCTGCCATCCCCGCGGCAACCCGGGGCGGCACGGGCATTTTCCCCACCCGGCGCGGTTTGGATTTCGCCGATCCGCGATACTTCGTCGCGCGCCTGCCGCAACGAGGCAAAATGCGCCGCTGCCGCGCCGGCGGGCCACCCACCAGGGCGGTGAAGGATTGACGAGGGATGATCGGACAACGATTGAATGATCTCCGGATCGACTCCTGCGGGCAGTAGTTCATCGTCGAGCATGGATGCCAGTGCGCCGGTCGACGGGTCGCGGCGACGCAGGCGTACCTGCTGGTAGTGCCGCGTCGAGCGGGGAGATGTCGCCTCCTCGATGCCGATCATGAGTTCCGCGGGCGGCTCGTCCAGGCCATGGGCCAGGCTGATCGCACCGTTGAACACCACCAGGCCCAGTCCCTCGGCCGGCAGGAACCACAGTGTCTTGCGGGTCATCGGAATTTCACCCAAAGGCGCCTCTTCGCTGGCGTCGCACCAGGTCATCGCCCTGACGCGCAGCGACGGGACCTCGCCGCGGTGGTTGCTTCCATCGGCCGTGACACCGCAGAGCAGATAAGGCACTCGATCAGGCCAGGCGCCGGCGTCCAGCCATTGTGTCGCCGGTGCCATCTGGAAGTACCGACGATCAAGCGAGGCCGGGTAACCGGGATAACAGGTCTCCAGATAGTGTGAGTTGTAAGCATCCTTACCCGGCAGGAAACATCCCCGGGTGTCATCCCAGGGTGCGACCGGCGCCATGGGAACAGGAAGGCCATCGGGCACATCTACGACCCTGCTTGAGTCGCCCACGTGCACGACTACCCTGGCCAGGGTGCCGGGCCTGCTGGCCCTCGCCGTGGCTGCCACCAGCCACTCGGCGTGCGGCTTGGGTTCGGCGGCGTCAAGGACCGGCAGACTGGGCGACGCCTCGGCTATCGCCGCCCACAGGCGTGCCTCGTGCACGAGGCGTTCGGGCTCACCCAGCAACCATCCGAAGGCTATGGAAATGCCCAGCGTGTGCTCGCCGCCGATCTGGCAAGGACTGCATACGAGCGCGCAGGTTTGTGGGCGGGTGATCTTCATCGTCAGTTCTTCGATTGCATACCAACTGTCTTGGCCTCGGAACCGGAAGTGGATGACTTGCTGCCACTTTTCTTGATCGTGTGGCCGGTTTGGCTCATCGATACACCGGTGTACGACATCGAAAACCCGGTCATGCTGTGGTTTGTACCGGTCACTGAAACGGACGTGCCCGTGAAGCTCGTCCGGGCACCCGTGGTGGAAAGCTGCACGCCGGTTACGGCCGTTTGCATTCCGTACGTCGTTGAGAGGAAGCCCATCATCGTCGCCTGGTGGCCGGTGACGGAAAGGCCTGTTCCGGTAAAGCTGACAGAACTGCCCGTCCTGGCCACCGAGACCCCAGTCGCACGATTGGAGAACTCGGTGTAGGTGATACTGGTGTTGGTCGCCTTGGTATCGGTCCCGACCACCTTGGTGTTACGGTCCTGGCCGATGCGATTGGACTGGTTGCGCTCCACCGACGTTGCCATGTCCCGCTCGGCGTGCAGCTTCACCTGCTCTCGGCCTCGACGGTCGTCGAAGGTCAGCTGGCTGGCGTGCTGCGGCATGCCCTCCTGCGTGGAGCGGGTGACGATGCCGGTCAGGCCCGCCTCGGCCGGCAGATCGTAGGGCGGCGGATTGTCGCCGTTGTAGACCGCACCGGTGACCACCGGCCGGTCGATGTCACCGTCGAGGTAGCTGACCAGCACTTCCTGGCCCACCCGTGGCAACGCAAGCATGCCCCAGCCCTTGCCCGCCCACGTTTGCGCCACGCGAATCCAGCACGAGCAGGCTTCCTCGCCCGGCCGGTGATGGCGGTCCCAGTGGAAATGCACGCGCACGCGCGAATGCCGATCGGTGTGGATCTCGGCCCCCGGCGGCCCCACCACCGTGGCGCTGTGCATCCCTGGCACATGCGGCCGCGGGGTGTCGCGTGGGGCGCGGAAGGCCAGGTCGTCTTCCAGCGCAACGAAGCTCACGCTCACCTGGCTGCCTTCTCCAGCGCTATCGGGCGCATCCTGCACGTAATGCTGGCCCACCGACAGCAGCTTGTAGCTCCGGTTGCGCGTCGGGTCCGGGTGCCGGCCAAGCGCGAAGGACGAGCCCGCCGATAAGCAGGCAAGATTCGCCTGACCCCGCAACGTGCGGCCCCGGGCCCGCGACGCTTCCAGCCGGAAGCGAGCCAGGTCCTCGCCCCGGGCATCATCGGCGTGGCCTGCGGCATACTCGAACCATTCGCAGCGCTGCGCCTGCTTGGCCTGCAGCGAGGCCTCCGAGCGCAGCACCCGCGACGGATTGAGGTAGTCGAAGTCGCCCACCACCACCTGTTGCGTGGTGATCGTCCGCGTGCGCCAGAGCGCTTCGATACCCTCCCGGTGGCCATGGTGGCCGCCATCGTCGGCGAGGTAGTCCAACTGCGTCCAAGGAGTGGCCAGCGGCGGGAACGCCTGCCGGTCAGTGATCACCATGGTATGACCCTGCCCGTCGTGTTCAAAGCGGTAGAACAGACCTTCGTCCTCCAGCAACCGGCTGACGAAGGCGAAGTCGCTCTCCAGGTACTGCACGCAATACGAGCGCACCGGCGGGGCGACATCCACCTCCATCCGGAATTTCGCCACGTCGTAGCCAGCGAATACCTGCTCGATCACCTCGATGGCACTGACATCCTGGAAGATCCGCGCATTGGCATTCTGGGCCATGAACCATGGCCAGCCGTGCAGCGTGATCGCGTGCACCGCGTGGCCACCACGTACGCCGCCGTCCTCCACCCCGGTTACGTAGGCGTGGTATAGCCGCCCGCTGCCCGACGGTGTCTGTACCTTCACCACCACGGCTTGGCCCAGCAGATTCTCCGGATCGAGCGCGCCTGAGCGGTCCTGCAGCTTGAGCAGGTATGACGGACACGCCGACAGCTGTTCCTGGACATCGAAGGACAATGGGCAGCTTTCCAAGCCGATCGCTTCGCAACTCAATGTTATGAGGGGCATGTGCTGGGCCTTCTATGAGTATGCGATGGACAGCGCATCGCCATCGCGCTCGAGGGTGATTGCTTCCAGTGGCTTGCCGTGGCGACGATGTTCAAGCCACGCCTGGCTCACTTCCGGCAGCACGGTATCAAGCAAGAGTTCGTTGACTGCACGACCGCTGTGGGGAAGCCGGCTTGCTCTTTCAGCGACCCAGTTGGCGACATCGCCTTCAAGGCGGAGCTCGACGCCGGCTTCCTCGGACATCTGGGTGGCCAATCCGGCAAGCTTGGCAACCGCGATCTCGCCCAGCGCGTCGTCGGAGAGTGGCCGGAAGGGTACGACATGCATGCGAGCCAGCAAGGATTCGGGAAAGGCCAATGCCAACGCGTCGCGCGCTACGCGCTGCAGGGCCTTTTCGCCAATCGCGGGATCGGCCTGTATCGCTTCGACAATCGCTTGCGCGCCCACATTGGTGGTCATGACGATGAACGCCTGGCGGAAGCTGATCGACCGGCCTTCACCATCCTCCATCCAGCCCTTGTCGAAGACGTGGTGGAAGAGGTCGTGGACGTCCCGGTGCGCCTTGTCGAACTCATCAAGCAGCACCACGCAATGCGGCTTGCGGCGCACCGCCTCGGTCAGTTTTCCGCCTTTGCCGTAGCCGACGTAACCTGGCGGCGCGCCCTTGAGCGTGGAGGCGGTATGGGACTCCTGGAATTCGCTCATGTTGAACGTAAGCAGGTTGTGCCCGCCGCCCACGGCGGCGTCGGCGAGCGCGATCGCCGCCTGCGTCTTGCCAGTGCCTGAGGGCCCGGCGAGCAGGAAGATTGACAGCGGCCGGTGCCGTCCCTGCAGCCCGGACCGGGCGATGCGCACCGCCCTGGCCAGCTGGGCCATGGCGTGCGGCTGGCCATGGACGCATGCCTGGAGTGCATCTTCCAGGCCAAGCACACGCTCAATGTCATCGGCCAGCATTCGATTGACCGGGATACCTGTCCAGTCGGCCAGTACGCCAGCGATAACCTGGTCGTCCACGCAAGCGGGCACCATCGGGCCATCAACCTGCCATTGGCGCAGCTCGTCCGCGAGGTGCTGTTGCGCGGCCATCGCGTCCTGGTCATCGCGGGTACGAAGCAGCTCGCCGACCAGTTCGCGTTCGCGCTGCAGGCGCCGCTCCAGTGCGCTGATGGACGCGGCTTCCGCCACGATGTCGTGCTCGAGCCGCGAACGCGTCGCGATCGACACGGCGGCATCGTCCATGGGCTCGGCCTGAAGTGCCGACATGCGGCGTTCCATCGCCCGCAGGCGCGACTGCCTCAGCTGCAGTTCCAGTGGCCGGCCGTGCTGACTTTGCGCCACCCGCGCGCAGGATGTATCGAGCAGGCTGATCGCCTTGTCTGGGAGCTGACGAGCAGGAAGGTGGCGCACCGAGAGCTTGACGGCGGCCTCCAGTGCGCTGTCGCGGATAATCACGCCGTGGTGCCGGGCGAAGTTCGCGGCCAGCGACCTGAGCATGTCGCAAGCTGTTTCCTCGTCGGGCTCGCCCACGGTCACTGGTTGGAAGCGTCGGGTGAGCGCGGCGTCAGGCTCGATGAATTGCTTGTACTCGCTCCACGTGGTGGCGGCAATCATGCGCAACTCGCCGCGTGCGAGCATGGGCTTGAGCAGGTTCACCGCGTCGCCTGTCCCAGCCTGGCCACCGGCCCCGATCAACGTATGCGCTTCGTCACAGAAGAGCACCACAGGCTGCTTCTGGCTCGTCACTGCGTCGACCAGTTGCTTCAGGCGTGTTTCGAATTCGCCTCGGGCACCGGCGCCGGCCTGCAGCCTGCCAAGGTCAAGATTGATGATGCGCGCGCCGGCGAGCGAAGGCGGCACTTCACCGGACACCACGCGCTGGGCGAGCGCTTCGACCACCGCCGTCTTGCCCACACCGGCTTCGCCCACAAGGAACGGGTTGTTCTGCCGACGTCGGGAAATGATGTCGATGACTTGCGCAAGCTCGCGCTCGCGTCCGACCACCGGGTCCAGGCGGCCATCGCGGGCATCGGCGGTCATGTCGGTGCACCACTTGAGCAAGGGATCGCCGGTGGGTGGGGAACCTGTCATGGCGGCCGCTGGCGCCTGCCCTGCGTCCTCGCCACTACCGGCCAGTAGCTGGTCCAGTTCGGCGAAAACGCGCGGTACCGGAATGCGCTCGAATTCCCGGCACGTGCGATAGAGCCAGGATTGCAGAACCGGGTCGTGCAGCACGCCGGCCAGGATGTGGCCTGTGCGGACCAGGCTCGCCGGGTGAAACATCTGGCCGGCGACCAGGCCACGTTCGACGGCATGCTCGAGGCGGGAGGCCAGCTCACTGACTGGCACGCGGCTCGCCGGCAGCGCGGCGATGCGCTTCTCCAGGGTAGCGATGGCCGCGCCGGGGTCGCCCTGGTAGTGCGCCAGCAGGAAGGACACGTCGTTTTCCTTCCTTCCCAGGATCGCCCAGAGAAAATGTTCAAGTTCGACCGCCGCGTTGCCGTGATCGCGGCAGCAGCGGGTGGCCTGAACCAGGGCTTCATGGGCGGTAGGGCCCAGTCGGGCAAATAGCCTTTCTCTGTTCAGCACGTGGATTCCTTTGCGGGGAGTTGGCGAGGAGCCATGGTTCGTGCGTGCGTGCCCCCGCGCGGCGCTAGCCATGCGGAGTGACCTACATGCGCGGCGCCCAGTCTCATGGCCATGCCCGGATGAAGTTCGACGACGCGATGGACGATCACGTCGATGCCATGGCCCACGAAGTCGTCGATGACCTGTTTGAATTGGCGTAGCCGTGGCGCGTCGTTTCGCCACTGAAGGTATGCCGGGTTCCCAAGTGGGCCTATCTGTACAAGCGCGCGATGCTGCCGATCGTAGAAGCGTCGGCCCAACCGCATGCGGCCGAGCGTTCCACCCAGGCAGGCGCGTGCGGACACGGGCATGTCGCACCAGCCTGGATGCCTGCCGGTGACCGTCACCGGCACGCCGAACGACTGACCAAGGAGCCGGGCAAGGACGCCGAGCGATCGAGCGTAGCGCCTGTACGCGCCCGGAAAGCACATCCGCAGGCGAGTTGAAGCGTCTTCTTCCTTCCGTAATTTGGCACCCGCCAACTGCGCTACGTGCAAGGAGAACGCATCGTCGTCACGCTCGGCTGCCACTACCGGATTCAGCTGCGACCAGGCGCGATAGAAGCACACCGCCGGCCGGCCGACTAACACGTTGGCCAGGGCCTGGATGGTGTCTGAACCTGCCGATACCTGCCCTCGGGCGGCTTCGGTCAATGCCATCGGCATGGGACCGTAGGGGGCAAACATGCCCCAGTGGCGCGTTTCGACGGTAAGTCGCGTTACGCCGCCGACGTCGTGCTGGGCCATGGCAGCCACTTCCCGCGTGGCGAACGACGGGTCGGCGTGCTGCCGTATCGCCAGTCTGCCTGCATCGATGTCGGGACGACGCCCCAGGCGTGGCAACGCGGGCGCCGCACGATCGAGCCTGCGCAGCAATTCGAACATGTCCTGGCGTACCGAGACATCCGGCACGATACGCGCGGCTGCCGACGTGCCATGCCTGGAGTCGTTCATGCCATGCCCCTGGGTGCGCCGCCAACCGGCACGCGTCCATCGATGGATAGCGTCATGCCGACGAGCTGGTTGAGGTCGGCATAACCGGCCAGCGCGGCCCGCAGGACCAGCGCGAAGAGGTACGCGCCCTCATCGCCATGGCCACTGGAGGAAAGATCAAGCTGCACCTGCGCCTCGCGAACCCACGCCGTGGGTCCGCGCCCTGAGGCGGGGACGAGATGGTGGATGATGCCCGCTCTTCGAATGCTGGCGATGCGGGCAGCATCCTTGGGATCGTCCGCATCGGCGATCGTGGAGAGCCAGTGGCTAATGACACTCGCGGCATCACCACCGGCGTGATGGGCCAGCGGATTGGCGTGCACCGCCTGCACCGCGGCCCAGGCGCGTGACGCGTCGGGGATGGGACGTGGTTGCGAGGGCATGCCCAGGAACGCGATCGAACGCACCGGCCTGCTTTGGTCCAGCTCGAGCGTGCTTGACTTGAGCACGGAAGGATCCAAGGCCGGATTGCAAACCATCGCGCGGACGAGAAGCGTCCTCGGTGGCGGGCGCTGGGTACCCCGCGGCGGCGATACGGTGATGTACGGTTTGGCGATCTCCGTCGCGCCAAGGCTCCCGGTTCGTCGCATGCGAGCCTCGTAATGAAAATTCCCCGCATCCGACTGAAGCGCGGCAGCGCCGTACAGGGGCAAGCAAGGCCAGGTGACGCCTTGGTGATCCACGGCGGTAGCCGAGGCGATTGAATGGACCTGGAAGCGGCCTGGACGAAGCCGATCCACCAGCAGCGGCTGCTCGGCCCGGCGATCATCCACCGGCAACGGGGCACAGTGCACGGGATGAAGGTTCATCGCTGGCGCTGCAAACAGATGAAGGTCGGTACTATCCACCTTGTCCAGCAAGGCGGCATCCACGCCGTCCAGGATGAACGCCAGGTGCAACTGGGTGGCTGCCGGCGCCGCACGCACGCAGGGAGCCAGGCCCGTCAGCTCGACGGTGCGGAAAAGTCCAGGCTGTGCAAAGTATTCACGCAACAGGCCGGTACCTGGCAGCTCACCTACCTGGCGCGGCAGCAGTCCTTCGCCCTGCAGCGCGGGGAGGCCAATTGATTCGGCGCTGCACAGTACGGTGGATGCTTCCTCGCACCATGCCATGACGCCCCGCACGCGGCCGGCCAGCAGGTTGAACAACCGATTGCCGCGAACTTCGTCGTCGCACACGGTTAACTGCACGGATGACAGTTGAAGCGATGCGAGCGTGGCCACCCCGCGTGTTGAAAGGGTAAGGCGCAGGCAGCTTGCCGCGCCGCGCGTGACGCTTGCGAAGTCATGGCCGTGACCAGGCATCGAAACCCCGTAGCACACATCGCGAAGCTCAAGTGGCATCAAGGCAATACCCCGGCGCAGCATGAACTTCACGCGGTCGCCGTCACCGGTAGGGTCGCGCAACGTTACCAGGGCGCCTGCCGGAACCCAGGCCGACTCACCCCAATGGGTGGAGGTGAAGTCTGGCTCCAGCGCTACCATGCCCATCGAAGGCGTGGGGGTCATCCAGTCCGGCGCCAGCCGCGCCAGCATGTGCTCGGCGAACACCGACTGTTCCAGGTCCAGGCGCTGCTGCACACGGCTGGTCGGGAAGGCCGCACCCTCCAGCAAACGTTCAACAAACGGATCGTGGACCCTCGATCCGGGGGCGGCTAAATGTCCCGCCACCTGGGGATGTTCTTGCGCAAACCGGCTGCCTTCCTCGTGCAGGAATCGCAGTTCCTCGTTGTAGACCTCGAGGAAGCGCCGCATGCCGTTCCCGCCCTGCTTCGTCTGCATGATCAGGGCTCGGGCACAATGCGAACGGAACGGCAGGAGTAGTCCAACGCAATACAGAAGCTGACCATCGACAGCCCGTCCTCTCCGCGCAACAGGCCAATGATCCGATACACCAGGGCGATCATCGTCTGCCCGGCGGCCTGCACCACGGGAGTGACGCGAATACTTGCTGGTTCCAGGCGGGGTTCGTAGGCGCGCAGGATTTCCTGGATGTGCGCGGCCCAGCCACGCGCATCGACGATCCCGCTGTCGACACGGGCAAAAGGCGGGAGCCCGTGGTTGATCACCGAGCGTTGGGCAAACGGCAGGCCTTCCAGCGGCAGGGTCGCCGAACGGACTGCGTCGTTGAGCAACGATTCGACGTGCGCCGGCAATACCTGCTGCCAGGTCGAATGATCCTTGCGCAAGCTACCTTGCATGCGATCAAGCAGCATGGGTACCAGTCTTGCCGATCGCCTGATGGACGAAGCCATCGTCGCACTCCCTTCCATGGGGTTTGCTTTGGGGCGTGCGCCGCCAACCAGCGCAGCGCACGCTATTGCTCAGACCTGCTTGTTCAACATGAGGTCATAGCCTGTCTTGATCACGGCTCCCATCGTTCCGTCGTTCTGCTGCTCCTTGTATTCAATTTCAATGCGAGCGAAATTGAGCTTGATCACGTCGGTGGGGAGCACGATGTCAGCGGCATTTTCGGCGCCGAATCCGCTGTGGCAGTTGCCCAGCGTGCGGAAGGACGAGACCAGGCAATTGGTGAAGGTAACCACCATGAAATCCTGCTGGCCCTTGCCCGATTTACGGCACACCAGTTTGGCCTTGGCAATATGCTCGCCCTTGGCGCACAGCAGGAACAACTTCGGGGAAGCCTTGTTGGACACCATGCGGAATTCGAAGTCCTTCATCTCCACTTTTCCGGACCCACCGCCGCTACCAAATCCCCAGCGCCCGGAGTTCTCCTCGGCCCACTGCCAGGCCTGCAGCTGGATCCATCCTTTATAGGCTTCGTCAGTGGACTCTCCGTCCACGCCTTCAAGCTGCAGGAAGTAATCTACAAGTGCTGTCACGTGCATTCCTTTGATTGCGACCGTCCGTTGGTCATGTGTCGGCATCCGCGACGGGAAGCTTGGACACCAGGCGGAGGGACACGGTCAGCCCCTCCAGCTGGTAATGCGGCCGAAGGAAGAACTGCGCCCGGTAGTACCCGGGCTCGCCCTCGATCTCCTCGACCCTTACTTCTCCCGCCGACAATGGCCGGCGGGCCTTGGTTTCCTCGGTGGAAATCGACGGGTCGCCGTCGACGTAATTCATCAGCCAGTCGTTGAGCCAACCTTGCATGTCGTCGCGCGACTTGAATGATCCGATCTTGTCGCGCACGATGCACTTGAGGTAATGCGCGAAGCGACACGAAGCAAACATGTAGGGAAGACGCGCGGACAGTTGCGCGTTAGCCGTGGCATCGGGGTTTTCGTACGTGGCGGGCTGGTGCAGCGTCCTGGCACCGATGAAGGCGGCGAAATCCGAGTGCTTGCGGTAAACCAGGGGCATGAAGCCCGCGTTGGAAAGCTCGTGCTCACGCCGGTCGGAAATCGCCACTTCCGTGGGACAGGTGAGTTCATACCCGCCTTCGTCGGAAGGAAATACATACGTTGGAAGCTCTTCGACTGCGCCACCGGATTCGATCCCGCGGATCTTCGTGCACCAGCCGTACTCCCGGAAGGCGCGATTAATATTGACCGCCATGGCGAAGGCGGCGTTGATCCAGGTGAAGTCGCTAGGCTTGTTCGGTTCAATCACTTCCTCGAAGGCGAAATCCTCCACCGGAAGGGTAGCTTCGCCATAAGGCAACCTGCCCAGGAACCGCGGCAACGTGAGGGCGATGTAGCGCGAGTCGTTGCTTTCGCGAAGGCGCCGCCACCCGGCGTATTCGGGCGTGGAGAAGATCTTGCCGATATCACGGGGATTGCCCAGCTCGGACCAGCTGTCCATCTGCATCGTCCCGGGTGAGGCGGAGGAGATGAATGGACAGTGCGCGGCGGCGGCGATCTTGGCGATCTCGGTGAGCGTTGCCACGTCCCGCGGACTGTGGTCGAACTCAAAGTCCGCCACCAGGCAGCCAAATGGCTCGCCGCCAAACTGGCCGAATTCCTGTTCGTATACCCGCTTGAAGAATGGGCTCTGGTCCCAGGCGGCGCCCTTGAAGCGACGGAGCGACGCCGCGAGCTCTGCCTTGGTGAGGTTGATCACGCGGATTTTCTGCGTTTCATCGGTATCGGTGCGTGACACCAGGTGATGCAGCCCTCGCCAGGCCGATTCGACCCGCTGGAAACTCCGATGATGCAGGATCCTGTTCATCTGCGCGGAGAGCTTCGCATCCACTTCGGCGATCAGCATCTGCACCGTCTGGATGATGTCCGAGGTGACATGGACGTCACCGTCGCGGGCGACATCGGCGAGCGCCTGGATGGCGGCACGAACGGCGTGGCCGGCTTCCTCGGTCCGTGGCCGGAAGGATTGCTTGAGCAGCATGCCAAGGTCGTCTTGCGGCTCGTCATCGCGCTCAGGCTGGATTTCCGGCATGCGCTGGTTGAGTGTGGCCTGGCTCGCCAGACTCATGCTTCATCATCCTGCCGCGCGGCCTCGCCTGCCGGCCCCGGCGACGTTGCTTGCCCGGCGACAAGACGCTGCAGCCATTCCTTGTCCTCAAGCAACTGTCGTACCGTCGACTCCGCCGAAGCTTTGCCGTCCATGTAGGTAATTAACTGGGTCAGCCGCTCGCGGGCATCCAGGAGCGCGGCCATTTGCGGTAGCCGGCGCGCCACCGAACCGGGGGAGAAGTCTTCCATCGACTCAAACGTCAGGTCGACGTCGAGCATGCCACCGTCGCCGGACAAGGTGTTGTCGACGTGGAACCGTGCATGAGGCTTGATGGTCTTCAGATGCGCGTCGAAGTTATCGATGTCTATGTCGGTGAACTTTCGTTCTTCCACGGCGGGCAGCGGTTCGACCCGGTCACCGGAAAGATCCGAAATCACGCCGGTCACGAAGGGAAGCTCGACCTTTTTCTGCGAGCCGTAGATCTCCACGTCGTATTCGATCTGCACCCGTGGCGCGTTGTTCCTGGCCAAGAGTTTCTGACTGCTGGTGTCAGCCATGAGTGTCCTCGTCATGTCGTTTCGTGATTACG